>Ga0155955_1055_pt1 | contig 35596 bp, 28 predicted proteins | sample RifCSPlowO2_02_FD_107609 | JGI IMG/M metagenome (GOLD analysis project Ga0155955, IMG submission 107609) | Betaproteobacteria bacterium RIFCSPLOWO2_02_FULL_67_19
CGACGAAGTGGTCGCGATGGTGCGGCACGTATACAAGGGGCGCGTCGAGTTCCACGACGGCGACGCACAGCTTGCACCGGGACTTTCGGTACACCGCATCGGTGGGCACACGAAAGGGCTGCAGTGCGTTCGCGTCAACACGCGGGTCGGTTGGATCGTGCTGGCCTCGGACGGCGCGCACCTGTACGCGAACATCGACGATGCGCGTCCCTTTCCGATCGTCTACGACCTCGGCGCAATGATGGAAGGCTGGCGTCGCCTGCAGGCCCTTGCGGACGATCCGGCCTTCGTCATTCCGGGGCACGACCCCTTGGTCATGAAGCGCTATGAAGCTCCGTCCAAGTCGCTCGAGGGGTTGGTCGTTCGGTTGGACGCAAGGCCCACGACATAGCGTGGGGTCAAGCTAATACAGGATCGCGCGAAGCGCGGGCGCTGCCGTGGAAGCTAGGTGGATGCGGCGCGGATACGCACGCGGTAGGCCTCGACATGGCGCACCCCGCTCAGGGCATTCGCCGCCGCGATCAACTCATCGTACACAGGTATTCCAGCGCCCACCGCACGCTGGCGGTATTCTCGCCTTCGTGCCTCCACGTCGGCATCGCCATCGGCACGAAGTACCAGCACCACATGCGCGCGCGATGGACTGGCATTTCGTGTGCGCAGTGCCGCGTCGATCAAGTTGCCGAGCATATCGATATGGCGAAAACTCAGCACCACCGTCATGTTGACGTGCATCACCAGCGCATCGACGCCCGATGCAGAACAGAGGATGTCCATGATGCGCTGCGCCGCGCGCCCTTCGTCCTGCTGCAACGCACCAGCCGGGACGTCGATGGGATTTAGCACGCTTGAACCTGCTGGCAGGCGCAACGCCTCCAGCGCGGCGATGGACCCGGGGTCAAGTGCCGAAACGTCGAACCCCGCGCGGACCAGCGCATCTGTGCCGAGTACGCTGGTGCCTCCGCCGTTACCGAAGAGGACTACGCGCTGCGTGGGTCGCTCCTGCAGCTGCAGGCACTGCAGCGCGACCAGCGCGTCGAGAAACGAGTCCAGGCTGTCCACGGGCACCGTGCCGGTCTGTGCCGCCAGCGCTTTCCATCCCTCGTCGCTGCCGGCGAGCGCGCCGGTGTGCGACGCGGCCGCGCGCCGCCCCTGCGCGGTGCGACCACCCTTCAGCAGCACAACCGGTTTGCGGCTGCGCGCGGCGCGCAACACCTCAAACAACCCTCTCCCGTCTCCGACGCCTTCCAGATAGAGCCCGATCACCGAGGTGTCCGCGGAGTCCAGGAAGTGCTCGACCAGTTCGGAGGGCTTGACGTCGGCGCAATTGCCCACAGTGACCAGGCCGCTGAAGCGCAGGCCGCGATTCTGGCCGCGGCGGATGATGTCAATGCCGAGGCCACCGCTTTGGCACACGATGCCGACCGTTCCCGGCTCATTGGAGGTGCGCTCGGTGAATGTCACCCGCCCGCGCGGGCAATACACGCCCAGGCAGTTCGGTCCGACCACGCGGACGCCTGCGTCGCGTGCGGCCTGCGCCAACTCACGCTCCAGCGCCTGCCCTCCGCTGGTCTCGCCGAAGCCGCTCGACATCACCTGCGCAACGCGCACGCGGCCAGCGAACGAACGCAGCAGATCGGGCACCAGCGGAGCGGCGACGGCGACATACGCATAGTCGATCGGCACAGGGACGGACGCAACGGAGGGAAACGCTTCCAGGCCCTCCACTTCGGCCGCGCTCGGGTGGACGGGGAAGATCCGGCCGGCGTAGCCAAATGCCTTCAGGTGGCGGATGTAGCGGTTTCCGGCCGCCACGGAATTCGCCGACGCACCGATGACCGCGATCGCAGCAGGCTCGAACATCGGCGTGAATTGCTCCCTGCCCATCACGGCGCGCCCTCACTGGCAGGCGCACCGAGCACGATTCGCACGTCCACGGCAATTGCCCGGTCGCCCGTCACAATCAGTGGATTAACGTCGATCTCGGTCAGTTCGCCGGCGAGGCTCGGCAGCACGCCACCCTCGCCACCAATCCGAACCAGCGCATCCGCGAGCGCCTCGAGCGAGACGGGGGGCCGCCCGCGGGTGCCACGCAGCAGCGGTGCGCCACGCAACTCGCCGAGCATCTCCAGCGCTTCGCGCCGCTCGATCGGGCAGATGCGGAATGAGACGTCGCGCATCACCTCCACGAACACACCACCCAAGCCTGCCATTACCATCGGCCCGAACTCAGCATCGATCACGCCACCAATCACGCACTCGACGCCCGGCGGCGCCATCTCCTCGACCAGCCAATGCTCGACGCGCAGCGCCTTCGCCGCGAGGGCAATCCTCATTTCATCGAGCGCCATCGCGAGTTCGCGTGCGTCGCGCAGTCCCACGCGAACCGCGCCGACGTCGCTCTTGTGGATGATTTGCGGCGAAACCGCCTTCAGCACGTAAGGCGGTCGCAGCATGCTCACCGAGCCGTCGATCTCTGCCGCTGACTGCACCACGCGCATCGCGGGCGTCATCACGCCGAACGACGCGAGCAGTGCTTTGGCGGCTGGCTCGTCGACGACGCGCAGGCCCTGTGCGCGCGCCGCGCGCAATACCGCTTTGGCAGCGTCTGCCGGCACCGAAAGGCCGCGTCAGTCGCGAATGGCGAGCACCGCCTGGCCTTCGGCGATGCTATCGCCGACCGCGAGGTAGATCTCGACGACGAGACCGTCGTCGCTGGCAAGCACCGGGACCTCCATCTTCATCGATTCGATCAGTGCCACTGGCGTATTCGCGCTGACCTGGTCGCCGACCTCGACCAGTATCTTCCAGACCGAGCCCGCCACTTCCGAGACAATCTTGGTGTCTGCCATCGCCGCCACTCGTTTGCGTTCAATAACTCGTTGGCCAGCCGCTCAGCAGATGCTTGCCCACCTCGCTGCCGTGCCGGCTGCGGTACACGGCGAGTAGCGACACCAGGCAGTCGCGCGTCTCGCGCGGATCGATCACAGTTTGAGCCTCGTAGAGCGACGCCAGGCCCCACGCCGATGTGTCGCGCGAAATTTCCTCCGCCACCTGCTGGTGGCGGCCCGGAGCGTCGGACTTTTTCCCGCCCTGGAGCACGTTAGCGCCTACGGCGGGCGCCATGAACCCAAGATCCGCACTCGGCCAGCAGACGACCTCGTCCGAGTTCCGCCCGCCGCCCATGTTGAGGTAGGCCTGGCCGTAGCTCTTGCGCATCACCACCGAGATCTTGGGCACCGTGACCAGGGAAAGCGCGTTCATCCAGTTGATGATCTTGCCCGGCGCACCGCGCCGTTCGCCGTCCAGTCCGATCAGGAAACCGGGCTGGTCCACCAGAAACACCACCGGAATATTGAAGCTGTCGCAGAAAACGAGGAACCCGGTGGCCTTGGCGCAGGCGTCGACGTCGATCGCGCCGCCCTTGAACAGAGGATTGTTGGCGATCACGCCAACGCTGCTGCCGTCGAGCCGCGCCAGCACGATCGAGATCGATTTGCCGAAGCGTGCTTTGAGTTCCAGCATGCTCCCGGGATCGGCGACCGCCTCGATGACCTTTCGCACGTCGTACACCTTGGCCGGATTATCCGGAACGATCTCGAGGATTCGGTCAGCGCTTTTGCCTGCGCCTTCCGGCACTGGACGCCGTGGGGGCGCCTCGTTGTGGTTGGTGGGCAGATAGCCGAGGAAGCGCCGGATCGCCGCCAGCGCCTCTTCGTCCGTGTTCACCACCAGGTCTGTCAGGCCGGTCGTTTCCGCGTGCAACTTCCAACCGCCGAGCTCCTCGGCGTCGACTGGCTGATTGATCGCCATCGAGGTCACGCGGCTGCTCGCCACCGCGAGCAGCGCGCCCTTGCGCATCACCACGTAATCCGACATGCAGGCGTACCACGTCGACGAGCCGTAACAGGGTCCCAGCAGCGCAGAGACCCACGGCGACTGGCGCAATCGCTGGTATTCGGCCGGATCCTGTCCAAGGATCGCACGTCCCGCCGCGCCCATGCGGTCCGGCATCCGCGCCCCCGCCGACTCGCCGAGGAAGATCAGCGGCATGCCGCTGCGCGTCGCCACTTCGCGCATGTGGCGGATTTTCTTGCCGTTGACGACGGAGCTCGAGGCACCCATCACCGTGAAATCGTTCGACACCAGCGCGACCGGGCGGCCCTCGATCTTTCCGTAGCCGGCGATCTTGCCGTCGGCCGGCGTTCGGTCGCAATCTTCCGGGCGATGCGATGTCGCAAACAGCCCGCTTTCCAAGAAGCTACCGGGATCGAGCAACTGCTCGATGCGTTCGCGTGCGTTCAGATGCCCTTCGGCGCGTCGGCGCGCGAGCTTCTCCTCGCCGCCCATCGCCAAGGCGCGCGACTTGCGTCTGGCAAGGTCTGCCAGCTTTTCCTCGAACGCCATTTCAGTCTCCACCCTTTCCCGTCCTCGAGCGCCCTTACACCATGCCCTGCGACGGATGTCCAGCCCACATCGTTTCCCGCACATAGCGCGTATGCACATTGCAGGCAATGAAATCGGGTTCGTCCATCAGCCGCTGGTGAAAGCCGAGCGTGGTCGGAACACCGCCGACACGGTACTCGGCCAGTGCGCGGCGCATGCGCGCCAGCGCCTCGGGACGGTCCCTGCCCCAGACGATCAGCTTGGCAATGAGCGAATCGTAGTGCGCCGGCAACGCGTAGCCGGGAAACGCATGGCTATCCACCCGCACGCCCGGACCTGCGGGCGCGAAATATTCGGTAAGCGTCCCGGGCCGAGGCAGGAAGCCACGCTCCGGATCCTCGGCGTTTATGCGGCACTCGATCGCGTGGCCGGAAAAGCGCACGTCCACCTGCGCGACCGGGAGCGGCTCGCCGGAGGCGATGCGGATCTGCAGCTTGACCAGGTCGACACCGGTCACCATCTCGGTCACAGGATGCTCGACCTGGATACGCGTGTTCATCTCGATGAAGAAGAATTCCTGGCGCGCCGTGTCGACGATGTACTCGAGCGTGCCCGCGCTTCGGTATCCGGCGCGCCGCGCCAGGGTCAAGGCAGAATCGAGGATCCGTTCGCGCAGTTCCGGGGTCAGTGCCGGCGACGGGCCTTCCTCGACCAGTTTCTGGTGCCGACGCTGGATGGTGCAGTCGCGCTCGCCGAAATGCACCACGCTTTTTCCATCGCCCAGCACCTGCACCTCGACGTGGCGAACGGGCGAGTGGTATTTCTCCAGATAAAGCGCGCCGTTGCCGAAACTTGCCGTCGCCTCGGCGGTGGCCCGTTCCAGGCCTTCCTTAAGCTCGCCCTCGTTTGAGACGATGCGCATGCCGCGGCCGCCGCCGCCCGCAGCCGCCTTGACCAGTACTGGATACCCGATGCGCCGCGCGAGCGCCGACGCCTCGTCCAACCCGTTCACTGGATCCTGCGAACCGCTGCTCACCGGCACGCCTGCTTCAACAGCGAACTTGCGCGCCGCCGCCTTGTCGCCCATCAGGCGGATGACTTGCGGCTGCGGACCGATGTAGGTCAGGCCGGCGGCCTCGCAACGCTCGGCGAACTCGGCGTTCTCGGAGAGAAAGCCGTAACCGGGATGGATGGCGTCCGCGCCGGACATCTTCGCGGCGCCGAGGAGCGCCGCCTGGTTGAGATAGCTTTGCTTCGACGGACCGGCGCCCACGCACACCGCCGTATCAGCCAAGCGCACAGCGAGCGAATCGCGGTCTGGTTCCGAATAGGCCTGCACGGTACGCAGCCCCATGTCGCGGCAGGCGCGCCCGATTCGAACCGCGATCTCGCCCCGGTTGGCGATAAAAACGCTACGCATGCTTGTCACTTAACATATTGATTATATGTGTTATTCGTCGAACCAGCGAATTCATCTATATCTTTTTTAATGTTACCATCCCAGCGCCCACCAGGACAAGCGAATGCGCTCAGACGATGCGAACTTCCCCGCCGATGACGTTGCGATATTCATAGGCCTGCGTATGGATCAGCGTGCGCCGCAACTCGACTGGGCGGTCCTCAAACGTGTAGGCGATGCGCATCGATTCGAGCAGCGCAGTGCCGGCCGGAATTCCGAACCGGCGCGCGGTTTCGGCGTCTGCGGCCACGCCGCGAAGACGATCGACGACGCGAATGACGTTGATGCCATAGGCGCTCTGGTAGAAACCGTACATGGTGTTCTCGCGCCCCACGAAATTTTCCTCGGTCAACCCGGGAAGCAACGCCCGCGCGAGGCGCACCTCGTCCAGCAGAACCGGGTTACCGCGCATCAGCAGCAGGTTGACGATGCGGTATATCGGCGCGCCTTCGGCGATCGTGAGCGCCCGCGCGGTCTCGGCATCTGCGCGCGCTTCCTCGAAACGCAGCGTCTGGACGATCGGGATCTCGCGCTCGCCATCCTTGCGGAATACCGGCCAGAAACGATTCAGCAACCTCTCGGAGCTGAACGGCGCGAGAAAGGTGCCGCGGCCCTGCTGACGTATGACCACATGCTCCGCCACCAGCTCATCCATCGCGCGCCGAACGGTGCCAATGCTCACCCCATAGCGGGCAGCAAGCTGCTTTTCCGTAGGCAGCGGCTCGTCCGCCGCAATCTTGCCGCTGCTCAGGGAGCGCGTGACCTCCAGCTTGATCGCTTTGTAGCGCGGCAGTCCGATGCCGCCGAGCGCCCACTTCGCCCTGCGACCAGCCCGGTGCGGGGTCTTCTGCCGCCTGGCCTTGCTCATGGCAGTAACGCCACCCGAGCGGCACGGCGGTAACGCCTGATGCCCGGGAACCTGTGCGTCGTCGCCGGCGCTCTCGGTGTCGCCGGCCGTGCGGTTCTCGAGGAACTCGAGCCGCGCCGTGACTGCGAGATCGTCGCGCTGTCGCGTCGAAAGCCGGATTTTCCGACTCGCGCGCGCTTTCTCGCGATCGATCTCACCGATCTTGAGCAGACCCGGCGCGCGCTGGCAGACGTCGGCAGGGTCACGCAGGTTTTTTTTGCCGCGTATGCGCCGCGCCCATCGCCGGTCGGGGAAGTGGCGCCGAACCTTGGCATGTTGGTCAATCTCGTGACCGCGGCCGAGGAGATCTCGCCCGGCCTGCGTCACGTGGCGATCGTCCAGGGAAGCAAGTGGTATGGCAACCACCTCGGTCCTTACCGCACCCCGGCGCGCGAGGACGATCCCCGCCACATGCCGCCGAACTTCTACTACGACCAGCAGGACTGGCTCGAGGCGCGTCAGCGCGGCAAGGCATGGAGTTGGTCGTCATGGCGGCCGCACGGATTGTGTGGCCTCTCGGTTGGCAGCGCAATGAACCAGCTGAACGCGCTGGCTCTGTACGCGACGATCTCGCGCGAACTCGCGCTACCCTTGCGCTTTCCCGGTTCGCCAGGCGCGTTTCGCGCCATCTATCAGTTCACCGACGCGCGGCTACTGGCCCGCGCCATGATCTGGGCCGTCGACCGACCCGAATGCGCGAACCGCGCGTTCAACTTGACGAACGGCGAGTTCGAGCGCTGGGAGAATCTTTGGCCCGCCCTCGCCGCCTGCTTCGGCATGGAACCCGGACCGGTGCAGAGCATCAGCCTGGCGCGCTTCATGGCGGACAAGGAACCGCTGTGGGCGAGGATCCGTGAACGGCACGGCCTGAAACCGTACTCACTTCGCGACCTGGTGAACTGGGAATTCGCCGACTGGGTATACGCAAACGCGTTCGACCAGATGTCGAGCCTGGGCCGGATCCGCCGCGCAGGCTGGAACGAGGTGCTCGACGCCGAGATCATGTTCCGGCAGCTGTTCGACCGCATGCGTGCGCAGCGGCTGATTCCCTGAGGCACGGATCCGGGTCCGCGGCCTAGGCCTCGATCTTGAGCAGCTTCGCCGCGTTATGCCACAGGAGCTTCGGGATGATGTCCTCGCGATAGCCCATGCTCAGGAAATCGCGCAGCGAATCCTGGATGTCCTTGGTGGGATACGCAGTGCCGAACAGCGTGCGGTCCTCGAGGAACATGTTGGCGCCCTTCACGTACACGTCGGCGCAGATCATGCCGGCGGTGCACGCGTACAGATCGGGCGAAACGTAGACGTTCGGGCACGCCAGCGCGACCACCACCATCTCGCTAGCGTATGGCCACGCCGCATGCGAGACGATGATTTTCAGGTCAGGGTACTTGCGCGCCACGCGCTGGATCGATACTGGACTCGACCAGGAAATGTCGTGCCCGCCGAGCGCCGACAGCAGCCCCGAGAGCGACAACGAGACCGGCAGGTCATTGGCCAGCGCCGCCTCGTAGATCGGATCGAGGCTCGGGTCGTCGCACCAGCGCGGGCGCTTGCCTGAACCCGGCTCGATCGAGATGCCCTTGATGTTCCTCGCCTTCGCGAACTCGCGCACTTCGGCCAGCCCCTCGGGGATCGCTTCGAGGTCAATGCCGAGGAAACCGAGGAACCTGTCGGGATACTTGGCGACCGCCTCCACGATCTCGCGATTGGCGACGCCGCCCAGGTTGCCCGCGCCCGAGGCCGCACGCCCCATGAGAACGCCGTACTTCACGCCGGCCGAGTCCATTTCCTCGAACAGCAGGTCCAGCGACTCAAGCCATGCCGAGCGTGCGCCCTTGAACGAAACCAGGTTGCGCGGGTAGTGCATCGCGGTGCGGAAGACCGAGCCCCGGGTCCAGGCCGGGATCGGCGGGCGCAGCCGCATGTCGATGATCGGGCGGATCGATAGTGTCATGGCAGACCTCTCTGCAGTGGGATTAGCTCGGAAGGTTTGTCAGGCTGACCATCCGGAGATGCGTCATGTCCTCGATGGCGTAGCGCGGACCCTCGCGGCCCCAGCCGGAACCCTTGGTCCCGCCCGAAGGCTCGTGGTCAACCCGCGAGCGAGATGCGGCATTGATGTTTACGGTGCCGAAGTCCAGTTCCCGCGCCGCGCGCAGCGCGACATCGATCGAGTTGGTAAAGATTCCCGCCTTGAAACCCCAGGGGCCCGCGTTGGCCGCCGCCAATGCGACATCCAGCTCTTCGTAGACGCTCACGGTCACCACCGGCCCGAAGACTTCCTCGCAGACCAGCCGCATCGACGGCTGCACGTCGGTCACCACGGTGGCCTCGAGCGCTGCACGCTCCCGCCGCCCGCCGCAGGCCAGGGTCGCGCCGCCTCGTACGGCTTCCTGGATCCAGCTCTCGACGCGGATTGCGGCGCTTTCGCTCACGAGCGGCGCGAGATCTGTCGTCGGATCCATCGGATCGCCGAGTCTTCGCCGGCGCGCACTCTCGGCCAGAGCGGCAATGAACTCGCTGGCCACCGCCCGGTGCACGTAGATGCGCTGCGTCGACACGCAGCTTTGCCCGCTCAGGGCGAAGGCCGCCTCAGCGCAAGCCGATACCGCCGCCGTGAGGTTCGCGTCGGCGTGCACGATGGTCGGCGCGTTGCCGCCGAGTTCCATCACGGAGCGCTTCAGGCCGATCTGGCGCGTGATCTGCTCGCCCACGGCGCCACTACCGGTGAAGCTCACCAGGGCAACGTCGCGGTGCGACACCAGCGCCCGCCCGACCTCGGCGCCGCCCTGAACGATATTGAACAGCCCGGCGGGTATGCCGGCCTCATGACAGGCCTCGGCGAGAAGATTGGTGATCACCGCGCCATGCGGATGCGGCTTGACGACGAAAGCGTTGCCCGCCGCGAGCGCCGGCCCCAGCTTGTGCACCGCTAGATTGAGCGGCGCATTGAACGGCGTCACCCCCGCGACCACGCCGACCGGCACCCGGACCGCAACGCCGAAGCGACCCGCCCCTGGCGGCAGCGCATCCATCGGCACGACTTCGCCACCGATCCGTTTCGTTTCCTCCGCGGTGACCTGCAGGGTCGTCAGCGAGCGCTCGACTTCGGCCCGCGCGTCCCGCAGCGTCTTGCTCGAGTTGAGGACCAGCGCCCGGATCAGCGTCTCGGCACGCCGTTCCAAGGCGTGCCCGACACCCGCGATCAGCGCCGAGCGCCGGAACGCAGGAACCCCACGCCAGAGCCGTTGTGCTTCAACCGCCGCGCGCACCGCGTCGCAGACGGTGGCGGCGCTTGCCTCCTCGACGCTGGCGACCAGAGTTCCGTCGTAGCTGTAGAGCACCGGATGGGTCAGCGGGCCGCTTCTCCATTCGCCACCGACGAGCGAGTGGGCGGCTACCGGGCTGGGCTGCGCCATGGTTCTATTTGCCGAGCGCGAGCTTCTCGAAGTTGGGCTGCGCAGGCGGCAGCGGCGGCAGCTCCCAGCCACCGGTGGAAACGGGGCGGATCTCGCGGTCGATGGCGACTTCGACGAGGTACGGCCGCTCGGCGCGGATCGCGCTGCCGAGCGCGTCTTCGAGATCGCCCGGCTGGTCCACCCGAACGCCATCGGCACCGAAGGCGCGCGCGAGCGACGCGAAATCGGGCGAATACAGTTCGCCCGTGTCGGCGCGCCGGAACGACGAATCGAGCTCGCGCTGGAACGCGCCGAGCTGCAGGTCGCGGATCGAGGTGAAGCCGAAGTTATTCCATACCACCCACACTACCGGAATCCGGTACTCCACCGCGGTAGCCACCGCGTGCGGCGTCATCAGGAACGAACCGTCGCCGACCACCGCCACGCAAGGTTGGTGCGGCGCTGCCAGCTTCGCCCCAAGAATGCCGGATGTGGCGAAGCCCATCGAACCGAAACCCCACGACTGCAGGAAATGCCGCGGTCGGCGCACCGGCCAGAGCTCCACCAGCCAGTTGTGATGTGATCCGACGTCGGCGGCGACGATCGCGTCCGGCGGCAGCACGTTGCCGAGCGCGTGCACCAGCCGCTCCGGGCGGATCGGCATCGCGGAACTGGCGGCGAGCGGCCGGTGGTAGTCGTCCCAGATCTTGCGGCGCTCGCGCAGCATGCCAAGCCACGTTTCCGATGGCCGCTTCGGCGACGCCACCTTTGCCTGTTCGATCAGTCCGGCGAGAAACGCCTTGATGTCAGCAATGATCCCGAGCTCTGCCGGATAGTTGCGGCCGATCTCGGCCGGGTCGACGTCGACCTGGATCAGCCGGCTCGGCGGAATCGAAAAAGTGTAGCCCGGCAGCCAGGCGCTGGTCGCCCGGTCGTCGAAACTGAAGCCGAGCGCGAGGATGACGTCCGCCCCACTGCTGGCGCCGTTCGCCGCATAGGAGCCGTTGCGTCCGATAGGCCCGAGCGCGAGATCGTGTATTTCGTCGATCGCGCCCTTGCCGTTGGGACTGGTCGCAACCGGGATCCCGGTCATTTCCGCGAACCGCAGCAGTTCGTCGGCAGCCTCGGAAAGAAGTGCACCCTGGCCGGCGACGATTACCGGCCGCTCCGCGCTCACCAGCATCTCGAACGCGCGGCGCAACGCTGCAGTATCACCCGGCGAGCGTTGCGAAATGCGTGCATCCGGCTCGGGCACCTCGACGGCGCCCTGCTCCACGAACAGGTTGAGCGGCACGTCGATGTTCACCGGACCGGGACGCCCGTTGCGCATCAGACCAAACGCCTGCTTGAGCGCGATCGGCAGCATCTCCACGCGTGTCGGTTGGAAGCTGCGCTTCACGTATGGACGGATGACCGCAGGAAAATCCGCCTGGAAGTATTTGCCGCTTTCCTGGAACGCATTGCGGTTGAATTGCCCCGTCGGCACGTTGCCGGTAATCGCGAGGTAGGCCGCGGAATCCATCATCGCGCTGGCGAGCGCTACCGGCAGGTTGCAGGAGCCGGGGCCACAGGAAGTGTAGGTGGCGACCAACTGGTGCGACACTTTGTAGAAGGCCTCGGCCATGAATCCGGCGGTCTGCTCATGGTGTGTCATCACCGTCTTGATCCGGTCATGCGCCTTCAGCGCCGAATCGAGAAATCCGATGTTGCCGTGCCCGCACACGCCGAACAGGTACGGCACCTTCTCGCGCACCAGGTATTCGACCATCAGGTCGCCGCCGCTGATCAGGGCCGTAGTGTTGACTCTGGAGTTCATGGTTTCAGTTCAGTAGGGAAGTTCGAGCATTTTCGGCACCACCGTCGTGATATCCGGAAAGGCGATGATCACCAGCAGACCGAGCAGCAACACCCCCAGGAACGGCATCATCGGCCGCAGCAGACTTTCCATCTTGATCCTGCCGATGCTGCACGCCATGAGCACGGCGATTCCGGTTGGCGGGATGAACAGGCCGATCCCGGAGGCGAGCACGACCACGGTAAGCCAGTGCACCATGTCGATACCCAGCGCTTTGACGACCGGCAGCAGGATCGGCACGAAGATGAGCACCGCCGGTGCACCCTCCAGCGCCGAGCCGATGAAGACGAAGATCAACCCGGAGACCACCAGCACGCCCCAGGCCGGCACCTCGGCGGCGCGCATCCAATTGGCGAAGGCCATCGGCAGGCCTTGAGTGGCGATCAGATAGCCGAAGATCATCGCAAAACCGAGCAACATCGAGATCATTCCGGTGGCGAGTGCCGACTGCACCAGCGCGTCGAGGATCGAGCGCCAAGTGAGCTTTCGGTAGATCAGCCCGCCGACGATGAGCGAATAGACGACGGTCAGCGCCGCCATCTCGGTGACCGTCGCGATCCCGATTCGGATGCCGGTGAAGATGAATACCGGAATGCCGAGCGCGAGCGCGGCGTCCTTCACGCCGCTCAGGATCTCGCGCAGCGAATACGCCTTGTCCCGGGGCATGTCGTAGATCCGCGCCTGAACGTAGATCAGGCCGATCACCATCAGCCCCACGACCAGGGACGGCAGCAACCCGGCCGCGAACAGCGCGATCACCGACACGTTGGCAACCGCAGCGACGATCACCATCAAAATGCACGGCGGAACCAGGATCGCGAACGCGGACGCCGAGCCGATCACCGCCAGACTGTAGGGCTTCGGATAGCCGGCGCGCTCGAGCGGCCCGAGGGTCATCGCCGCCATCGCCGAGACATCGGCGACGGTCGATCCGGACACCCCCGATTGCAGCATGGTGCCGGCCACCACACCCATCGGCAGGCCGCCGCGGAAGCGGCCAAAAAGGGTGCGCGCGAAATGCACCAGGCGCTCCGAGATGCCGCCCTGCTCCATGATGGTCCCGGCAAAGATGAACAGCGGGATCGCGAGAAGCACAAACGAATCGACGCCCATTACGGTCCGGTGCACGATGACATTGAGCGGTATCCCACCCTGGTAGAGCACCGTGATCAGCGACGAGACGCCCATCGCGAAAGCGATCGGCAGCCCGAGGATCACCAACACCGCAAAGGAAATGACCAGGATCGTGAGGGTCATGGCCAGCGCTACTCGCTGTGCCGGAAGGCGTCTTCACCGGCGGCGTCAGCGTGGGCAGTCTTGCCGCGCAAGGTATCGCGCAGGTTCACCGCCGCGTAGACCGTCATCATCACGCCCGCGACCAGCACCGCGGCGTAGAGCCAGGCAATGGTGATCTGAAGCACCGGGAGCCGCTGCAGGAGCGAAAAACGCACCGTTATCGCGGCCTCCCAGGCAAAGAACAGCGAAAACGCCAGCACCACGATGTCCTGCATCAGAATCATCCGGCGGCGCGTCGGACGCGAAAGGCGGTCTACGAACAGCTCCACGGCGATGTTGCCGCGATGCCGGATCGCCACCGCGAAGCCCAGGAATACCACCCAGACGAACAGCGTCCGCGCCAGCTCGTCCGACCAGGCGATGCCGATGTCGAAGATGTAGCGGCTAACCACCGCCACGGTCAGGAACACCACCAGCACCGCAACCAGCAGCGCCAGCATGAGCTCCGGAATCCGGACCATCACGAACCAGGCGCGGCCTCGCCGCGCGGCGGGCGTCGCACTCTGCAGCATCAGTACCTCCCCGAACCGCGGGAAAAGGGCCGCGGCCCCTTTCCCGCCCGTTTCCCCCGGCGCCTATTTCGCCTGCGCGTCGAGGACCATCTTCAGCAGCGCCTTGTCGATCTTGGCGTCGAAATCCTTCCAGATCGCGCGGCCGGTCGACTGCCAGAGCTTCATCTCCTCGGGCGTCGGCTTGTAGGTCTGGATTCCGAGCTTGCGGGCGACGGCGCGGCCTTCCTCCATCATTTCGGCATCGACCTTGTTGGTATACGCCTCGGCTTCCGACGCCGAATCGAGAAGCGCCTTTTGCACTTGTGCCGGCAGCTTGTCGAAGCGGTCCTTGCGCATGGTGAGCGTGTTGATGCCCATCACCGCCTTCACCTCGGTCGCGTGCTTGAGCACCTCGTAGTGCTTGGCATGCGCCAGCCAGACCGGTTGCACAAATTCGCCGTCGACGACGCCCGAGCCGAGGGCGTTGTAGACCTCACCCCAGTCGATCGCCGTAGCCACCGCGCCCCAGTTGCGCATCATCGCGATCTCAACCGGCGAGGCGGTCGTGCGCATCTTCAACCCCTTGATGTCCGTTGGGACCCGAACCGGGCGCTTGTTGTTCACCACGTCGCGGAAGCCGCCGTTGTCCATCGCCATCAGGAGCTTGAATCCGTCCCTCTCGAAGCGGTTGCGGATCTCCCGGCCCACCTGGCCGTGCATCACCTTGCGGAACGATTCCTCGTCGTTGAAGACGTAGGGCAGGTCCATGAACAACAGCGTGTTCGTGAACGCGCCCCAGTTCGCATTGGACGCGCCGCCCAGATCGATCGCTCCGTTAACCACTGCCTCGAGTGAGGTGCGTTCGTTGTATAGCGATCCTGACAGGTGCATATCGACCTTGACGCTGCCTCCAGACTTCGAGGCGACCAGCTCGCCGAAGCGTGTCAACCCCTTGCCGATCGCCTGTGCCGGCGTCGCACCGTGCGCCAGCTTCAGCGACACTCCCTGGGCGATCGCGGGCACCGCCGAAAGCATGGAGAGCGCCGCCGCCACCGCCAGTACCAACTTCAGACCTGCGTTCCTGCGTTTCATCGTCTGTCCTCCTCCAAGAAAATTACCCATGCGCGTCACGCGCGAACCACATCGCCATGCTCCCGCGCGCCTCGTGCATAGACGACGCGCGCGTCTTTCTTCCGCACTTCCAGGTAACGCACTTCCGGACGACCGGCCAGTGCCTCGATCAGGCGTGCGACCGGGCTACCCGCCGGCGCCGACACCTTCAGCGGACCGGCGGCGATCAGGTTGTCGACCTCATTGCCAGCGAACATATAGCGCAGCAGCCGTTCGTCATCGTCGGCATCCGGATAGGTGGCGCGCAGGCCAGGCAGCGCAGGTGGCAGCGGCTGCGGCTCGAGCGGGATCTTCGCCGAGCCGTTCTCCACGATGCGATCCAGCGCCTCGGCGTCCACCGGCGCCAGCAGCTTGCCGAAATGCCCCAGCGCGTACATCTTCACTTCATCCGGGACGGCGCGATAGCGCTCGCCGCCAACCACATTCAGCATCGCCTGCACGGCGATGATCTGCGAGAACGGAGTCACCATGATCGGCCAGCCGAGTTCCTCGCGAATGCGCACGATTTCGCGCAGGATCTCGTCGAAGCGCTCCTCCAGGCCCGCCGCGGCGAGCTGGTAGCGCCAATTCGTCAGCATGCCGCCCGGCATCTGGTGCCGATAGTGGAACGCGTCGTAATCCATCGCCGCGCCCCCGGGAAACCCTTCGCGCGCCGCCAGGTCCGTCAAGTAGTCGGAGATAAAATCGACCTTTGCGCAGTCGACCCGGGTGCGAAACCCGCCGACCGCGAGGTTACGCAGCGTGAGTTGCGTCGCCGGCTGCGCCGGACCGCTGGCAAGGGGCGCGATCGATGTGTGCAGCTGCTCGACTCCGAGCTTCGCCGCCTCCAGGTAGACGAGCGGCGCAAGACCGGTGTTGCAGTGGCTGTGCAGCTCAAGCGGCCGGCCACCCATCGCCGCCTTGAGCGCAGGAACGATGGTGCGGATCCGGTCCGGCGTCAGCAGCGCGCCGGAGTCCTTGAGCATGATGGCGTCCACATTGCCACGCTCGATCAGGGCCCGGGCGGTGCGCGCGTACACCTCGTCGGTGTGCACGGGGCTCTCGCAGAACACCAGCGCGCCCACCGCATACATGCCGAGCTGCTTGGCGCGGCGAATGCTGACCAGCATGTTGTCGACGTCGAATAGCGCATCCAAGGTGCCTACCACGCGGAATCCGTTGGCGTGCAGCCGCTCGATCCACAACTCGACGATGTCATCGGGCACCATGCCGAAACCGACCAGGCTCTTGCTGCGGCAGTACCCGCGTAGCGGCGTGTTGCGGAACTTTTCGCGGAAAAAACGCGCCTTTTCCCAAGGGTCTTCCTTCAGGTAGCGCACGCAGACGTCGAACTGTACCGGCGCCATGAAATCGATCATCGCGAAACCAGCCTGATCCATCGCCTCGGCAATCGGCAGCATCATCGCCGCTGTCATACGCGTGGTCCACAGGCACTGCTGCGCGTCGCGCAGCGTCGTATCGATGATCTCAATGGCGCGGCCCTGCGGCTGCGCCGGTCCGTTCGCCGTCATGCGTCGGGTTGCACCACGAAGAGAACCTGGTTGTACTCGACCATCGTGCCGTTCTCCGCGGCGATCTCGAGGATCGTGCCGCCGATCTCCGCGTTGACGGTGTTAAAGAGCTTCATCACCTCGATGACGCACACGGGTTCGCCCGCGGCGACGCGTTTGCCGACCTCGACGTAGGGTGGCTCTGTGGGCGACGGCGCGCGATAGAACGTTCCGAGCATCGGGGCGCGCACCGCCACCGCGCCCTCGGGGATCCGCGCCGCCGACGGCTTCGGGGGAATCGGCCCAGCCCGCGAAGCCGCGGGCGCCGAGGAAACTGCGGCAGCGGGCACCTCAGCGGGAGGCGGCGCAGTCCCGGAGAACTTGCGCACGTGAAGTCTGAGGTCGCCCGCCTCCAGCGTAACCTCGACGTCGGTCAGCCGGTCCACGACGCGCAGGATCTGCTCCACGTCGTCGCGGGTGAAGGGGGAAGGTCCGGGCATGGGTCGGGACGCCAAATGGGCCGGGGGCGCCGGCTCAGTGGGCGACAGTCCTCATCAACTCGCCCACGTCGGCGCAGTCCTCGAGCGATCGCAGCATCTCGATGGAACGCGCGATGCCCAGCTCCGGCACCAGGCCTTCTACACAGCCGCGGTACTTCGGCACGCATTCGTCGAAGGACAAAAGTTGCGGCGGCTGCCCCTTGGAACGCTCGGGCCGTTCGACGATCTCGCTGCCGTTGCGAAGACGGAAGACGATGCGCGGCGTCCAGCCGGTCGGGGTCCAGCCCCAATCCTCGCGTACCACCATGCGCGCCTTGCGCCGGAACTGCCTGAACCGCTCGTCATTGACCTTCTCCATGGAGAAGCTGGAGGGCAGCACGCGCGGCTCGAGCAGCGCAGCCGCCACCGCGTGCGGCAGGCTGAACTGCGCCTCGATGGCGTCCCGCGGCTCCGGGTGTTGCACCACCGTCGGGAAGAACGCGTTGACTTCAACCTGGACCTCTTGCACCTCGTCCGCGATCAGTCTTCCGGAATCGCGCAGGCCGACCGTCGTCTCAATGATGCGTTGCAGGTGGTAACAGCAGGGGTACTGCTTGATTCCCACCTCCAGCACACGGTAGGGCCGGCCCCAGTCCGTGACGATCCCGTCGATGTTCTCCACCTTGCCCGCGGTGATGATGTTGAACAGGCCGCGCGGCGCCTCGAGCACGTCTGGCTGGCCGGTGAAGCCGTCTGCGGCGAGTAGTGCCGCGGTCAGGCCGTTGCGCGCGGCGAACCCCATTTCGACGATGTGCGCCATGGATCCGGTCTGCAGCCCGATCCCACTGCCCTGGGAGGCTGCGATGCTGATCGCATTCACCGTGCGCCGCGCGTCCAGGCGCAGCAGCTTGGCTCCGGCGACCGCGCAGCCGATCGCGCCGGCTAACGCCAGCACCATGTAGCCGAGGCGCCGCGCCTCGCGGCACGCCAATCCGATTCGCGCCTGCGTCTCGTAGGCGAGCACGAATGCTTCCAGAACCGCGCGCCCGTCGCAACGCCGGTGCTCCCCTAGCGCGAAGATCGCCGGGAAAAGGGTGTAGCTGGACACCGCCTCCGGAAAGCTGTCGTCCTCGTATTCGGTGGCGTGCGCGTAGGTCGCGTTGGCGAGCGCGGCGCCCTCGACGCTGGTCCGCCCGCCGCTGCCGCAGACGGACGCCTCCGACGCTCCGCCAGCGCGCTGCACGTACCGGGTGACGATGTCGGAGCCGACGCACTCCGGGCCCGCGACCATCGCGCCGAGCGCGCTCATCGCCAGCGTCTTGCTGTAGCTGGTGACGGCGTCCGGGATGTCTTCCAGGCGGGTCCCTGCAACCCGCTGGGCAATTTCGCGCGTGATGGGGGTCATGCTCCGGTGCGTCCGAGGGCTAGGGACGCATCATATGGAAACATCTATATCTTTCCAAGCCCTTATTTTGCACGCCGCCTTTGGCGGTATTCGGCGAACTCTTCGGCCAGGATCGGTACCGCGAGGTTGCTCGAATGGATCCCGAGCACCGTCGTCAACTCGATCGTCTCCAGAATTTCGCGCCGGGTCGCCCCATGTTGCAGTGCATTACGAATATGGCGGCGAACCCCGGGACCATACAAGTGCGTGGTCGCCGCGTTGATCGCTACGAGGATCAGCTCCTTGTACTTTTTGGGCAGTGGACCATTGCGAAAGGGGACGTTGCGCAGACGCAGATACGCTTCGAGAAATTCGGGATCCCACGCGCTGAACGTGGTCCAGAGCGGGTTCCAGTCGCCGGACGCCCGCTGAGCGTCGGTGAACGGAGTCTTCGGCTGTCGCGCCCGTTTCATCGCGCATCCTCCAGCACCAGGTCGGCGCCCTTCTCGCCGATCATGATCGCGGGCGCGTTGGTGTTCGACGAGGCGATCGAGCGCATCACCGAGACGTCGATCACGCGCAGCGCCTGCACGCCGTGCACTCGGAGCCGTTCGTCTACCACCGTATCCTTTTCCGGCCCCATCCGGCAGGTGCCGACCGTGTGCCATGAGGTTTGCCCGGTTTCGCGGATGTACTCGAGCAGCGGCTCGTCATCGGCAACCGCGGGCCCTGGGCGATGCTCCGCGACGATCAGGGAACTCAGCGACGGTTGCGATGCGATCCGGCGTACCAGGCGAAGCAGCGCCAGTGCGGTGTCGCGGTCAGCGGGATGGGCGAGGTAATTCGGCTGGATGCGCGGATGATCTCGCGGATCTCGCGAGCCCAGGTGAATCGAGCCATGCGACTCCGGGTGCAGCTTGAAGCCGCCAATCGAAAATCCCGGATACGGATCGATCCCCTGGGCGGGCGAACGCGAATAGCGGTCCTTGCCACTGATGTGATAGATGCGGATCATAACGTCCGGCGCCGCAAGGCCGGGGCTCGAGCGCGTGATCGCGTGGGCGGTGGACGAGGTATTGGCCATCAGCCCCTTTCGGGTTGCCAGGTACTGCAGGCCGACGCGCATCCTGCGCCAGAAGCTGCGCATGATGTCGTTGATCGTGATCGGCAGCATGGTTTCGTAGGTGCAGCGCACCTGCAAATGATCGACCATGTGTTCGCCCACGGCGGGCAGATCGGCGATCACCGGGATGCCGACGCTTTGCAGCAGCGCGGCCTGCCCGATGCCCGACAGCTCGAGCAGCTGCGGGGACTGGATGGCTCCCGCGCATAGCAGCACCTCGCGGCCCGCCCGCGCGATCCGCGTGCTCCCGCCCTTGAGGTACTCGACGCCGACCGCATGCCGGCCTTCGAACACCACCCGGCAGGCGTGGGCGTGGGTCTCCACGGCGAGATTGGGTCGGCGGCGTGCCGGCTTGAGATACGCCGTGGCGGTGCTGCAGCGGCGCCCTTGATACGCGGACTGCTCCAGGTAGCGCACGCCCTCGAACGAGACGACGTTGTAATCCGGCGTCTCGGAGATGCCGGCCTCGCGGCACGCGGCGACGAACCCGTCGGATAGTGCATCGCGCTCGCGCACCGCGCGATCGGTGATGCGCAGCGGGCCCTCGCGCCCCCGGCCCGGCTGGTTCGAGTAGAGGTTGGATTCCATGCGCTGGAAATACGGTGCCACGTCGGAGAATCCCCAGCCCTTGCAGCCCTCGTCGCGCCAGCGATCGAACTCTTTCGGATCGCCCCACACGTACGCCATGCCGTTAAGCGCGCTCGAGCCTCCCAGCACCTTGCCGCGCGGCCAGTAAATGGTCTGCCCCCGCATGCTCGACTGCGGCTCGGTCGAAAAGGTCCATGCGTAGCGGGGATTGGTCAGCAACTTGCCGACGCCGAGCGGAATATGAATCCAGATGTTGCGGTCCTCGCCACCCGCTTCGAGCAGCAGCACGCGGTGACGGCCGCTCTCGGTCAGCCGCGCCGCGAGCGCCGAGCCCGCAGAGCCCGCCCCGACGACGACGTAATCGAACGGCGGGTCGCTCACTTGACCGACTTGTCCCGGTGCTTGAACGAATCCCGCCGGAAGCTGTAAAGCGCATTGGGATCCACCATGATGTCGACTACCGCGGGCTTGCCACAGGCTACCGCCTCGCGCACCGCCCCCTCGATCTGCTCTACGCGCTCGACGCGGAAGCCGCGCGCGCCAAAGAGCTCCGCGACGCGGTCATACGGCGGGCTCAGGACGTCGGCGCCGATGTAGCGCTCGCCAAAGAAATCGCGCTGGTAGGCCTTTTCCGCGCCCCAGCAGCCGTTATTCATCACGATGCAAACGGTGTTGATCCTGTGGCTGACCGCCGTGCTGATCTCACCGAGCGTCATGCCAAAACCACCATCGCCCATCATGCTGACCACTGTGCGCTCCGGGCAGGCCAGCTTGGCGCCAAGCGCCGCAGCGTACGAAAAACCGACCAACCCGAAATCAAGCGGTGAGAAGAGCGCTGGCGGCTGGCGGTACAGCATCTGGTCGGTCGCCTGCAGACACAGCGTTCCGGCGTCCATGACGAACATCGTGTCCTCGGGCAACGCCGCCCGGAGCGCGCGATAAAGCGCGGCGGGCTGGATCGGATTTCCAGGCTTGCTGCCGGCGGCATCGCGCTCGGCCGTGAGCGCGGCGCGCTTGACGCCGAAATCGTCGGCCCACAGCGCGGTCGCAGAGACCTTGCGCCCCGCCAACGCGCCTGTCAACGCCACCGCGACGCGACCCGCGTCGCCTTCGATTCCGATTTCCACCGGGAAGAAGCGGCCAATCGCGGTCGGCTCGATGTCGACCTGGATGATGCGCGCGGAGCGGTTGAGGTTGTCCCACGAGTAGAACGTGGTATTGAAGCCGAGCCGCGTGCCGATGGCGAGGATCACGTCCGCTTCACGCGCCAGCGCCGAGGCAACCACGTTGCCGCGCGGCCCCACCTGTCCCGCGTAGAGTGGGTGCGTGCACGGCACGGCATCGCCGTGCCCCGGAGAAGTCGCGACCGGCGCACGCAGCAGCTCGGCCAGAGGCAGCAGCTCGCCGTGCGAGCGTCCGTTCTTGATTCCGCCGCCGGCGATGATCAGCGGCCGGCGCGCGCCAGCCAGCAGCGCCGCGGCGCGCTCTACCAGCTCCGGATCACCCGCCGCGCGCCCCATCGCCTCGCGTCCCTTCGGCTCGTAGCCCTCGCCCAGCTCGATGGTCTCGGCCAGCAGGTCGCGCGGCAGGTTGAGCGCCACCGGTCCTCGTCGTGGCGTCATCGCGGTGCGGAACGCTTCACGCATCATCTCGGGGATCCGCGCCGCCTGGGTCGCGGTCCACGTGCGCTTGGTAATCGGCTTGAACAGCGCCTGCTGGTCGACTTCCTGGAACGCGTCGCGATAGATATGTGCGGAGGAAAGCGACCCGGCGAGCGCCACGACCGGCGAGTAGGCAGCGTGCGCCTGCGCCAGCCCGGTGACGAGGTTAGTCGCCCCAGGGCCGTTCTGCCCCGCGATGATCACACCGGCGCGGCCGGAAGCGCGCGCGTAGCCGTCGGCCATGTGCGTCCCGCTTCGTTCGTCGCGTACGCCAATGAAGCCGATGTCCTTCGCGTCGTAGAGTGCGTCGAAAATTTCCATTCCCGCCGAGCCGATCAGGCCGAACACGTGCCGGACGCCTTCCGCCCGCAGCGACTCGACCACCGCCCTGCCTCCCAGCATGCTTGCCATACGTAGCCTCCGGTGAATTCCGGACGATATTGCCATAATGTCGACATCCGGGCAAAAGAAACTGCGGCCGCTAGAATGCTGCGCATGGCGTATCGATCGCTTTCCGAGCCGCTCACCCCCACCCTGCCGCTGCAGATCGCCGAGCGCATCGGCGGCGGAATCATGGACGAGACGTTCCGACCCGGCGAGCGCCTCAAGGAGGTCGCGCTGGCGCAGTCCTTCGGCGTGAGCCGCGCCTCCATTCGGGAGGCGCTGCGCATCCTCGAGAACCGGGGGCTGGTGTCGATCGTGCCGCAGCGCGGCGCACAGGTCACCAAGCTCTCGCGCAAGGAACTGGAAGACCTGTTCGAGATTCGGGCCGTACTCCTCGGTCTGGTATCGCGCCGGGTGGCGCTGTCCTGCACTCCTGAGGTGGAGCAGCGGCTATTCGCCGGCTATCGCGCGCTGCAGGCCGCGCGTAACGATGCCACAGCCTACGCCCACGCAAGCGCAGACCTGGTGTTGGCGCTGGCGCGATCCTGCGGCAACCAGCAACTGCTCGACTACATAGCGTCGTTCGCACAACGCATTGGTCGATACGCGCGCCTTGGCTTATCCACGCCCGCGCGCCGCAAGCAGTCACTGGCCAACTGGCAGCGGCTGCTACGGGCAATCGTCGCCCGGGACGGCGACCTGGCGGAAGCGATGCACCGCCGGCTCTCGACGCAGAACCTCACGGCGGGGCTCGCGGAACTGGACCGCCGCGACCGTGGGGAGCGGGCCATGCGCGAAAAGGCGCGGCGCCCGGGCGCATCGCGCCGCCGGCCTTGAGCGCCCGGGCGCAGATGCGCCATTCCGGCGTCGCGCTCGCCGCGCTCGGTTTGATCGCGCTCGTCTGGGGATACAACTGGGTGGTCATGAAGCGCGCCGTCGCCGAGGTCGATCCGTTTGAATTTCTCGCCTGGCGCTTCATGCTCGCCGCCGCGTGTTTGTTCGCGGTGTTGCGCACTCGGCGCCAGGCGGTGCGCCTGGCGCACGCCGGGCAAGTCATCGCGATCGGCTTGATCCTGACCGGCGCGACCTTCGTGCTGATGACCTGGGCACTGGTCGCCGGCGCCGCCGGCAAGGTCGCCGTGCTGTCCTACTCCATGCCTTTCTTCGTCACGCTGCTTGCCTGGCCGGTGCTCGGCGAGCGGCCACGCGGGGCCCACTGGCTCGCGATCGCCATCGCGTTCGTCGGCTTCCTGCTGCTCAACAACCTGCAAGCCCGCGCACGCCTGCCCGAGCTTCTCGCGCTCGGCTCAGGGCTGACCTGGGCGATCGGGATCATTCTCACGAAGCGCCTGCAGCTGCGGCACCAGGTGGACCCGCTCGCCTTGAACGCCTGGCAGCTGCTGATCGGAGGGCTGGCGATGGTCGTGCTCGCGCTCCTGTTCTCCTCGCGACCCTGGACGTGGTCGCCTTATGTGGTGTTCGCGGTGCTATTCAATGTGATCGTGGTCAGCGCGCTGTCGTGGTTCCTGTGGTTCTGGGTGCTTGGGCGTCTCGAGTCGGGAATCGCAAGCCTCAGCACGCTCGCAGTTCCGGCGGTCGCGGTACTCGCAGGCGTGCTGGAGCTCGGCGAGCGCCCGAGCACGCTGGAGTGGTGGGGAATCGGGCTTGTCACGCTGGCCCTGGCGATCATCGCCTCGGTGACGATGAGCGCCGATGCGCCGCGCGCCTAGATCGAGCGGTGCATGCCGCCGTCAATGTACATGCGCTGGCCGGTGATGTAGCGCGCCTTCGGCGAGCAGAGAAAGGCCACCGCGTGCGCGATGTCGGCCGGGTCGCCGAAGTAGCCGACCGGGATGTTCGCCTCCGCGTACGCGTGCTGGTTCTCGGCGCTCGGGTGCATGCGCTGGTCGATCTGTTCGCTGTGAATCCGCCCCGGCATCAGGCAATTCACCGTGATGCCGTCTTTAGCGACGTCGCAGGACAGACCTTTCGCCCAGACATGGACGCCTGCTTTCGCCGCGTTCGCGCCGTTGACGCTGCGGGGCTCAAGCGAGCCCGTGATGTTGATGATCCGTCCCCAACGCCGCTTCTGCATCACGGGAAGGAATGCCTGCGTCATCTTCCGCACCGCCGTGAAATTGACCGCGAACGCCTCGTCCCAGGCCTCATCCAGGGCACACACGGGCAGCGGACGCGACCCTCCCGCATTGTTCACCAGGATATCGACGCGATCCAGAGTCGCAAACACCCGTTGCGCAATGCGCGCCGGCGCCTCCCGATCCTGGAGATCGTCCGCCACGACCAGCGGACGCGTGCCCCCGTCGCGCTCGATCTCGCCAGCGAGCGCCTCGAGCAGCTCGACCCGCCGCGACACGATCACCGTCTGCGCGCCTTCCTGCGCCAGGACCCTGGCGATGCCGCGGCCGATCCCGGCGCTCGCGCCGGTCACGACGGCCACCCTTGCCTTCAGTTCCAGATCCACTCGTCCGCTCTCCGTGAATTGCGACGCGCGGCAAAGTATGGCAGTCTGATGTCGGAATGTCGACATTGATCGCGGCGCCTTGCAGCGCCCGCCGCGAACACTCGCAGGGAGGCACACGTGGGCACAATCGGTGACGTAACGGGGTTGTCATCCAGGGAACTGTGGCAACGCGCGCAACGCGCGCTTGCCGGCGGCGTGTCGCACGATAGCCGCTTCCTGCCTCCCTATCCGGCCTATTTTCACCGCGCGCAGGGTGCATACAAGTGGGACGTGGAAGGCCGCAAGTACATCGACTACGCCATGGGCAGCGCGGCAATGATGCTCGGGCATTCGCATCCGGACGTGGTCGAAGCGCTGCGGGCACATGCCTCCGAAGGGACATTTTTTGCCACGGTGCACCCGCTGGAGGTCGCGTGGGCCGAGCTGGTGCAGGAATTGGTGCCCTCTGCGGAACGCGTGCGCTTCGTCGGCTCCGGAACCGAGGCCACGATGCTGGCGTTGCGCGTCGCGCGCGCGTACTCGCGGCGCCCCAAGGTGCTCAGGTTCGAAGGCCACTTTCACGGCTGGCACGATTACGTCGTACCGGGCATGAAGGCGCCCTTCGACAAGTTCCCGTCGCTGGGAATCCCCGAGGCGATACGCGACACGATGGTCGTCTGTCCGACCGACGCACAGCAAGTCGAGGAGCGCCTGAAGGCGGACCGGCAGATCGGCGCGATCATTTGCGAGGTTTCGGGCGCCAACTGGGGCAGCGTGCCGATTCGCGACGACTTCCTGGGCGCGCTTCGCGTCCTGGCGGACCGCTATGCGTGCGTGCTGATCTTCGACGAGGTGATCACGGGGTTTCGCTGGAGCCCCGGTGGCAAGCAGGCACTGATCGGCGTAACGCCGGACATGACCACCATGGCCAAGATCGTCGCCGGTGGCATGCCGGGTGGCGCGGTCGGTGGCAAGGAGCCGATCATGCGGCTACTCGATCCGCGAACGGAGGTCGACGGCCTGAAGCCTGCCATCATCCACCGCGGAACGTTCAACGCGAGCCCGCTCGTTTCGGCCGCCGCTGTGGCTGCACTGAAGGTGATCCGCACGGGCGAACCCCACCGGCAAGCCAACCGGATCGCCGCCAGGATTCGCGAGGGCATGCAGAAAGTACTCGACCGGCTCGAGGTCGACGGCCGCGCGTACGGCGAGTCGTCGACGTTCCATGTCTTTTTTGGCGAAGGCGCGCGCAAGAGCTCGATCGGGGACGTCTCGCCCGCTGCGCTGCGCGCCATGAAGCGCGACGCGCTCGACGTGTATACCAACGGACTGCGCAAGCGCGGCGTGGACTTCATGTCCTACACGGGCGGCGTGACTTCACTTGCGCATACCGATGCCGATGTCGCGCCGACGCTGGAGGCCTTTCAAGGCGCCGTGCAGGACCTCATCGACGCTCGCAAGATCGCGTTGCTCTAGGCAGCCGCGCAGGTCGCGCCATGCAAGGTGAAAAGGCCGAGCTGGGCCAGCTTGAGCTGATCCGCGAGTCGCTGGTCGCGGTGGTGAACGAGATGCGCGCCAATGTGATCCACAGCTCATACTCCTCGATTATCTACGAGGGGCACGACTTTTCCTGCGGCCTGGTGGCGGCCGACGGCCGCCTGGTGGCGCAGGGGCTTGACGACAACCCGATCCACATTTTTGCGGTCCCCTATTCCACCTCGGAGATCCTGCGTACCTTCGGCGGCGACATCCGCGAAGGCGACATCTTTCTGCATAACGACCCCTACACCGGCGGCACGCACCTGAACGACGTGCTGATGCTCTATCCGGTGTTTCATGCCGGCGCATTGGCGCTATTCGCCGCGACGCGCTGCCACTGGGGCGATGTCGGCGGCATGACGCCGGGAAGCCTCTCCGGCCGCGTGCGCGAGATCTACCAGGAGGGAATGCGCATCGTGCCGACCCGGATTTGCGAGCGCGGCCGGATGAACGAAGCATTCCTCGATCTGCTATTCGCCAACATGCGCATTGCGTACGAGCGCCGGGGCGACTTCAACACCATGCTCGGCACCTCACGCAAGGCGGCCGAACATTTGCAGCGGCTCTTTCGCAGGTTCGGCGGCAACGCCTTGCTGGCGTCGATCGACGAGCTGATCGCGCGGGCCGCCAAGGTGATGCGAAGCCGCATCGCGGAGGTTCCCGACGGAGACTATTTTGCCGAGGGCTACCTCGATAGCGACGGCCACGGCGACGAGCCGCTGCTGGGGCGCCTGCAGATGACCATCGAGGGCGAGCGGCTGATCGCCGACTTCACCGGCTCCTCGCCGCAGACCCTGGGACCCACCAACGTCGGGCCGGCGATGGCCTTCAACGCGGTGGCAACGATGGTGAAGTCGTTTCTCGATCCGCAAACGCCGGTCAACCACGGCTCGTTCCAGCCGATCCAGATCGTGAACCCGAAAGGCAGCTTTCTGAACGCAACGCTCCCGTCGCCTTGCGGCGGCATGGTGGAATGCCGCGCGCTCATGGCCGGGCTGGTTGCCTCGGCGCTGGGGCAAGCGCTGCCGGAGCGGCGCGTAGGCGATCTCAAAGGCGGGGCGAACCACGTCTACCTCTCGGGCCCAAGGCGCGACAACACCATGTTCCTGATGTACGAGTATCCCGCCGGCGGTACCGGTGCGACGCACCGCACCGACGGCAATCACGGCACGCGCGCCTACATCGAAGGCGATTTCAATGCGGTTTGGTCCGCCGAGATCGTGGAAGCGCAATGTCCGATTCAGGTCGAGCAGTACGGCATTCGCGAGGGGTCCTGTGGCGATGGCGAGTTTCGCGGCGGCTGCGGCGTGCGGCGCGATTTGCGCGCTCTCGATGCGGGCGCAAGCCTCTCGGTGCTCGCAGACAAGTGCGTCATCCCGCCCTACGGCGTGGCCACAGGCCGGGGCGGCGCCGCCAACCGCTTCGTGGTGATTCGTCACGGTGAGACGATTGAACCCTCGCCGGTACCCGGCAAGGTGGGCGGATTCGCCCTCACGCAAGGCGATATCGTGCGCATCGAGACTGCGGGAGGCGGCGGCTATGGCGATCCGCTCAATCGCGATCCGGCGCGTGTGTGCTATGACGTCTCGCAGCAATACCTGAGCGGGGACCAGGCGCGCAAACGCTACGGCGTTGTCCTTGGGACGGGGGATGCGCTCGACGACGAAGCAACGCACGCTGAACGCGCACGGCTGCGTGCGGCACGCGTCATCGTCGCCGTGCAGGCAGCCGAGCAGGACGAGTTCGACGGCCCGCGGCGCCGCATACGGGTCTCGCCTGAGATCGCCGGGCGGCTCGGAGTTTCCGACGGCGAGCTGGTCGAGTTGGCGACGGATACTTGCGGCTCCGCGCTGCGCGGCTGGGTGTGCATCGACGCCCGTACGAGCGGCGTGCCGATGGGCCCGCGGGGGCTTGGCATGCTGGGCGCCCGGCAGGGAAGCCTGGTCGAGATCCGCGCCGCCCCGGCGATTCCGGACTGAGCGGCGCCGCGCAGATGCCCGCTGCTCCGCGTTATCTCGTCGGCATCGACGTCGGCGGTACCTTCACCGACATCCTCGCCTACGAACCGTCCGAAGCGCGCCTGCGCTCGGCCAAGGTGCCGTCGATCCCCGGCCAGCAGTGGCGCGGCGTGCTCGATGCACTGGCGGCGCTTGGCATCGAGCCGGCGGCGATCCGCGCGTTCGTTCACGGCACCACGATCGCCACCAACGCGCTGCTCGAGCGCAAGGGCGCGCCGACCGGATTGGTGACGACGAAAGGCTTTCGCGACGTCTTCGAGATCGGCAAGGCGAGGCGTTTGGTCGGGGGTCTTTTCGATACGGGATGGACGCGCCCGCCTGCGATCGTGCCGCGGGATCTGCGCATCGAGGTGCCGGAACGCATCGCAGCCGACGGCACGGTCCAGGTCTCCGCGCAAACAGTCGATTTCGGGCCCATCGCTGTGGAGTTTCGCCGCCGCGGCATCCGTTCCGTCGCCGTCGCGTTCATCAACAGCTACGTGAATGACGCCAACGAGGCGCACGCCGCGGAAGCGCTGACGAGGCTGATGCCGGAGGCCATGGTGTCGCATTCCGCTGCGCTCGTGCGCGAGCGCGGCGAATTCGAGCGCACCTCCACTTGCGTGCTCAATGCGTATCTCACGCCGCTGATGGTGGAATACCTGGCGACCCTGACCGCGGCGCTACGGGAGCGCGGAGTCACCGCGCCAGTCAACATCATGGGCTCAAACGGCGGCGCCATGACCCTCGCCGAGGCCGCCCGTCGCGTCGCAGGCACCTTCCTGTCCGGGCCGGTGGGCGGCGTAAGTGGCGCGATCCGCGTGGCGGAGGTCGCGGGCCTGCGCGACATCATCACCTTCGACATGGGCGGCACCAGCACCGACGTGGCGCTGGTGCACGGGTTGAGCGCGCGCATGTCCTTCGACAACCAGATCGACGCCTATCCGCTGCAGATGCCGCAGCTCGACATTCACGCCATTGGCGCCGGTGGAGGTTCGGTGATCTGGATCGGGCCGGATGCCACCCTGCAAATCGGGCCGCGCAGCGCCGGCGCCGTTCCCGGGCCAGCCTGCTACGGGCAGGGCGGCACGGAGCCCACGATTTCGGACGCCAACCTGATTCTCGGCCGCCTGCCGGTCGCACGTCCCCTGGCCGGCGGGCTGATGCTCGATCGCAAACTCGCCGAGGACGCGTTTCGGCGGGTCGCCGACCGGATGGGCACTGCGGACATCGTTGCGCTCGCGGACGGTGCGCTGCGGATCGCGGTGGCCAAGATGGCGGGCGCGGTGCGTGAGGTGTCGGTGCACCGCGGATTCGATCCGCGCGACTTCGCGCTCGTGGGCTTCGGCGGCGCCGGTCCGATGCATGTCTTTCAGGTTGCCGAAGAACTCGGCATCCCGCGGGTGATGATCCCGCGCCTGCCGGGACATCTTTGCGCCCTCGGCCAGATGCTGGCCGATCTGCGGCGCGACGCGGTGGCCGTCTGGGGCGGCAAGCTGAGCGCGCTGCGGCTCGACGATCTCAAGGCGCGCGCCGTTGTAATGCGCGAACAAGCCGAACGCCAACTGCGCGCCGATGGGGTCGAGCCGGAAAGGCAGCGACACGAGTTCACGCTCGATATCCGCTACGTCGGGCAGTCGTTCACGCTGCCGATCCCGTGGCACCCCGGGCCCGCGGACTGGAAGCCGGTGCGCGAGGCTTTCGACGCGCGCCATCGGGAGACGTTCGGTTATGCCGCCATAGACAACGACGTCGAGATCGCGAACGTGCGACTCGTCTCGCTGGGCGTGGTGGATAAGCCCGAGCTGAAGTTCAACCCGGAAGGCGCCGGCGACGCGCTGCTCGAGCGGCGCCAAGTCTGGTTCTCGGGTTGGATCGATTGCCCGGTCTACCGGCGCGACGCGATGCGCGCGGGTCACGCTTTTCACGGCCCGGCGATCGTGGAAGAAGCCGGCGGCACCTCGGTGCTGCCCCCGGGATGGTCTGCACGAGTACACGAAGGCGGCGCCCTGATCTGCGCAGTGACCTCTGACGGCGCTGCGCCCCGAGAGCGCGCGGCGGCGCCTTAGCCCGGCGCGCCGAATCCGCCTCCGCCCGGCAGTCCGACTTCCAGGACGTCGCCGGTCCTGAGATCGACCATGCCCTTCGCCTGTTCCACCGGTACGCCGTTGTGGTGCACGTGGCCAACCTTTCCGGCCGCACCGCCGAGCAACCCCTTGGCCGGGAGCCGCACTCGCTCGGTCAGCAAAGACACGCGTATCGTGCCCGGCCAGCGCGAGGTGAAGGCGACAATCTGCCCTTGCCCGCCGCACCGTGCCCCTTTGCCCCCCGATCCCTCGCGCAGCCGCTTCGCGGTAAACAGTATCGGCGCGAGGTTCTCGGTCACTTCGATCGGCGTGTTCGAGATGTTGCCCGGAAAGCTGGTTGCGCCCATGCCGTCGCGGTCGCGCATTGCGCCCATGCCGCCGTTGAAAAACAGGATGGTGGAAAAGGACTCGTCGCGGGCCGCGTCGACGCCGCGCAGTAATACGCTCCACATCGGCGTCCCGCTGTCGGCCTGAACGCGCTCCGGCATCACCGGCGCCAGCGCCTCGAAAATCGCGCCCTGCAAGAGGTGCCCGACCAAGTGCCGCGCGCCTACGGCGGCCGGCGGCTTGGCGTTCACGATCGAGCCCTCCGGCGCGTGGACCTCGAACAGGCGCGTGAAGCCCTCGTTGTTGGGAATCGCCGGGCTGAGCATGCACTTGAACGGATAGATCGTGTAGGCGTAGGTATGGTTGAAGGTCTCGTTGACCCCGTAGCCGACCTGTGCCGAGCTCCCGGCATAGTCGATTCGGATGCCGTCCCCCGAGACGCTGACGCGTGCGACGATTCGAATCGGCTCGTCCCAGCCGTCCGCCTCCACGGACCCGGAATAATCGCCGGGTGGGATCTGCCGGATCTCGCGCAGCGCGGCGTCGCTTGACGCCCGATAAATCGATTCTGCAATGGCGCGGATGTCGGGCAGGCGGTACTCGGCGAGCATCTCGGCGAGGCGCCGCTGCGCTACGCGAATCGCCACCATCTGCGCGTCGATGTCACCGCGCACCTGCTCGGGGACCCGGACGTTCGCTTCCAGCAGATCGAGCGCCAAACGGTTGCGCTCACCCGCCTCTACTAATTTGATCACCGGGAAGCGGATCCCTTCTTCGAACACTTCGCTCGCGTCCGCCGACCACTGCCGCCCTCCCACATCCGAGAGATGCGCCACCGCGACGACAAAGGCAACGATGCGCTCGCCGTTGAACACCGGCGCTGCCATGGTCGAGTCCGGCAGGTGGCCCGTGCCGATCCAGGGATCGTTGGTGAACAGAATGTCGCCGGGACGCAACGCCTCCCGGGGAATGGCTTTCAGCATCTGGCGCAGCGACAAAGGCGCCGTGCCGATGAATCCTGGCACGCTCCAGCTGGACTGCGCTACCAGGCGCCCTTCCTCGTCGAGCAGCACCACGGCGAAATCGTTCGACTCGCGCACGACGGTCGAGAACGAAGTGCGCTTCAGCGCGGCGCCCGCTTCGTCGACGATGGCGATCAGCCGGTTCCAGTAGATTTCGAGGTCGATCGGGCTCAAGCCTCAGTCGCCTCCCAGGTTCAGGCGAATATTGCCGTCGCGATCCATCGCGAACCGGTCGCCCGGCCCGGCGACAATCGTGGCGCCTGCCTGCTCGATCAGCGCGGGACCTTCGCACCATGCGCCGTCGGTCAGGTTGCCCTCGGCGATCACCGCAGTTTCGACGAAGCCTCCGGCCTCCGGAAAGAACGCCGCGCGCGTGCGCGCCGCGGCGGTGCTCGGCCGGGAATCCGGGCGCCACGCCATGTCTGGCCAGTCGAGCTGTGCCGTCGCTTCCAGGCGCCAGTTGAGCGCCTCGATCGCCTGATCGGCAAGGCGGTGCCCGTACTGCCGCTCGTAGGCCTCGTGAAATCGGGCTGCGACGCCGCTCGCCCCGGCTTCGGGTAGCGAGGCCGGCAGCGCAGCGTTGACCTCGAATCCCTGCCCGACGTAGCGCAGATCCGCGCTGCGCCTGTACGAGATCGCGTGCGCCGGCACGCCGGCGGCCCCGAGTTCCGCGCACAGCCGCTGCGTCATATCCGCGTACAGCGCTTCGGCGGCGCCCCAGTCGATCACGCCAAGCCTTGCGTAATAGCTCCGGACCATGTCCACCTTCATCGGCGCCCCGAGCAATCCCACGGCGGAGAACACGCCCGCATTCGCCGGCACCAGGATCTCGCGGCAGCCGCTGCGCCGCGCGACCTCGCGCGCGTGGATCGGCCCCGCACCGCCAAACGCCAGCAGCGTGTAGCGGCGGATGTCCTTGCCTTTCTCCACGGCATGGATCTTTGCGGCCGCGGCCATGTGCTCGCAGACGATGCGATAAATCCCACTGGCGGCCTCGATCACGCTCACGCCGAGCGGCGCGGCGATGCGCGAGCCAATCGCCCGCTGGGCGAGCTCCGGGTGAAGCTTCACCGCGCCGCTGAGGGAGCCCGCGGCGTCGAGATACCCGAGGAGTAGCGCCGCGTCGGTCACCGTGGGCTCAACGCCACCCAGGCCGTAGCACGCCGGTCCCGGGTCCGAGCCCGCGCTGCGCGGTCCGACCTTCAGCAAGCCGGCCGCATCGACCGAAGCGATGCTTCCGCCGCCGGCGCCGATCTCGATCAGGTCGACGATCGGCAGGCGAACCGGAAGGCCGCTACCCTTCTTGAAGCGGCGAACGCGCGCCGCCTCGAATTCGGTCGTGATTTCCGGCTCGCCACCCGAGATCAGGCAGGCCTTCGCCGTCGTGCCGCCCATGTCGAAGGCGAGCAGATCCGGTGTGCGTGTGCGCCGGGCGGTGAGCGCAGCGCCCAGCGCGCCCGCCGCGGGCCCGGACTCCAGCATGCGGATCGGCATGCGCTCACCGAATTCGCGCGAGATGATGCCGCCATTGGACTGCATGATCCGCAGCGTCGCGTGCACGCCAAAGGTCCGCAAGCCGGCCTCGATGCGAGCCAGATAGCCTCCGACCATCGGCATCACGTAGGCGTTCAGCACGGTCGCTACGGTGCGCTCGTACTCCCGGATCTCGGCAACGACCTCCGAAGAAAGCGAGATCGGGATCGAGGGCGCAACGCGCTGGGCCACGGCGCGCACGCGCTCCTCGTGGACGCAGTTGCGGTAGGCGTGCAGCAGGCACACCGCGATGGACTGCGCGCCGCCGTCCTCCAGCCGTCGCACGGCATCCTCGATCTCATGCTCGCTCGGGGCGCGAAGCACTGTGCCGCGATGATCGATGCGCTCCGCGAGTTCGGCCCGCAGCTCGCGCGGCACCATCGGTTCCGGATAGGAAGCCGCCAGATCGTAGATGTCGTAGCGCAGCTCGCGGCCGATTTCGATCACGTCCCGGAATCCGCGCGTCGCGATCAGGCCGGTGCGCGCGCCCTTGCGCTCGATCACGAGGTTGGTGACTACCGTGGTCGCGCCGGCGACGACTTCGTCGACCTGGTGTGGGCCGGCCCTTTCGGCGGCCAGCAGGCGCTGCAGGCCGTGCAGGATCGGTCCGAGGATGTCATCGTGCCGGCTGAGTACCTTGCACGTGCGCCCCGCGCCGTTCGAGCCCGACAGCACGAGATCCGTGAAGGTACCGCCGATGTCGAACCCGAATCGGTAGCGAACTTCCGGCCCGGCCCCTGGCGTCATTGTTTCGAGAATCGGTTTGTCGCGGCGCTGCGCTTCACCGCACGCTCGGACTTCTAACACAGCCGCGCCGCGAAAAGTGAAGACCGCTAGGCCGGCCCAGCCCCGGCTTTCCGTCCCGCCTCGCGCGTCGCGAACGTGTCGTGCGCCAGTCGCGGCTGCGCCCGCGAGTACTGGTGCGGCAACTCCAGGTTCGCCTTCAGTGCGTCGGCCGCGTGCCAGGCCCAGCGCGGATTCCACAGCATCCCTCGTGCCAGCGACACAAGATCCGCCTGCCCTGCGGTGACGATGCTCTCGGCCTGGCGCGGCTCGGTGATCAGGCCGACGGCCGTCACGGGCAACCCGATCTTGCTGCGGATCTCTGCCGCAAACGGGACTTGGAAGCCTGCCGCGGTCGGAATCCTTTCGTTCCAGACGATGCCGCCGCTGGAGACGACCGCGAAATCGCATCCTAGAGTGCGCAGCCGGCTGCAGAATTCGAGCGTATCCGTCATCGTCCAGCCGCCGTCGAGCCAGTCGATTGCGGAGAGCTTCACGCCAAGCGGCTTGTCCTGAGGCCACGCGGCCCGCATCGCCGCAAACAGCTCAAGTGGAAAGCGCATGCGGTTCTCCCGGGAACCACCATAGTCGTCGCGGCGGCGGTTGGTGACGGGGGAGAGGAATTGATGGATCAGGTAGCCGTGCGCGCCGTGCAACTCGATGAGATCGAATCCGATCCGGTCCGCGCGCCGCACGGCGTCCACGAACTTCCGGATCAGCTCCGCGATGTCGGCCCGGGTCAGCTCGCGCGGCACCAGCCCGTCGTCGAAAGCTCGAACCGGCGATGGTGCAACCGGCTGCCAGCCGCCCTCCGCGGGCGGCAGTGACCGCCGCGCTTGCCACGGCGGCAGCACCGAGCTCTTGCGGCCTGCGTGCGCCAACTGCAGGCCGAGCCGTGCGCGGCCGTGGCGGCGGCAGAATTCGACCACGCGGCGCATCGCCGTCTCCGCCTCGTCCGAATACAGCCCGGCGCAGTACGGGCCGATCCGACCCTCCGGCTCGACGTCGGTCATCTCGGTCATCACCAAGCCCGCACCGGCGACGGCGAACTGCCCGAGGTGCATCAGGTGCCAGTCGCCCATGCAGCCGTTGTGCGCGCTGTACTGGCACATCGGTGCGACCACGACACGGTTCTCGAGCTCCAGCCCGCGCAGGCGAAACGTCGAAAAGAGTGCGCTACCCATCTTGCGTCTCCTGTACACGGTCAATCACGTGCGCGCGCGGTGCGGAGGATCTGAAGTGCAATGCGCAGTGGCTCGCGCCTTGCGGGCGAGTTTTCCTGCTCAGACATGCATGCCCCACCGCCGCACCGTATGCCGCTCCACGGTCCGGAAGATGAGGCTTTCGACCAGCAGGCCGATCAGGATCACGGTGAATAATCCCGCGAACACCGCCGGGATATCAAGCGTATTCTTGTTCTCGTAGATGAACCAGCCCAGGCCCCCGGAGCCCGAGGTCGTTCCAAACACGAGTTCGGCCGCGATCAGCGTGCGCCAGGCGAAGGCCCAGCCAATTTTCAACCCGGAAAGGATGCTTGGAAACGCAGCGGGGATCAGTATCTTCCAGACGTAGCGCACGCCGCTCAGACCGTAGTTCCGTCCCACCATGCGCAGCGTGCCCGACACGCCCTGGAAGCCCGAGTGCGTGTTCAGTGCGACCGGCCACAGAACCGCGTGCACCAGGACGAACACAATGCTCGGGCTGCCGAGCCCGAACCAGATCAGCGCCAGCGGCAGCAGCGCGATCGCGGGCAGCGGATTGAACATGGCCGTGAGCGTCTCCAGCAGGTCATTGCCGATCCGCGTCGTGATG
>Ga0155955_1111_pt5 | contig 28667 bp, 24 predicted proteins | sample RifCSPlowO2_02_FD_107609 | JGI IMG/M metagenome (GOLD analysis project Ga0155955, IMG submission 107609) | Betaproteobacteria bacterium RIFCSPLOWO2_02_FULL_67_19
GAAAACGCCCGCGCGCAATTTGCGCGTCAGGCCGACCAGCTGCCAGGCAACCAGAGCCGCCAGCGCCGCCGCCAGGACCGCATTGAGGCCGAGCAACAGCGGGTAGTGGCGGGCAAACAGCGACACGTTCGCACTCGCGGTGGCGAGCAGGAACAGCAGCACACCTGCCAGCGCGGCGCCCACGAGCAGCAGCAGCTTCATCGCCCGCCCGCCTCCCTCGGTTCGCGCGTCTCGACCGGCGCCGGCGGCGCCGGTGGCGCCCGGAACGGAAAGCGCCGCCACGCGGACTCGAGATTCAGGTCGCGGCTCGTGATGGCGCTGACCTGGAACGGCTTCGGCAGCAGGCTGATGTCCAGGCGCATGCGCACCGCGGCTTCATGGTTCGCGTCGGCAAGCGCGGCACCGCGCTCCACCACGAGCCAGTTGCGCACCCGCTTCAGCACGTGCAGCGCCTCGTCCAGCGACTGGAACTGCTGCTGCAGCATGCCGGTGGACAGCCGGTACTGCCGCAACAAGGGATGGTAGGAAAGTCGCAGCTGCATGCGCTTCGCCACGGCCTTTTCGTCGAACCACCACCAGCGCAGCCGGGTCAGTTCGAACTCCACCACGAAATACAGCGGCACGCCATTGGCCACCGCCTCGCCGAGGCGCGGCTTGAGTTCGAAGGCGAAGTCGGCCTCGAGCGCCAGACCCTCTTCCGTGGCGGACAGGCGCGCATCGAGCACTTCGATTTCGTCGGCGCGCGCGGCCAGCACGGCGGCGCAGGCGAGCAGCGCGAGCAGCGTCTTCAGCAGGGCGAGGCCTCGCGTCGCGCTGGAGGTCAAGCGGATTTCTCTAGCAGCGCGAAATAGAAACCGTCATGCTCGGCCGACGGCACAAACTGCTGCGGCCGGCCGTCGGGCAGCGGCAGCCGCCGCGCGTTCGCCGTCCGTGCCAGGAACGCATCGACCACGGCGTCGTTTTCGTCTGGGAAAACCGAGCAGGTGACATACAGCAATTTACCATTCGGCGCCAGCACGCGCCAAAGCGCTTCGAGGATGCACGCTTGGCGCTCAGCGCACGCCGCCACGTCGCTATCGCGGCGCAGCCACTTCATGTCGGGGTGCCGCCGCGCCACGCCCGAGGCGGTGCAGGGCACGTCGGCGAGGATCCGGTCATAGCCGCGGCCGTCCCACCATTGCTCCGGCACGCTGCAGTCGGCAGTGCGCACCTCGGCCGCAAGCCCCAAGCGCGTCAGATTGCGCACCACATCGCCGGCCCGCTCGCCCTGCAACTCGAGCGCAGTCAAGGCAACGTCCGCCGTCTCGAGCAGGTGCGCGCATTTGCCGCCGGGCGCAGCGCACGCATCCAGCACTCGCTGACCCGCTTGCACATCGAGCAGCGCCGGCACGCGCTGCGCGCCGGCGTCCTGCACCGAGACATCGCCATCGGCGAATCCTGGCAGGCGCCGGCTTGCAATCGGTGTCTCGAGCAGCAACGCCTCGTGACCGAGCCAGCGCGCCGCGATCCCTTCGCCGGCCAGCCGCTCGAGATAGGACGCGGCCGAACCGCGCCGCCGGTTTACCCGCAGGCACATCGGTGCGCGGGAATTGCCCCCCGCGAGGATCTCCTGCCATCGGTCCGGGTACGCCGCCTGTACGCGCTTGATCCACCACCCCGGGTGCTGCCACCGGGCGATCGGATCGGCCGCGAGCTGCGCGGCGATGCCGTGCTGCCGGCGCAGGTAGGCGCGCAATAACGCATTGACATAACGCTTCGCCCGTTCGCGGCGCAGCGCGACGCAGGCGAGCACGGCCTGGTTGACTACCGTGTACGCGGCATAACGGCCGCAATCCAGCGCGTACAACGCGCACCAGAGCAGCGCTTCGAGCGCGCGGTCGCTCGCCGGGCGGTGTTCGATTACGCGCACGATCGCCTGCACCCGTCCATAGCCGCGCAGCGTGCCAAAGCACAGATCCGTGAGCGCCGCATGTTCCTGCGAGCTTTGCGCTTCGGCTGCGCGCTGCAGCTCCGCCCGCAGGCTACGGCCCGCGGCGACGCGCGCCACTACCACTGCCGCAGCGCGCAGGGATTCAGCGAGCGGCGCCAAAACGCTCGCCCGGGTGCACTGCAAACCCGCGCAGAAACTCGCCGGCAGCCAGCCTGCGCCCGCCCGCGCGCTGCAGTTCGAGAATTTCGAGAGCGCCTTCGCCGCAGGCAACGCGCAAACCCGCGGGCCCAGCCTGCAGCACGGTTCCCGGCTCAGCCCGGCCGACTGCAACGCATGCCGACCAGATCTTGATCGGCTCGTCGCGCATCAGGGTGCGCGCACCGGGTGCGGGTCGAAACGCGCGCACCGTTCGTTCGAGCACGAGCGCCGGGCAGGACCAGTCGAGCACCGTCTCGAGTTTCGTGATCTTCGGGGCATAGGTGGCACCCACCGCAGGTTGGGGCGTGGGCTGCGCGCGACCCGCAGCCATGGCCTCGAGCGCCGCGACAATCGAAGTGGACCCCAACCCGGCGAGCCGATCCCCCAGCGTCTGTGCGTCATCGTCCGGGGCGATCGTCAGTTCGCGCTGCAGGATGATCGACCCGGTGTCGAGACCCGCGTCCATCTGCATGATGGTAATTCCGGTTTCAAGGTCGCCTGCCAGAAGCGCGCGCTGGATCGGTGCCGCCCCGCGCCAGCGCGGCAGCAGCGAAGCATGGATATTGATGGCACCGTGTGGCGCCAAATCGAGTACCGCCTGCGGCAGAATCAGACCGTAGGCCGCGACCACCAGAACGTCGGGGTGCGCCGCGGCAATGCGCGACAACACATCCGGCGCCTTGAGACTGGGGGGCTGGAAGAGCGGGATTCCACGCTCCTCGGCCAGGCTTCGTACCGCGCCCGGGAGCGCTCTTAATCCGCGCCCGGCAGGTCTTTCGGGCTGGGTGAGAACCAGTGTGGCTTCATGGCCCGCGTCAAGCAGCGCGCGCAAGGCGCAGGCGGCAAAAACCGGGGTGCCTGCGAACACGATGCGCATGGTCGCGGCACCCGCTGCCGACCGGGCTCAGGCGCTCTTGCGCAGCTGCTTGGCGAGCTTGCCGCGGATCCGCTGCTGCTTGAGCGGCGACAGGTACTCGACGAACACCTTGCCCTTCAGATGATCCATCTCGTGCTGTATGCAGACCGCCAACAGCCCCTGCGCTTCGAGCGTGAACGACTTCCCGTGCGGGTCGTAGGCGCGCACGCGAACCCGTTCGGCCCGCTCGACGGTTTCGTAGATGCCCGGGACCGAAAGACAGCCCTCCTCGATATCCGATACACCCGAGGCGTCGACCACTTCAGGGTTCACCAGCACCACGGTCGAATCGCGCCGCTCGGAGACGTCAACCACGATCACCTGCTTGTGCACGTCGACCTGCGTGGCGGCGAGCCCGACCCCAGGTGCTGCGTACATGGTTTCTGTCATGTCGCGCACCAATGCGCGCAGGCCGTCATCGAAGACGGTCACGGGAAGCGCCACCTTGTGCAGCCGGGCATCCGGGTAACGAAGGATGTTGAGAATCGCCATGGATCAGTAAATCACTTGCCTATTGAAAGGATTACATGCAGTATTTGAGGCAGAGCGTAAACCATTGTGCTACATTTGGGTCGCCGATCAATCATTTCAACCCAGCCCGGAAATGGCAGCTTTCGAACGGGGGGCCGCATGCACACACAGAGTGCGAAGTTTATCACATTGACCATTTTTGCCCTGCTTTGCCTCGTGGCAGGCGGGGTTTCGGCGCAGGCTCCGAAGACCGCCCTGGCCTTCAAGGCGGATGCGCCTGATCGCTATACCGTCGTTCGTGGCGACACGCTCTGGGGAATTGCCCAGAAGTTCACCGATTCACCGTGGCGCTGGCCGGAATTGTGGAACCTGAACAAGGACCAGATCAAGAACCCGCATCGGATCTATCCCGGCAATGTCATCGTGCTGGACCGTAGTCGGGGACGGCTGGCGCTCGATGGCAACACGGTCAAGCTTTCGCCCCGCCTGCGCGCCGAAGCCACGGCCAAGGAGGCGATCCCCAGCATTCCGCCGCACGTCATAGAGCCGTTCCTCAGTCGGCCCCTGGTGATCGAGCCCGACGGCCTGGAGCGGGCTCCCCACATCGTCGCTGCTGAAGACGGGCGCGTCGTGCTGGGTAACGGCGGCGTGGCGTACGCCCGCGGCATGGGCCAGTCGAAGGAGCCCTCGTGGCTCATCTATCGCAGCGGCGCACCCTTGGTCGATCCCGACACGAAGTTGACGCTCGGCATCGAGGCCATCTATCTCGGCACCGCCCGGGTGACCCGCCCAGGCGACCCCGCCAAAATCGAACTCACCAGCGTCGCCCAGGAGGTCGGGATCGGCGACCGCCTGATTCCCGCCGGCGGCCTGCAGATCGTGAACTACGCGCCGCACGCCCCGGCCGCAGGGCTCAAGGGCCGGATCATGTCGATCTACGGCGGGGTCGGCAAGGTGGGCGAGGCGGGCACGCATTCGATCGTGACGCTGAACCGCGGCAAGGCTGATGGTGTCGAGGTGGGCCACGTGCTGGCGCTATATCGCGATACCACCCAGGTGGTTGACCACACGCGACCCAAGGGGGGACCCGATTCAATCGTCGCCGTGCCGGGCGATCGCTATGGGCTCGTATTCGTGTTTCGCGTTTTCGAGCGCGTTTCGTACGCGCTCGTGATGCAATCGTCGGCGCCCGTGCGCGCGCTGGACCTGGTCCAGACTCCGTAGCCAAAGCGACAGCGCCGCGAAGCGGGGTTGCGCGGCGGAGTAATCCTTCCGCTTGCCGGGATGACGAATCAGGAGCGCGGGCTGGCGAGCTGGCTGCAGCTCGCGCTTACGCCCGGGCTGGGCGCGGCGCTGCTGCGCCGGCTCCTGGGCGAATTCGGCCTCCCCGAAAACGTGCTGGGCGCCAAACGCGCGCAATTGGAGCGCCATCTTCCGGCGGCCTTGATCGCGAACCTGCAATCTGTAGACGTCGCGCGCGCGGTCGATCAGGCGCTGGCTTGGGCGCAGCTGCCGGATCACACGATCGTCACGTTTGCCGATCCCGGCTATCCGAAACTGCTGCTCGAGATCGCCGATCCCCCGGCGCTGCTTTACTGCAGCGGCCGCGCAGAACTGCTCAGCCGACCGTCGCTCGCCGTGGTCGGCAGCCGCAACGCGACCGCGCAGGGAATACGCAATGCGGAGCAATTCGCCCGGGCCCTCAGCGACGCCGGCATCACCATCGTTTCCGGACTGGCGATGGGAATCGACGCCGCGGCACACCGTGGCGGTTTGGGGGGTGACGGTTCCACGCTTGCCGTGCTCGGCACGGGGATCGACTGCATCTACCCGCCGCAGAACCGCGCGCTGGCGGCAAGCATCGCCGCACAGGGCCTGCTCGTTTCGGAGCTGCCGCTGGCTACCCCGGCACTGAGACAGAATTTCCCCCGCCGCAACCGCCTCATCAGCGGCTTGACGCACGGCTGCCTCGTCGTGGAGGCGGCGCTGGCCTCAGGATCGCTGATTACGGCGCGTGCGGCAGCCGACCAGGGACGCGAAGTGTTTGCAATTCCCGGTTCGATCCATTCGCCGCTGTCAAAGGGTTGCCATACGCTCATCAAGTCGGGAGCAAAGCTGGTCGAAACCGCAGAGGACGTGCTTTCGGAACTCGCGGCGTTCCGGCCAGGGATAGCCGCGGTTCGCGCCGCGACCCCGCACCCTGCGCCGCCGCCTGCCGCGGCCGAATCGTCTCTGCTTTCGCACCTGGGCTTCGACCCGGTCGACATGGATGTCCTGTGCGCGCGCAGCGGCCTGTCCGCGGCGCAGGTCGCGGCGGAATTGCTGCAACTCGAGCTCGACGGCCACGTCGCGGCCTTGCCTGGCGGACGCTACCAGCGCCAATCCTGAATCCCCGGCCTGCGCCTCCGGCGCGCGACCCCGACCGGGGCTCGGTTGTATCGGCGCAGTCTTTGCGGGTATCCTCTGCGGCCTTTTGCATGACCAAGAAGCTCATCATTGCCGAAAAACCCTCGGTCGCGGCTGACATCGCGCGCGTGCTGGGCGGATGCGTGCGCAAGGGCGAGTATTTCGAGAGCGACCCATACGTGATTTCCTCGGCCGTCGGCCACCTGCTCGAACTTGCCGTGCCGGAGGAATTCGACGTCAAGAAGGGCAAGTGGTCATTCGCGCGCCTGCCCGTGATCCCGCCGCGCTTCGACCTGTCGCCGATCGAACGCAGCGCGCAACGCCTCAACGTGCTGCTGAAACTGATGAAGCGCAAGGACGTGACCGGGCTGATCAACGCCTGCGACGCGGGCCGCGAGGGCGAGCTCATATTCCGCTACATCGTGCAGCACGCGCGTAACAAGAAACCGATCGAGCGGCTCTGGCTGCAATCGATGACCCCCGCTGCGATTCGGGACGGCTTCGCGCACTTGCGCCCGGACCGCGATCTGCTGTCTCTGGCCGACGCAGCCAAATGCCGCTCCGAAGCCGACTGGCTGGTCGGCATCAACGGCACGCGCGCCATGACGGCGTTCAATTCGAAGGAAGGCGGGTTCTACCTGACGACGGTCGGGCGGGTGCAGACGCCGACGCTCGCCATCCTGGTCGAGCGCGAAGAGCGCATCCGCAGTTTCGTGTCGCGCGACTTCTGGGAAGTCCATGCGCGCTTTTCCGTCGCCGCAGGCGAATACCGCGGCCGTTGGATCGATCCCGGGTTTAGCAGAGACGACGACGCGGAGAAGAAGGCCGAACGCCTCTGGAGTGCCGCCGACGCCGAGGCGATTGCGGCCGCGTGCCGTGGCGGCCGCGGCCGCGTCAGCGAGGAAACGCGCCCGTCGAGCCAGAACGCGCCGTTGCTGTTTGACCTGACCAGCCTGCAGCGCGAGGCCAACGGCCGCTTCGGCTTTTCCGCCAAGAGCACGCTGGCGCTCGCCCAGGCGCTCTACGAGAAACACAAGGCGCTGACGTATCCGAGGACCGATTCGCGCGCCCTGCCTGAGGACTATCTCGAAACCGTGAGCAACACGCTGGCTGCGCTTGCTGCGGAAACAGCCTATGGATCGCTGGCGAAGACCGTCCTGAAGCGGGGCTGGGTCAAGCCCAACCGGCGAATCTTCGACAACAGCAAGGTATCGGACCACTTCGCCATCATTCCCACGCAACAGGCGCCACGTCATTTGAGCGACGCCGAAGGCAAGCTGTACGACATGGTGATACGCCGTTTTCTGGCGGTGTTCTACCCGGCGGCTGAATACCTGCAGACGACGCGCCTGAGCGAAGTTGGCGAACATCGCTTTCGCACGGATGGCCGCGTGCTGCTCAGCCCGGGCTGGCTTGCGGTGTACGGACGCGAAGCGGAGGGGTCCAGCCAGAATCTGCCCGCGGTGGCGCCGAAGGAGGGCGCTGCCGTGGCCGAGGTCGTGGTGCAGGCGAACCAGACCAAACCCCCCGCGCGCTATACCGAGGCGACCCTGCTCTCGGCCATGGAAGGCGCCGGCAAGCTGATCGAGGACGACGAGCTGCGTGCGGCGATGCAGGCGAAGGGTCTCGGCACGCCCGCAACGCGGGCCGCGGTCATCGAGGGCCTGATCCACGAGGAGTACGTGCATCGCACTGGCCGGGAGCTGGTGCCGACGCCGAAGGCTTTTTCGCTGTTCTTCGCGCTGCGCCATTTCGGCGTCGGCGAGATCACGTCGCCCGAGCTCACCGGCGACTGGGAATTCAAGCTGAAGCTGATGGAGGGCGGAAAACTCCGGCGCGACGAGTTCATGGAGCACATCGAGTCGGTGACGCAAGATCTGGTGGAGCGGATTCGCAACGGCCAGATTCCCGAGACCGCGTTCGCGACGGTGCCGGCGCCGTGCCCGAAATGCGGCGCCGCAGTGCAGGAAAACTACCGCCGCTTCCAGTGCCAGGGTTGCGATTTCTCCCTCTGGAAGGTGATCTCCGGGCGGGAGTGGTCGCCGGAGGAGGTCGCCGAGCTCATCACCAAGCGCTATGTCGGCCCGCTCACCGGGTTCCGCAGTCGCCTCGGCAAGCCGTTCTCCGCCGGGATACGCCTGAGCGCTGAGCTGCGCCCGGAGTTCGATTTCGGCCAGCCCGGCGCTGCTGCGGCCGGCGAGCCGCCGCCGGACTTCAGCGCGCAGACCAGCCTCGGCGCCTGCCCCAAGTGCGGGGCGCGCGTTTTCGAGCACGGCATCGCCTACTTGTGCGAGAAATCGGTGGGCGCGACGCCGAGTTGCGACTTCCGCTCCGGCAAGATCATCCTGCAGCAGCCGGTCGAACGTGCGCAGATGGAGAAGCTGCTCGCCACCGGCCGGACCGACCTGCTGCTGCGATTCATTTCGCGCAAGGGACGCCCATTCAAGGCGTATCTGGTCAAGACGGCGGAGGGTCGTGTCGGCTTCGAGTTCATGGCGCGTCCGGCGGCCAAGACAAAGGCAAAGGCGCCCGCCGTCACCCCCATGGCCGCAGCACCCGATCTTCGCCACAGCGCAAAGCCTGCCCGCCCACGCGCCAAGCCGGCGGCGCGCAAGAAAAAAGCGGCTTAAATATCGAGGTTGCGCACGCCGAGCGCGTTGCTCTCGATGAACGCACGGCGCGGCTCGACCTCGTCGCCCATCAGCTTGGTGAAGATCTCGTCCGCGGCGATGCCGTCCTCGATCTGCACCCGGAGCAGGCGCCGCGTCTGCGGATCCATGGTGGTCTCCCAGAGCTGCGACGGGTTCATTTCGCCCAGCCCCTTGTAGCGCTGCAGGCTGACTGCTTTCTGCACCTCGGCGAGCAGCCATTTCATCGCCTCGCCGAAATCGCGCACCGGCTGGCGCCGCTCGCCGCGCTGAACATAAGCGCCGACACCCACCAAGCCGCGCAGCATTTCGGCGGTCTGGCGGATCTGGGCATAGTCGCCCGAGTGGACGAATTCCGAGTCGATCGCGGTCACGCGCAGGTTGCCGTGGCGCGTGCGCTCCACCCGCACCTGGTAGCGCTCGGTCTTGGCGTCGAAATGCGCGCTCACGCGCACGCCATTGACCGGCAGCGCGGCGGCCAGCGCCTCTGCCGCCGCCTCGGCCGTGTCACGACGCGACAGGTCGATCTGCACGCCTCGCAGGATGGCCAGCACCACTTCACGGTCGATCCAGCGCGCGACCCTGTCGATCACCGCCTCGGTGACGAGGTAAGCCTTGGCCAGTTCGGCGAGCGCCTCGCCGCGGATCGGCTCGCGACGCGCCGCAGGGCACAGCGCCGCATCCACCAGCGCCAGACGCAGCGTGAATTCATTGAGTTCGTGCTCGTCCTTCAGGTAGCGCTCCTCCTTGCCGAGCTTCGCCTTGTAGAGCGGCGGCTGCGCGATGTAGATGTGCCCGCGCTCGACCAGCTCCGGCATCTGACGGTAGAAGAAAGTCAGCAGCAGCGTACGGATGTGCGAGCCATCGACGTCGGCGTCGGTCATGATGATGATGCGGTGGTAGCGCAGCTTGTCGGCGTTGTATTCCTCCTTGCCGATGCCACAGCCGAGCGCCGTGATCAGGGTTGCAATTTCCGCTGACGCGACCAGCTTGTCGAAGCGCGCCTTCTCGACATTGAGGATCTTGCCCTTGAGGGGCAGGATGGCCTGGAAGCGCCGGTCGCGCCCCTGCTTGGCCGAGCCGCCGGCGGAGTCGCCCTCGACCAGGTAAAGCTCGCAGCGCGCCGGGTCCTTCTCCTGGCAGTCGGCGAGCTTGCCCGGCAGCCCCATCGAGTCCAGCACGCCCTTGCGCCGCGTCATCTCGCGCGCCTTGCGCGCCGCCTCGCGCGCGCGCGCCGCATCGATGATCTTCGCCGTGATGGTGCGTGCGTCGGCGGGCCGCTCGTCCAGGTACTGGCGCAGTTTTTCGGCGACGATTTCCTCCACCACCGGACGCACCTCGGAGGAAACGAGTTTTTCCTTGGTCTGCGAGGAAAACTTCGGCTCCGGCACCTTGACCGAGAGCACGCAGGCAAGTCCCTCGCGCATGTCGTCGCCCGAGGTTTCGACGCGCGCCTTCTTACCCAGCTCGTTTTCCTCGATGAACTTGTTCAGCACGCGCGTCATCGCCGCGCGCAGCCCGGTGAGGTGCGTGCCGCCGTCTTTCTGCGGGATGTTGTTGGTGAAGCACAGCACGCTCTCCTGGTAGGAGTCGTTCCACTGCATCGCCACCTCGACCGTGATGCCGTCCTTCTCGGCGCTGGCGCAAAAGACGTTCGGGTGCAGCACCGTCTTGGAACGGTTCATGTACTCGACGAAGCCGCGCACGCCGCCCGCAAAGGCGAAGTTCTCCTCCTTGCCGGAGCGCTGGTCGATCATGACGATGCGGATGCCGTTGTTGAGGAACGACAGCTCGCGCAGGCGCCGCGCCAGGATGTCGTAGTGGTAGTCGACGACGCCGAACATGCCGCGCGAAGCGAGAAAGTGCACTTCGGTGCCGCGACGCTCGGTGAGTCCGGTGACGCGCAGCGGACCGCTGGGCACACCGTCGGCGAATTCAATCTGGTGGACCTTGCCGTCGCGCCAGATGGTCAGCCGCAGCCAGCTGGAAAGCGCGTTCACCACGGAGACGCCGACCCCGTGCAGCCCCCCCGAAACCTTGTAGGTCTGGTTGTCGAACTTGCCGCCCGCATGCAGCTCGGTCATGACGATTTCCGCCGCCGAACGCTTCTGCTCGTCGTCCTCCATGATGCCGGTGGGGATGCCGCGCCCGTTATCCAGCACGGAAACCGAGTTGTCGGTGTGAATCGTCGCCACGATCTCGTCGCAGTAACCCGCCAACGCTTCGTCCACGGCGTTGTCCATGACCTCGAACACCATGTGATGCAGGCCGGTGCCATCCGAGGTGTCGCCGATATACATCCCGGGGCGCTTGCGTACCGCATCGAGGCCTTTCAGCACCTTGATGGAGTCGCTGCCGTAGCCGTTGCTGTCCTGCTGATCCTTTTCCGATTCGCCCACGTCCGTTTACTTTCCGCGCCCGCTAGATGCGCATTGGCATGACGACGTACTTGAAATCCGCTTCCGCGGGGAAGCACAGCAGCGCGCTCGAGGCCGCGTCACCGAAGCTGCATTCCACCTGCGGCGCGGTCACATTGTTCAACACGTCGAGCAGGTAATTGACGTTGAAACCGATGTCGAGCGTGTCGCCGCCGTAGTTCACATCGAGCGTTTCCTCGGCCTCCTCCTGCTCGGCGTTGGACGACACGATCTTGAGGCTGTTGGACGTCAGCACCCAGCGCACGCCGCGGAACTTCTCGTTCGAAAGAATCGCCGCGCGCAGCAGGGCCTGCCGCAGTGTCTCACGATCGATCGACAGCGTGTTCGGGTGCGCCGTCGGGATGACGCGCGTGAAGTCTGGAAACTTGCCATCGACGAGCTTGGACAGAAGATCCACGTCGCCGAACGAGAACGCGGCCTGCGACGCGGAAATCTCGATCCCGACTTCGTCGTCGACATCGCCGAGCAGTTTCGAGAGCTCGAGCACCGTCTTCCTGGGCAGGATCACCTCCTGGCGCGGCACGTCCCTGTCGAGCACGAGCGAGGCGTAGGCGAGCCGGTGACCGTCGGTAGCCACCAGACGCAGTTGCCGATCCTCGACCAGGATCAGCAAGCCGTTGAGGTAGTAGCGGATATCCTGCTGCGCCATCGCGTACTGCACCAGCCCCAACAGCTTGCGCAACGCCTTTTGTGGCAGGCCAAAGCGTGCCGAGCTGCCAGCCGGCGCCGCCAGGCGCGGAAAATCGTCCGCTGGAAGGGTCTGCAGCGAAAAGCGGCTTTTGCCGGACTTCACCTGCATGCGCTTGTCCTGCAGCTGCAGCGTGACCTCCGCGTCCTCCGGGAGCGCGCGCAGGATGTCCACCAGCTTGCGCGCGCCAACCGTGATGGCGCGCGCCTCGCCGGTGCCTTCCAGTTTGGAGCGCGCCGTGACCTGAATCTCGATATCGGTGGCGAGAAACGACAGCCCGCCGCTGCCGCCCTCGATGAGTACGTTCGACAGGATCGGCAGCGTGTGGCGCCGCTCGATGATTCCGCACACCGCCGCCAGGGGAACCAGCAGCTGGTCGCGCCCTGCCTTCACTAGAATCATTGTTATTCCTTTTCTAATAACAAAACATCACTGCTAGTTAATAAGGCCGCCGCAAATCCGGGATAACCGAGAAAAGCGTCTGGGCTCCGCGACTTGGGCGGCCCTGAAGCAGTGGACAGGCTGTGGACCACCGGGTGGCGCAATGTGCATCGTTTGGGCAGGCCAGCGCAAAAGCCCGGTTACGCACAATCCGCCCCAGGTTCGCGCACAGGCTTTTCAACACCGGCTTCATCCCTTGAGGGTCTGTTCGAGCACGTGATAGTCGCGGTTCAATGACTGGTCCTTCTTGCGCAGCGTGGCCACCGTGCGGCAGGCATGCAGCACCGTCGTGTGATCGCGGTTGCCAAAGGCTTCGCCAATTTCGGGCAGGCTCATCTGGGTCAGGTCCTTGGCGAGTGCCATCGCCACCTGGCGCGGCCGGGCAATGTTGCGCGTACGCCGCTTCGAGTGCATGTCGGAGGCCTTGATCTTGAAATAGTCGGCCACGGTCTTCTGGATGCCCTCAACCGTGATCTGGCGGTTGGCCACGTTGAGAATGTCGCGCAGCGCCTCGCGCGCGAGGTCGAGCGAGAGTTCGCGCCCGCTGAAGCGCGCAAAGGCGAACACCTTCTTCAATGCGCCTTCGAGCTCCCGGACGTTGGAGCGCACGTGCTTGGCGATGAAGAAGGCGATGTCCTCGTTCAAGGCGACACCTTCGGCTTCTGCCTTCTTCAGCACGATGGCGACGCGCATCTCGAGCTCAGGGGCCTCGATGGCGACGGTAAGTCCCCAGCCAAAGCGCGAGATCAGCCGCTCCTGCATGCCGACAATTTCCTTCGGATAGGTGTCGCAGGTGATGACGATCTGCTTGTGCGCCTCGACGAGCGCGTTGAAGGCATAGAAAAATTCTTCCTGTGTGCGGTCCTTGTTGGAAAAGAACTGGATATCGTCGATCAGCAGCAAATCGAGCGAATGGTAGTAGCGCTTGAAATCGTCAAACGATTTCTGCTGATACGCGCGCACCAGTTCGGTGACGTACTGCTCGGCGTGGATGTAGCGGATGCGCGCTTGCGGCCGCTGTGCGGCGAGCGCATTGCCGATCGCCTGCACGAGGTGCGTCTTGCCCAGACCGACGCCGCCATAGATGAACAATGGGTTGTACGAGATGCCCGGGTTCTCGGCAACCTGCAGCGCTGCGGCGCGGGCAAGTTGGTTGGCCTTGCCGGTGACGAAGTTCTCGAAGGTGAACGCGGGGTTGAGGCGCGCCCGTTCGAGATTCGGCGACGGCTCCACGCCGCCACGCGGGGCGACGCTCGGCGCGCGCAAAGGGACGGGAGCGAGACGCGGCAATACCAGCCGGACCTCGATCTCGCGGCCGCAGGCCTCCGCGGCCAGGCGTCCGATGCGGGAGGCAAAGCGCTCGCGCACCCACTCCAGCACGAACCGGTTGGGCGCAGTCAGCACCAGCGCATCGGGTTCCGACGCCTGCGTTTCGGCGGTCAGCGGGCGGATCCAGGTGGCGAATTGCTGCGCCGGCAATTCCTGCTCCATTCGGCGCAGGCAGGCGTCCCAGAGGCTGTGCATGGTCGCGGCGGAATCAGCAGTTCAAGGCGGGTGGCCGATGGCGGCGGCGAGCCGCGCCATCGGAAGCGCAATTTTACCCGGTCGCGCAACAGTTATCCACAGTCACCGGACGAAAGAGCCTTCATTTGACAACGCCAAGCGCAGCGCGATCTAATACCGCCCTTTTTCCGAACGAGCGAACCCATGAAGCGAACCTATCAACCGTCGAAGACGCGGCGCGCCCGGCGTCACGGGTTTCTCGTCCGCAGCCGCACGCGCGGCGGGCGCGCGGTCTTGCGCGCGCGGCGCGCCAAGGGCCGCAAGCGCCTCGCGGTCTAGGACCGGGCGGCGCGTGCATGTGCGCACGAAGCCGGCTCGCTTTGGGCTCGGGACAGATCGAAGGCTAATCCGAAGCGCAGATTTCGAGCGCCTGCTGCGCGAGGGCCGTCGGCAAAGCCTTTCCGGATTCACGTTCTTCTATTTGCGGCGCACACTGGGACCCCCTCGCCTTGGCATACTGGTGACACGCAAGCATGCGCCCGAAGCCACGGCGCGAAATTACCTCAAGCGCTGCATCCGCGAGGCCTTTCGGCTCGAGCAGCACGCCATGGGGGCACTCGACGTGCTGGTGCGGCCTGCATTCGGCTCGAAGCCGGGTGCGGAGATGATCGCGCGGCTGCGGCCGCTGTTCGCGAGACTCGCACGATGAGGGGCTTGTTGCGCGGCCTGGTGCGGGCCTATCGTTACTTGATCAGCCCGATGCTCGGACCCAGCTGCAGGTTTCATCCGAGCTGCTCCGAATACGCCGAGGAGGCGCTAGCACAGTACGGGGCGCTGCGCGGCAGTTGGTTGGTCGCGCGCCGCATCTGCCGCTGCGGACCGTGGCATCCGGGCGGATTCGACCCGGTTCCAGAGCCGCGCCGGGAGCGATGACCAAGGAACGCATGGATACGCAACGACTGATTCTGTTTTTCATTTTCAGCTTCTCGCTGCTGCTGTTGTGGGATGCGTGGCAGAAGGAGCAGCGCCCCGCGGCATCGCTGCCGGCGCCTGCTGCGAAGACCGAGAGCGGTGTGCCGTCGCCGGCAAAACCGATCGGGCCGGCAACGCCGCCAGCGGTGCCGGTGCAGACGGGTGTGCCATCCGTTCCCGCTGCCACGACCGGTGCTGCCGGTGGTGAGCGGATCCAGGTGCAGACGGACTTGCTGGTCGCCGAGATCGACACGTTGGGTGGCAGTCTGCGGCGGGTCGAGCTGCTCAAACACAAGGACGCGGAGGACACGTCGAAGAATCTCGTCCTGCTGCAACCCGAACGGCATTACGAGGCCCAGAGCGGCCTCACCGGGGAGCACGGGCCCAATCACCGCACCCTGTGGGTCGCTATTCCCGGGGAGCGCCAGTTGCAGGCCGGGCAGGCCGCGCTGCAGGTCCGGCTGACGGCTGAAGGCGGTGGCGGGATACGCGTGGAGAAGACTTACACCTTCCGGCGCGACAGCTATCTGGTCGAGGTTGCCATGGAGGTGCACAACGGCGGCCAGGCGCCTGTGACGACGAACGCCTATTTCCAGCTCACCCATGACGGCAAGGAACCGACGCGCGGCAATGCGATCGCCGGATCATTAGGCACGCAGAGTTTCGTCGGCTTCGCGTACTTCACCTCGGAGCAAAAGTACGGAAAGGTGCAGTTTGCCGATCTTGACAAAGGAAAGGCCGAATACCCCAAGCAGGCGCAGGATGGCTGGATCGCCTTTGTGCAGCACTATTTTGTGGCCGCGTGGATTCCTGCCGCCAATCTGGGACGCGAGTTCGTCATCGAGCGCCGACAGGATGGCAGTTACGCCGGCCGGGCGGTCGTGCCGGTCGGTTCGCTCGGCCCGGGAGCCACGGGCAATATCGCGGTGCCGCTGTACGTCGGGCCGCAGGAACAAAAGCGGTTGGAGGCGGCGAGCGCCAGTCTGCCTCTCGTGGTCGACTACGGTTGGCTGACGGTCATCGCGCAGCCGCTGTTCTGGCTGCTGGAGATGTTGCATGGCCTGGCGGGCAACTGGGGCGTGGCCATCATTCTGCTCACGGTGCTGATCAAGCTGCTGTTCTTTCCGCTGTCCGCGGCAAGCTACAAGTCGATGGCGAAGATGAAGCTGATCACGCCGCGGCTGACCAAGATCCGCGAGATGTACGCCCACGATCGCACCAAGATGAACCAGGCGATGATGGAGCTCTACAAGACCGAGAAGATCAACCCGCTCGGCGGCTGCTTTCCGATCCTGGTGCAGATCCCGGTGTTCATCGCGCTCTACTGGGTGCTGCTCGCCGCGATCGAGCTGCGCCACGCCCCCTTCGTGCTGTGGATCAGGGACCTGTCCGCGCTGGACCCGTATTACGTCCTGCCGGTTCTGATGACCATCACCATGGTGCTGCAGACACGCATGAACCCGACGCCGCCCGATCCCGTGCAGGCCAAGGTGATGCAGTTCATGCCGTATGTCTTCAGCGTGTTCTTCTTCTTCTTCCCCGCCGGCTTGGTGCTGTACTGGCTGGTGAACAACATCCTCTCCATCCTGCAGCAATGGCAGATTCAGCGCATGTTCGACCGCGACAGACCTGCCCATGCCAAGCGCTGACGAGGACGGATCCGGCGCCGCACCGGCCGCGGATACGATCGCTGCAGTCGCGACACCGCCCGGGCGTGGCGGTATTGGTGTAGTGCGGGTTTCGGGCGCGGCGGTGCCGGGGATCGGTCGCGCCGTCCTCGGCCAGCTGCCGGCGCCGCGCCGCGCGAGCCTGCGCAGCGCGCGCGAAGCAAGCGGTACCGTGATCGACCAGGGTATCGTGCTCTATTTCCCGGCGCCCGATTCCTACACGGGGGAAACGGTGCTCGAGTTTCAGGGGCACGGCGGCCCGGTGGTGATGCAAACGGTACTGGCCGCGTTTCTCGACGCGGGTGCGCGGCTGGCCGCACCCGGCGAGTTCACGCAGCGCGCTTATCTCAACGGTCGACTTGATCTGGCACAGGCGGAAAGCGTCGCCGACCTGATCGATGCGGCAAGCCGTGAAGCGGCTCGTTCCGCGTTGCGTTCGCTCAGCGGCGAGTTCTCGAACGCGATTCACGCACTGGTTGCATCGCTGACGGAGCTGCGAGCATTGACCGAAGCGATGCTGGATTTTCCGGAAGAGGAGGTCGACGCCCTGCACCGGGACGATGCCCATGCCCGGCTGCAGCGCGTGCGGGCGATGCTTGCGGAGGTGGTTTTGAAAAGCCGGCAGGGCAGCCTGCTGCGCAATGGTGTCAACGTGGTGCTCGCCGGCCGGCCAAACGTGGGCAAGTCCAGTCTGCTGAACCGCCTCGCCGGCGAAGAGCGCGCGATCGTGACGGCGCTCCCGGGCACGACGCGCGACGCGCTGCGCGAGGCGATCCAGATCGAGGGCGTGCCGATCCATATCACCGATACCGCGGGGCTGCGCGAATCGCGGGACGAGCTCGAACGGCTGGGCATCGCGCGAGCGCAGCGGGAGTTGGCGCGGGCGGATGTTGTGCTCGCGGTGTTCGATGCGGCGGTCGGCTTGCTGCCGGAGGACCGCGCGGTGCTGGCGCAATTGCCACCGGAAAGTCATCAAGTTCACGTCTACAACAAGATCGATCTCGTTCCAGTCGGAGCGGCCGCGGGCGGTTCAGGCGGAGCGGCGGAAGTGTTTGTCTCCGCCAAGACGGGTGCTGGCCTGGACGCGCTGCGCCGCAAACTGCTCGAGACGGCTGGCTGGCAGGCGCATGGCGAAGGCGTCTACTTGGCGCGCGAGCGGCACCTGCGTGCTCTGGCGCGCGCGCAGACGCACCTCGCGGCCGCGGCCGAACAAGAGAGCCGCTGGGAGTTCTTTGCCGAAGAACTGCGCGCAGCACAGGCTGCGCTGTCGGAAATCACCGGGAAGTTCACGGCCGATGAACTGCTGGGCGAGATTTTCGCGCGCTTCTGCGTCGGCAAGTGACCACAGATGCTTGCGTCCATGGATAATTTCCGCCAATTTCCAGTCTGATGGGCGCGGAGTAGAATGGCGCATTAGCGAATCCAACCACCGGCCCGGGCTTCCCATGGGCCGTTTTGCTTTCTGGGAACCTTGTCCATGACTCAGCCGGTATCCGCCACGACCGATTTTTCCGACGCCCCGGCCTGGGTACGGCACGAGGGCCTCAAACGCTGGGTCGCCGAAATCGCGCGACGCGTCAAGCCCGAGCGCGTCGTCTGGTGCGACGGTTCGCAGGACGAGTATGACCGACTCTGCGCGGAGCTGGTGGCCGGTGGCACCTTCATCCGTTTGAACCAGCATTTGCGGCCCAACAGCTACCTGGCGCGCTCGCATCCGTCCGATGTCGCGCGCATGGAAGACCGGACTTTCATTTGCAGTACGAGGGAGGACGACGCGGGGCCAACCAACAATTGGGTCGATCCGCAGACGATGCGGCAGACCCTCGCGCGGCTGTTTGACGGCTGCATGCGTGGTCGCACGATGTACGTGGTGCCTTTCTCGATGGGTCCGATCGGCTCGCACATCGCTCAGATCGGGGTCGAGATTTCAGACTCGGCCTACGTCGTCGTGAACATGCGCATCATGACGCGCATGGGACGTGCGGTCGCGGAATGGCTCGGCGACAATGGCGATTTCGTGCCCTGCGTGCATTCCGTCGGGGCGCCGCTCGCGCCGGCGCAGAAAGATGTGGCGTGGCCCTGCAACGAGGCCGAAAAGTGGATCGTCCACTTTCCCGAGAGCCGCGAAATCTGGTCGTATGGGTCGGGTTACGGCGGCAATGCGCTGCTTGGCAAGAAGTGCCTGGCATTGCGCATCGCTTCGGTGATGGCACGCGACGAGGGCTGGCTCGCCGAGCATATGCTGATCCTCGGCGTCGAGTCGCCGCAGGGCGAAAAATCCTATGTCTCGGCGGCCTTCCCGTCGGCCTGCGGCAAGACCAATTTTTCGATGATGATCCCACCGGCCTCGTTCAAGGGCTGGAAGGTGACCACGATCGGCGAGGATATTGCCTGGATCAAGCCGGGACACGACGGGCGCTTCTACGCGATCAATCCGGAGGCGGGGTTCTTCGGCGTCGCCCCGGGAACTTCGGAGGCGACCAACCCGAACGCGATGCAATCGTTGCAGGCGAACGTGATCTTCACCAATGTCGCGCTGACACCGGAGGGCGACGTCTGGTGGGAAGACATGACGAGCCAACCGCCTGCGCGCCTGATCGACTGGCAGGGCAAGGAATGGACGCCCGGCTGCGGCCGCCCCGCGGCGCACCCGAACGCGCGCTTCACGGTATCGGCCTCGCAATGTCCCTCGATGGACCCGAAGTGGGAAGACCCGGGCGGCGTGCCGATCGCGGCGTTCATTTTCGGCGGCCGGCGCTCGAGCACGATTCCGCTGGTCGTCGAGGCGCCGAGCTGGGAAGACGGCGTCTACATGGGTGCCACCCTGGGCTCGGAAACCACGGCTGCAATCACCGGCAAGGTGGGTGTGGTGCGACGCGACCCGATGGCCATGATCGCCTTCTGCGGCTACCACATGGGCGATTATTTCGCTCACTGGTTGAAGATGGGAAAAGCGGTGCGTCACCCGCCGCGGATCTTTCGCGTCAACTGGTTTCGCAGGGACGCGGGTGGCAAGTTCGTCTGGCCGGGTTTCTCCGAGAACATGCGGGTGCTCGCCTGGATCGTCGAACGTTGCCACGGTCGCGCGCAGGCGGTACCGAACGCGCTCGGCCTGATGCCGCGCTATGAGGATCTCGGCTGGGCGGGACTGGAGAAGTTTGGCCGCGAGCGATTTGCCGAACTCGCGCAGGTCGATCCGCGCGCTTGGCAGCACGAACTCGGCGCGCACGACGAACTTTTTGCCAAGCTCGGCGCCAAGCTGCCGCGCGAGTTGGCAGCACGGCGCGCGCAATTGCATCAGGCGCTCGCTGCGTGAAGTAAGTCGCATCGTTCGGCGCAATCCGCGCCAGAGCGACGGCTAGCGTTATCTCGACGCCTGCGGCGGCGCGGCGCAGGCTTGTTACAGGTCAACGCGGGGCGCGGAGGCTCATCGCCCGCGCGCCAGAGGAAAACGCGGCGATCGATGCGGCGACGAAGGTTGCGCGCCAGTCCCACCGCTCGATCAGCCATCCACCCAGGGCCATGCCCAAGCCGACGCCGGAGAGCAATGCGGTGGACGACCAGGTAAACGCCTCCGTGGCATGCCGGGAGGAGGCGATTCGCGCAACCAGCATCGCCTGCATCGTGAGCGCGGGCGCCATGACGATCCCGGCGAGGAAACTCAGTAAGGCAAATGACCAGACATTGCCCGGGAGCGCGAGGAGCGCCATTCCGAAACCCATCAATCCCAGCGCAATCGCGAATTGCCGCGTCAGCGGCGGCGCCCAACTCCGGCTGCCGTAGGCAAGGCCGCCAATGGCGCTGCCTGCGCTCATCAGCGCGAGCAGAACGCCGGCCATCGCGGGAAGGTCACGCGCCGCCGCATAGGCGGTGACACCGATCTCCACCAGCCCGAACGCAGCGGCGTAGCCCAGAACGACCGCGAGCAGCGCGGTGAAGTCGCGTCCCGCGAGCGGTCCAAACTGGCGCGACGCCGCGTGCGGCTCGGTGTGCCAGTGGGCGAGCGCGGGCGAGCGGAGAAACAGGAGCGTGCCCGAAGCACCACAGAGTGCTGCCAGAAGAACGGCTGCGTCGGCGGAAACAACCGCGAGCAAGAGCGCCACCAGCATCGGCCCGACGATGAAGATCAGTTCGATCAATACCGATTCGAGCGAATAGGCCGCCCCGAGCAGCGATTCTTCGCGGAGCTGTTGCCGAAGATAGGTCCGCATGCAGACCGTGATCGGAGGAAAGCTCGCACCGGCGGCAAACGCCAGCACCGCGCTCAGCAAGGTGTCTGGAGCGATGTGTGTGGCAAGCACCAGCGCGCACAGCGTGCCAGGAAAGGCCACGGCGCTGATGGTGAGTACATCTCGCGGACCCGAGCGGTCGATGATGCGTCCGAGCAGCGGCGCGACACAGGCCAGGCCGATGATGTATGCAGCAGTCATTGCGCCGGCCGCCGCGAACGAGCCGCTGGCGCCTTGGACCAGTAACAGGATCGACAGTCCGGTGATGCCGATCGGCAATCGGCCGATGACGGATGCAAGCACCGTGGCGCGCAGATCGGGATGCGCCAGCAGGGCGGCGTATCGATCGAGCGAAATCATGGACTACCGCTGCAAAAGCTGTGGATTGTCCCACGGGAAGTCGGATGCTGCGACGCAGCATCTAACCGCGGGATGTAGGGTTCCACGTGAAACCCGGACTTCCGCTGGGCACATGGTTTCACGTGGAGCCTTCGCGTATCATGGCGCTCCCCGAAGGCTTAGCCAGTGCAATATCCCTCCAGATTCGATGTGATTATCGTCGGCGGTGGACATGCCGGAACCGAAGCTGCACTGGCGTCCGCGCGCATGGGCGTTCAAACCCTGTTGATTACCCACAGCATCGAAACGCTGGGTCAAATGTCGTGCAATCCATCGATCGGCGGCATAGGAAAGGGGCACCTTGTCAAGGAGGTAGACGCCTTGGGCGGCGTTATGGCAATCGCCACTGACGAGGCGGGTATCCAGTTTCGGATTTTGAATTCCTCCAAGGGCCCTGCAGTTCGCGCTACCCGGGCCCAGGCGGATCGAGTGCTCTACCGACAGGCAATCCGGCGGCGACTCGAGCGCCAGCAAAACCTGGTGATTTTCCAGCAACCAGTTGAAGACCTGCTCTTAGAGGGCGGGCGCGCGGCGGGCGTAAGGACTCAGCTCGGGATCGAGTTTCAGGGTGGCGCCGTTGTCCTCACCGCTGGTACGTTTCTCTCCGGTCGCATTCACGTCGGGCTGGAAAACTATCAGGCGGGGCGGGCGGGCGATCCGGCATCTGTCGTGCTCGCCGAAAGGCTTCGAGCGCTCGCGCTACCCGTTGGGCGCCTCAAGACGGGCACGCCCCCGCGACTCGATGGAAAGACGATCGATTTCTCCGCCATGGCAATGCAGCCAGGGGATTCACCTGAGCCGGTGTTTTCGTTTGTGGGGGGCAGGGACCTCCATCCTCGCCAAGTCCCATGCTGGATCACCCACACCAATGCAGCCACCCACGAAATCATTCGCGCCGGACTTGACCGGTCACCCATGTTTACCGGTGTCATCAAAGGGGTGGGTCCTCGCTACTGCCCCTCAATCGAAGACAAGATCCATCGCTTCTCTGGCAAATCCAGTCACCAGATTTTTCTCGAGCCGGAAGGCCTCGAGACGGATGAAATCTATCCCAATGGCATCTCGACCAGCCTGCCGTTCGAAGTCCAGTTGGCAGCGGTCCGGTCCATCAAAGGGCTGGAAAGGGTGCATATCCTTCGGCCCGGATACGCAATCGAGTACGACTACTTCGATCCGCGCGGATTGAAGTCCAGTCTAGAAACAAAGTCGATCGAGGGGCTTTTTTTTGCGGGTCAGATCAATGGGACTACGGGCTATGAGGAAGCTGCTGCCCAAGGGCTCTTGGCCGGAATAAACGCCGCGCTTAGGGTCAAGAACGAGGCGTCCTGGTGCCCCCGTCGCGACGAGGCGTATCTCGGAGTACTTGTGGATGACCTCGTGACACGGGGTGTTTCGGAGCCCTATCGCATGTTTACCAGCCGCGCGGAATATCGGCTGATGCTGCGTGAAGATAATGCCGATCTTCGATTGACCGAAACCGGACGACGGCTGGGATTGATCGATGACCAGCGCTGGGAATCGTTCTGTCGCAAGCGCGATGCCATTGCCGCAGAGCAGGGGCGCTTGCGAACCACGTGGGTGAATCCGCGTGTGGTCGCTGCAGAGGAAGCCGAGCGAATTCTGGGTAAGCCGCTGGAACGTGAGTACACACTCCTGGATGTCCTACGGCGACCTGAAGTGAGTTATCGCTCACTTTCACTTTTAATGCCGGATTTCTGTCCAATTAATGATGCTAAGGTGATCGAGCAGGTCGAGATTCAAGCCAAGTATGAAGGCTATATCGGCCGCCAGCGAGACGAAATTCGCCGTCGCGATGAACAGGAAAGCGTGTCGATTCCGCTTGATCTCGATTACACGACCGTGCATGGCCTTTCGATCGAAGCGCGGCAGAAGTTGACCAGCCACAGGCCGGAAACGATCGGGCAGGCGGGCCGCATCTCGGGAATCACGCCGGCGGCGATATCGCTGCTGCTGGTGCATCTGAAGAGAGATCTGCGTCCGAAGAAAAAGCGCGCATGACGCCAGCGGCCGCGCTCTCACGCGGACTGGACGAACTTGCCATCGAGTTGCCCGCCGGTGCAACGCAACGGTTACTGGCTTACGTCGCGCTGCTCGAAAAATGGAATCGCACCTACAACCTGACCGCAATCCGGGATCCGCTGGGGATGGTCAGCCACCATCTGCTGGACTCACTTGCCGTGTGCGGGGAGCTGCCCGCCGGCGCGCTGGTTGACGTCGGTGCCGGCGCAGGATTGCCCGGAATTCCGATCGCGATCGCGGAACCGCACCGCGAGGTGAGCCTGAATGACGCCAACGACAAGAAGGGTGCGTTTCTGCGCCAGGCCATCATGGAGCTCAGGCTGACGAATGCGAGCGTCTACATCGGCCGGGTCGAGCGTTGGCGCCCGCAGCCGAGATTTGAAATTGCGATCTGCCGCGGTTTTGCGTCACTTGCGGAGTTCATTGCGGCGTGTCGCCACCTGGTCTCCCCCGGCGGTACGCTGGCTGCGATGAAAGGCATTTATCCAGCCGAAGAGCTCGCGCGTGTCCCGCAAGGCTGCGATTGCCGCGACGTGCGCAAGCTTCACGTGCCGCTGCTCGACGCCGAGCGGCACCTGGTTCTGTGCAGGGCGTGACACTGACCATGGCAAGGATCCTTGCGGTAGCCAATCAGAAGGGCGGCGTCGGCAAGACCACGACCAGTGTGAATCTGGCGGCGGCCCTGGTGCAGGCCGGGCGCAAAGTGCTGCTGGTCGACCTCGATCCCCAGGGCAATGCGACCATGGGAAGCGGCATCGACAAGCGCACGCTGGCACGCACGGTCTACCACGCACTGCTCGGGATTGGCGACATCGCGCACCTGCGAGTCCGCTCGGAAAGTGGGGGCTACGATCTCGTGCCAGCCAATCGCGAACTCGCGGGCGCCGAAGTCGAGCTGGTGGAGCTGCCGCACCGCGAGAGCCGGCTGCGCGCTGCGCTGACCACGCTCGCGCCGCAATACGACTACATCCTGATCGATTGCCCGCCGTCGCTGTCGCTGCTCACGATCAACGGACTGGTCGCGGCGCAGGCGGTCCTGATTCCAATGCAGTGCGAGTACTACGCGCTCGAGGGGCTCTCCGATCTGGTGGGTACCATCAAGCGGGTTCGGGCGCACCTCAATCCAGAGCTTGAAATTGCCGGGTTGCTGCGCACCATGTACGACCCGCGCAATACGCTGTCGCAGCAGGTATCCGAGCAGTTGGTGGCACATTTCGGAGCCAAGGTCTTTCGCACGCTGGTGCCACGCAATGTGCGCCTCGCCGAGGCGCCGAGCTATGGCGCGCCCGCCGTCATATGGGACCGCGGCGCCAAAGGGGCGCAGGCGTACCTGGCGCTCGCCGATGAGTTGCTGGCACAGGGAGATGGCGCATGAGCAAACCAAGAGGCGGACTCGGGCGCGGGCTGGATGCGCTGCTGGGGGGCGATGAGCGCGCGCCCAAAGACGCGCTGGCGACGCTTGCCGTCACTGCGATCCGGCCAGGACGCTACCAGCCGCGCAGCCGCATGGACGAGGCCGCGCTCGCCGAGTTGGCCGCGTCGATACGCGTACAAGGTCTGATGCAGCCGGTGTTGGTCCGTCCGGTCGAGCCGGGCGCCTATGAACTGATCGCCGGCGAGCGCCGCTGGCGCGCCGCACAGATGGCCGGCCTGACCGAAATTCCGGCGCTGGTGCGCGCGGTTCCCGACGAAGCCGCGCTGGCCATGGCGCTGATCGAGAACATCCAGCGCGAAGACCTCAATCCGATCGAGGAGGCGACGGGTCTGCAGCGCCTGGTGGACGAATTCGGCATGACGCATGAGCAGGTCGCCGGCGCGATCGGTCGCTCCCGCAGTGCGACCACCAACCTGCTGCGGCTGCTGAGGCTCGCGAAGCCGGTGCAGGAGATGTTGATGAACCGTGTCTTGGACATGGGCCATGCGCGCGCGCTGCTCGCACTGGACGGTGCACGGCAGATCGAGGCCGCGCAACGCGTCGCGGCCCGCGGGTTGTCGGCGCGCGAAGCGGAGGTGCTGGCCAGGCGCCTGGCCGGCGGAGCCCTTGCGGGCGCCGCGCGCAAGCGCGACCGTGACCTCGTGCGCCTTGAACAGGAGCTGTCGGACCGGCTTGGCACGACAGTGGACATCCGCCACGGCCGCAAGGGCAGCGGCAAGCTGATCCTGCACTACTCCAGCCTGGAGCATTTTGATCAGCTCGTGAAAAAGCTGATCTGAGATCAAAACCGGAGCACTGCTGCGGCGCCACAAATTGACCGTGCCAGAAATAAAACCTATACTTCCGCGGCTTTGCGGGGTGCCGGGCTAGATGAGCGCCAGCCCAAGCAACTTAAGCAAGCCGATCCGCACCGTTCTTCTGTGGCAGCTGATCGCCACGGCTGCCCTGACGCTTGCCGGTGCCTCTCTGGCCGGTGTTCACGGCGCTCTGTCCGCGGCCTTGGGGGGCGCGGTCAGCTTTGGCGCCGGTTTGGCGGCTGCGGTCGTGGCATCGAGGGGTAATGCGCAGTCCGCGGCGGGAATCCTGACTGGGGCGCTGGCAGCCGAAGGCGTCAAGTTCGGCTTGATCGGGGTTCTGCTGTGGCTCGTGCTGGCGACGTACCGGGATGTCGTCGTGCTCGCTTTCCTGGGAACGTTCGTGCTGACAGCCCTGGTATTTTCAATGGCGTTTTTTGTGCGCGAAACCTGACAGAACGTTCAAACGATGGCTGCCGGCAAAGAATTAACCCCATCGGATTACATCCAGCATCACCTGACTTTCTTTTCCAAGCCGGTCGGCGAAGGCGGATTCTGGACGCTCAACGTCGATTCGCTCGTCACCGCAGTCTTCCTGGGCCTTGTTGGACTGGGGCTGATCTGGTGGGTGGTGCGGGGCGCGACCTCGGGCGTGCCGAACAAGCGCCAGGCCTTCGTCGAACTGCTGATCGAGTTCATCGACGAGCAGGCGAAGGGCATCTTTCACCACGGCGATCGCAACCGCTTTCTCGCCCCTGCCGCCCTTACCGTGTTCGTCTGGGTGGTGCTGATGAACGCCATGGATTTCCTGCCGGCGGACTGGGTGGCGCTGGTCACGCACCAGTTCGCGCCCCAAGGTTTCCGCATTGTTCCGACCGCGGACGTCAACACCACGTTTGCGCTGTCGCTCTCGGTCTGGCTGCTGATGATCTATTTTTCCATTGCCGCGAAGGGCCTCGGCGGCTGGATTCACGAATTGTTCTGCGCTCCGTTCGGCGCCCATCCGCTGCTGTGGCCGGCCAACTTCCTGTTCAACATGGTCGAGTACATATCAAAGCCGCTGTCGCACTCGCTGCGGCTGTTCGGCAACATGTATGCCGGGGAAATCCTGTTCCTGCTGCTGTGGATGTGGGCCGCCACCGGGCTCGTCGGGACCTTCTTCGGCGTTCTGCTCGGGCTGGGCTGGGCGATCTTCCACATCCTGATCGTGCTGCTGCAGGCCTACATCTTCATGATGCTGACCATCGTCTACATTGCGATGGCGCACGAACACCACTGATCAACCACCGCAACCGCTTATTCGCGACAGAAAGGGAATCACCATGGAAAAACTTCAGCTGCTGGCGATGGTGCAGGCCTACACGGGCATCGGCATCGGGCTCATGGTCGGCCTCGGCGCGCTCGGTGCCTGCGTCGGCGTCGGCATCATGTGCAGCCGCTTCCTCGAAGCTGCGGCACGCCAGCCGGAACTCACCAATTCGCTGCAGGGCAAGGTGTTCCTGCTGCTCGGCCTGATCGATGCGTCGTTCATCATCGGCCTCGGCATTGCGATGTTCTTCGCCTTCGCCAACCCCCTCGCAACCGCGTTCCGCTGAACGCGGCGTGAGCGGGATCGTGTCCCGGGAGGCCATCGCATGAACATCAATCTGACGCTGTTCGCGCAGGCGCTGACGTTCTTTGCCTTCATCGCGTTCACGGTGAAGGTGGTCTGGCCGTACATGCTGCGCGCGATCGAGGCACGCCAGAAGACGATCGCCGACGGTCTGGCGGCGGCCGACCAGGGCCGCAAGTCGCTCGAGCTTTCCACGCGGCAGGCCGACGATGCGATCCGGGCGGCGCGCGAGCGCGCGGCGGAAGTCGTGGCGCAAGCGGAAAAGCGCGCGGTCCAGATGGTCGAGGAAGCCAAGGCCGCGGCCAAGGATGAAGGCGCGCGCGAAAAAGCCGCCGCGAAAGCGGAGATCGAGCAGGAGGTATCCCGCGCGCGCGAGCAGTTGCGCGAGCACGTGGCGACGCTGGCCGTGGCGGGGGCCGAAAAGATCCTGCGCCGCGAGGTCGATGCCAGGGCACACGCGGAACTCCTCGACGGGATCAAGAAGCAGCTCTGATGGCTGAACCCAGCACCATCGCGCGGCCCTACGCGGAAGCGGTCTTCAGACTGGCAGACGCGCAAGGCCGGCTGGCCGAATGGTCGGCCGCTCTCGCCAACCTTGCGGCCGTCGCGGCCGATGCCCGCGTGCGCGCGGCCGTCGGCGATCCGAACCTGTCGGCCGCCAAGGTCGCGGGATTGTTCATCGCCATCCTCGCCGGCAAGCTCAGCGGCGACGCCGAGAACCTGGTTCGGGTGCTGGCGGAGAACGGCCGGCTGGACGTCCTGGCCGAGATCTGCACGCAGTACGAGGCGCTGAAGAACGAACGCGAAGGCGTGGTCGAGGCCGACGTGTTCTCGGCATTCGAACTGGACGCCGCGCAGGTCGCCGACCTGGTGTCGCGCCTGGAGCGGAAAACCGGCCGCAAGGTGAAGGCGCGCGTCAGTGTCGACGCCGCGTTGATCGGCGGCGTGAAGATTGTCATCGGCGACAAGGTCATCGACGGTTCGGCGCGCGCGCAGCTCGGCGCGCTCGAGGCCGCCCTCAGGGCTTGAAGCTTTTCAGGAGCAGTCATGCAACTTAACCCGTCCGAAATTTCGGAACTGATCAAGAGCCGGATCCAGAACCTGGACGCCGGCGCGCAGATGCGCACACAAGGCACGGTCGTTTCGGTGACCGACGGCATCTGCCGCGTCCACGGCCTCTCGGATGTGATGCAGGGCGAGATGCTGGAATTCCCGAAGAGCACCTTCGGCCTCGCCCTCAACCTGGAGCGCGACTCGGTGGGCGCGGTCATTCTGGGCGCCTACGAGCACATCACCGAGGGCGACACCGTCAAGTGCACCGGCAAGATCCTTTCGGTTCCGATCGGCCCCGAGCTGCTCGGGCGCGTCGTGAACTCGCTGGGCGAGCCGATCGACGGCAAGGGCCCGATCAACGCCAAGCTGACCGACGTCATCGAGAAGGTCGCCCCGGGCGTCATCGCGCGGCAGTCGGTGTCGCAGCCGGTGCAGACCGGGCTGAAGTCGATCGATTCGATGGTGCCGATCGGCCGCGGCCAGCGCGAACTGATCATCGGCGACCGGCAGACCGGCAAGACCGCGGTGGCGGTCGACACGATCATCAACCAGAAGGGCAAAGACCTGTTCTGCGTCTACGTCGCCATCGGGCAGAAGGCCTCCACCATCGTCAACGTGGTGAGAAAGCTCGAGGAGCACGGCGCGATGGAATACACCATCGTGGTCGCGGCCTCGGCGTCGGAATCGGCGGCGATGCAGTTCATCGCGCCCTATTCCGGCTGCACCATGGGCGAATACTTCCGCGACCGCGGCCAGGACGCGCTCATCATCTACGACGACCTGACCAAGCAGGCCTGGGCCTACCGCCAGGTGTCGCTGCTGCTGCG
>Ga0155955_1059_pt7 | contig 20059 bp, 18 predicted proteins | sample RifCSPlowO2_02_FD_107609 | JGI IMG/M metagenome (GOLD analysis project Ga0155955, IMG submission 107609) | Betaproteobacteria bacterium RIFCSPLOWO2_02_FULL_67_19
GCGCCTCATCGTCCAGACCGCGCGGATCGAAGCGATAGCGCTGATGCAGCTGCAAGGCCTCGTGCAATCGTTCGCGCGTCTGCGGCGGGAGCGCCGGCGCGAGCCCGCGCAACCAGGCGCCGAGCGGAATTTCCGGGGCACGCGCGGGCCAGCCGTGGGCAAGGGCTCGTTCGACTGCATAGAAATCGGAATCGGCACCCTGCCAGACGCGATGCGTCGCGAGCGGCGCATGCTTGCTCGACGCGACGCGACGGCCGCGCAGCACGCGCCAGCCGAGAATCGCAATCAGCAGGGCGAGCACTGCATACCAGCCGTCGCCCGCCTGCAGCTCGCCGCGCTGCGACCAGCGGAATCCTGCCCAGCGCGCAAGATCGGAGAGCTGCTGCCAGAACGGCGCGAGACGCTCTTCTTCCGCGAACCACACCGGCGGCGTGGTATCGAGATCGATCCAGCGCGCGCCGTCCCACGCCCGCGTCCAGGCGTGCGCGTGGCGCGCCCGCACCACCCAGGCCTTTTCGAGCGTGCTGTATTCCATGACGGCGAATCCGGTCGCGTAGCGCGCCGGGATGCCACCGGCGCGCAGCAGCAGCGTGGTCGCAGCGGCGAAGTACTCGCAGTGCCCGGCGCGTGACACGCTCAGGAATTCGCTCAATGGCGTCAGGCCTTCCGCTGCCGGGTGCTCGCGCCAGGTGGAGTACGCGAAGGTGCGGAAATGGTCCTGCACGCGGCCGAACGCCACGGCGGGTGCCAGACCGCGCAAGTGCAGCTCTTCGGCAAGCGCGGCGAACGCTGCGCGCTCGTGCGCCGGCATCGCGAGTTCCTCCGCCCCCGGAGCAGCCGAAGTGTCGGCCAGATCCGCGGCCTCGGCCTCGTACTGGATCCAGTCGCCAGCCAGCTCGGCCTGGACTGCGCCCAGCGCGTTGCGCCTCATCGCCGTCGCGGCAAGACCCGTGATGCGGGTGGTTGACGACGGCAGCGCGAGCAGAATCCGGCCGCGCTCGAGGCGCGTCGCCATGCGCACGCTCCACTGCGCCGCCTGCGGTGACAGCGGCCAGGTCAGGCCGCCCGCATCCGGCACGACCGCCTGCATGGGTGCCGCGCGACCGAGCCACGTATTGCCGACGTAAGTGTTGTAACTCGCGCGGTGCAGCAGCCGCAGCCGCTCACCCTCCGCGGGAGGCGCGTAAACGCGCAGCACGATGGTGTCCAGCAATTTCAGGCGGCCGATCGAGCCGATGTCGGTCATGCTGCGCAAGGGATCGCCGTCCAAGCCGCTGAGATACCACTCGGAGACCCAGTTCTCGACCGCGGCCTGAATCTGCACCAGCCCAGCGTGTCCAGCGTAGCCGGCTGCTGCACCGCCGCCGAGCATGAGCGCCCAGGCCAGCGCGCTCGCGTGTTGCGGGCGTGATGCCCAGAGTGCCCAGGCCGTGACGCACACGACGCCCGCGTAGTAGCCCGGCCCGCGCAGGTTTGCCACCCCGGCCGCGATCATGACGATGGCGACGTACACTACGCTCGTATCGATCAGCGGATCGTTCGCGGCCGGTTGCTCGCGCTTCAGTTTGCGCAGGTAGCGAAACAGTGCCGAGAGCGGCACCCGGCCGCTTGCCGAGAGCAGTTGCGCGGCGAGAATCGGCGCCAGCGCCACCGGCAGCCACTGGAAGGCCGCGAGGATGCCGTGCGCCGCGCCGCGGTTGACGGCGAGCACGGCGGTCAGGCCGACAAACAGGATCGTGCACAGGTCGGCAATGCGGGCATGCTCGGCTGCGCCGAGATCGAAACGCAGGCTGACCCGACGCAAGACCTCCAGGATCACGGCGAGCCCGGCGGCGGCGAAGCCGTTTCCGCTCTGCCAGCCCCAGAACAGAAGGCTCGCCCCGATCAGCAGGGGTGGCGCGGCGATCATTGCAGCGTGGCCAGTCCGCTCTCGATTGCGCCCGGGCGCAGCACCGTCAGACCCGCGTCCGACGGACTCGGCGCTGCCGCCGGATCGCAGACGAGCAAGGCGCGCACCTCGAGCCCGGCCCGGCGCGCCGCGGCGACGAAGGCGCGCCGCGGCTCGTCCCACGCGAGCAGCACCACGATCACGCTCGCCAGGTTGGCGCGCCGCGCGAGCACGGCGTGCGCGAGGGCCGTAAAGTCCGCGGGCGCGCTGGGCCTCACCGCAGCCAGCACCTCGAGCATGTGCTCGGCGCGCAACTGCCCGCGGCCGGCAGTGTAGGTTCGCACTGCGGCGTCACTGGCTCGCTCTCCCCCTACGAAAAGCAGATCGAGCAGGCATTCCTGGGTATCGAGCGTGAAAGCAAACGAAGCGGCCACTGAAACGGCGTCCTCGAAGGCGGCGTCCTCGCCCACGGCGCGGCCGGTGTCGAGCGCCAGTGCGTGGCGCTCGTAGAACTCGTCCTGGAACTCCTTCACGATCGGCTTGCCCGTGCGCGCGAAGCTCTTCCAGTGCAGGCGCTGCAGCGGATCTCCCGGGCGATAGTCCCGCAGTGCAAGGAACTCCTCGGAGTCACCGACCGATGCCGCGAGCGACACTCCGCCCGGCTGGAACTTGCGCCGGCCCGGCAACGCCAGCGCGGGCAGCCGGTAGCGCTTCGGCAGCGCTACCACCTGGGCTTCCAGGTCATGGCGCGCGAGCCCGCGCACCAGGCCGAGCGGGTCGGTGCGGGCGATGCGAAGGCCGGCAAGCTCGATGCGGCCGCGGCGGCGCGGCGTGAATCCGAGCCGCACGGAATGCGAGGCGCCGGGGGCGAGCACCGGCAGTGCGGTTTCATCCTCCAGCCGTGGCACCCGCTTTTCGATCAGCCAGCGCCAGCGGAAATAGCCCGCGTTGCGGTCGAACCAGTTGCGGCGCTCCTCGCCGGGCTCGCGGGCGCGGCACCAGTCCGCGTACGACGGCCTCGGATCGCGAAAGCGCTCGGCGAGTGTCGCGCCGCCGATCACCGCGGTGCCGCGGTTGGTCAGCGTGACGCGGTAGGCAAAGCGCTCGCCCGCCGTGGCATAACGCGGCAATTCGCGCCGCACTTCGAACCGCGCCCGAAAGGTGAGGCTGGCGGCAAACGCCGCCACGAGCAGGGCGCCAAGAAAGGCGAAGGCCTGCGCCGTGAGCGTCTGGTTCAGGTCGATCCCGGCGGCGGCTGCGGCCGCCGCGGCACCCAGGGCGAGCCAGCCCGCGGGTGTCAGGCGCCCGCTCAGCCAGTGGTCGAGCGCGCTGAAGGCGCGCAGCGACAGGTACAGCGCCCGCCTCACGAGGGGACCGGGACCTCCCGCAGGATCTCGGCGACCAGCGCCTTGGGCGAAGCGCCGGCGAATCTCGCCTGCGGGTCGAGCACCATGCGGTGCGCCAGCACCGCGACGGCCAGTTCCTGCACGTGTTCCGGTTGCACGAACGCCTCGCCATCGGCGAGCGCCAGCGCCTTGGCGGCGCTCGCCAGCGCGATCGAGGCGCGCGGCCCGCAGCCGAGTTGCACCTGCGGCGCGGCACGCGTGCGCCGCACCAGCTCGATGACGTAGTGGCGCAACTCGTCGGTCATGCGCACCTCGCGCACTCGCGTCTTGAGCGCGATCACTTCGTCGCGGCTCGCCACGGCGCGCAGCTGCGCCAGCGGATGTCCCAGTTCCTGTGCGGCGAGCACCTCGGCCTCGGTGGCGGCATCGACGTAGCCGAGCGCAAGGCACATCGCGAAGCGGTCCATCTGCGCCTCGGGCAGCGGATAGGTGCCGCGGAATTCGACCGGGTTCTGCGTCGCGACGACGAAGAACAGCTCGTCCAGCGGGTGCGTGCGCCCCTCGACCGACACCTGGCCCTCGGCCATCACTTCGAGCAGCGCCGACTGGGTGCGCGGCGAGGCGCGGTTGATCTCGTCGGCGAGCAGGATCGAGGTGAACACGGGGCCCTGGCGGAACTCGAACAGCTGCTCGCGCTGATTGAACACCGAGACGCCGAGGATGTCGGAGGGCAGCAGGTCGGGGGTGAACTGCACGCGCGTGAACTGCGCGCCGACCGAAGCCGCGAGGCTCTTCGCGAGCGTGGTCTTGCCGGTGCCGGGATAATCGTCAATCAGCACATGGCCGCCGGAAGCGAAGGCCGCGAGCAGTTTTCTCACGGCTTCGTGCTGGCCCCGCATCACGCGCTCGATGTTGGCGGCGATACGCTCGAGCAGCGCGCGCGCCGCGGAAGTCTCCATCGCTGCATTGTATGATGCCGCCCCCGCCATGCTTTACGCCAAGCGGGTTCCGATGGCCGAGTTCTGGAGCGGCGCCAGCCTAGAGCCGCGCTGCGAGCTCCGCGCCCTCGCGCATCGCGCGCATGGCGTCGAGTTCGCCCGCCGCCTTGGCGCCGCCGATCAGATGGAGCGTGCCGTTCGCGCCGGCAAACGGCCGCAGCGGTTCCTGCCCGGTGCACAGGATCACGGTATCCGCGGCGATGCAGCGTGCTTCGCCATCCACCACGACGTGCACGCCCGCATCGTCGATACGCTGGTACTGCACGCCGCCGAGCATCTGCGCGCCGGCGCGCGCCATTTCGATGCGCAGCGTCCAGCCCGTGGTCTTGCCGAGCGTGCTGCCGAAGGGCGTGGTGGAGCGCTTGAGCAGCGTGACCCGGCGGCGTGGCTTGCGCGCACGGGGTTGCCCGGGCGCGAGTCCGCCGGCCGAGGTCGCGTCCGTGACAATGCCCCAATGGGCGCCGAACGCGTCCGGGTCGCTTTGCGCGCGGCCTTCTTCTTCCAGCAGGTAGAGCGCGACATCGAAACCGATGCCGCCCGCGCCGAGGATCGCGACACGCTCGCCGGCCTTGACGCGCCCGGACAGGATGTCGGCGTAGCCGGCCACTTTCGGATGATCCACGCCCGGGATCGCCGGCCGCCTCGGCTCGACGCCGGTGGCCAGCACGACCTCGTCGAATTGCGCCAGATCGTCTGTCCGCGCGGCGTAGTTGAGTTCGGTCCTGACCCCGGCGCGCCGCAGGCGCTCGGCGAAATAGTCGATGGATTCGCCGAATTCGCGCTTGCCGGGGATGCGCTTGGCGAGATTGAACTGCCCGCCGAGCTCGGCCGAGCGCTCGTACAGCGTGACGGCGTGGCCGCGCTCGGCGGCCACGGCGGCGCAGGAGAGTCCGGCGGGTCCGCCGCCCACCACGGCAACGCGTTTCTTCCGCTGTGCCGGCCGGTACACCAGCTCGGTCTCGCGGCAGGCGCGCGGGTTCACCACGCAGCCCGCAATGCGGCCGTCGAAAATTTCGTCGAGGCAGGCCTGGTTGCAGGCAAAACAGATGTTGATCGCCTTGCGGTCGCCCGCCCGCGCCTTGTTGGCGAATTCGGGGTCGGCGAGCATCGGTCGCGCCATCGACACCATGTCGGCGTCGCCGCGCGCCAGGATCGCCTCGGCGATCTCGGGCGCGTTGATGCGGTTCGAAGCGATCACCGGGATGCCGACGGCTGCCTTCACGCGCCGCGTCGCCCAGGCAAAGCCCGCACGCGGGACGGCGTGCGCGATGGTCGGGATGCGCGCCTCGTGCCAGCCGATGCCGGAGTTGAGGAGGTCGGCGCCGGCCGCCTCGATCGCCTGCGCGAGCCGGACGATCTCCTCGCCCGTGAGGCCGCCTTCGACGAGGTCGAGCACCGAGATGCGGTACTGCAGCACGAAGTCGCGACCGCAGCGCTCGCGCGCCCGCCGCACGATCTCCACGGCGAAGCGCATGCGCTGGGCAAAACTGCCGCCCCAGTCGTCGCTGCGCTGGTTGGTGCGCAGGCACAGGAACTGCGTGATCAGATAGCCTTCCGAACCCATGATCTCGACGCCGTCGTAGCCGGCTTCGCGGGCCAGCGCGGCGGCGCTCGCGAACGCATCGACGGTGCGGTCCACTTCCGCCGTCGAGAGCTCGCGCGGCGTGACGAAATTGATCGGTGCCTTGAGCGGCGAGGGCGCGACCGCATCGGCACGCTTGCAGTAGCGACCGCCATGCAGCAGCTGCAGCAGGATGCGGCCGCCGGCAGCGTGCACGGCCTGCGGAATGGCGCGGTGCCGCTCGCGGTCCGCGGCATCCATCATCGTTTCACGCCAGGGTCCGAGCGAACCTTCGAGCGTGGGGGAAAACGCGCCGGTGACGATGAGCGCGACGCCGCCGCGCGCGCGCTCGGCGTAGAACGCGGCGAGCTTGCCGGCACCTTCTTTCATCGCTTCGAGACCCGTGTGCATCGAGCCCATCAGGATGCGGTTGGGCAGCGTGAGATGCGCCGCCCTGAGCGGCTCGAAGAGGTGCGGGTAGGCGGACATGGTCCCGAAATTCTAACCGCACCTCGCCTCGCGACGCCGTCTATCGCAGGCCGAGTTGAATTCTCAATGCGCGCTCGACGCCCAGCAATTCCGCCGGAGCGAGCCTGCCGATCCTTTTCTTCAGCCGCCGCTTGTCGGCAGTCATGATCTGGTCGGCCATGGCCTTGCCGGGTTTGCCTTTGATATGCACCTGTGACTCGAACACGTAGAGCTTCTCGACATTGCTCGTGACGGGCACGACCAGCACGCGGCTCATCGCGGCGTTGGATGCGTCGTTGCTCACGATGACCGCCGGCCGCGTCTTCTTCACCTCCGAACCGACTGCGGGCTCGAAGTCGACCCACCACACCTCACCGCGTCTCATCGACATCCTCCGCGAGGCCCTCGGTCCATTGGCGCGCTTCCCGTTCGCGGGCTGCGTCGCGGGCTGCGTCACGGTATTGCCGGGCCAAGTCCCCTTGCGCAACGTGCGGCCGGGCGAGATTTTCGATGAATTTGCTGATGCTGCCGCGGCCGATCACCCGGTGCAGTCCTTCGTACACCGAATCGTCGATCAGTATCGTCAGCTTCTTAGCCATGGTGGCCTCGCTTGAATACGTGCAATTATACGTAATGGGGCGGGTTCAACGCCAGCCTATCCACGCGTCACCAGCACGGTTCCCAGCACGATCAAGACGGCGCCGGCGAGTGCGCCCGCGGGCAGCGCTTCGCCCAGAAACAGGCCGCCCCACAGCAGGCCAAAGGCCGGAATGAGAAACGTCACGCTCAGCGCCCGCGTCGCGCCGACGTCGGCAATCAGCCGGAAGTAGAGCACGAAGGCGACGCCGCTCGCGAGCAGCGCCAGCGCGAGCACGTTGCCAAGCACGAGCCAGGAAGGCGCGGCTGCGGGCGGCACCAGCGGCAGGAGCGGAAGCAGGACCAGCGCCGCGGCCAGCTGATTGCCCGCTGCCATGCCCTTGGATGGAACTCCCTGCGCTACGCGCTTGATGACAACGCCGGCGAGGCCGTAGGCGCAGCACGCCGTGAGCGCTGCGGCCACCGCCCAGGCGAACAGCGGGCCGCCCGCGTGTGCGTCCGGTTGCGCGATGAAGGCAACGCCCGCCGCGCCGAGCGCGAGCCCGGCCACCTTGCGCACCGTGACACGTTCGTCGCGGAACAGCGCACCCCAGATCAGGCCGAACATCGGCGCGGTGGCGTTGATGATGGCAAGCAGCGACGCCGGCGCGTGCATCGCCGCGTAGGAATAAAGGACGAAGGGCAATGCGATGTTGACGCTGCCGACCACCAGGTAAGCGCGCGCGTGGTGGCGCAGTCGAGGGTCGAATCCGGTGAGGCGAAACCATGCCAGCAAGGCCGCGCCGCCCAGCAGCACGCGCAGTTCGGCCGTCCAGATCGCGCCCAGGGCGGGCGCGGCGACGCGCATGAAGATGAAGGCTGCGCCCCAGATCGCAGCCAGCAGCACGAGGCGGCCGTAATCGGCCGGCCTCATTTCTGGGCGCGTTTCTCGATCGCGAGAAGGCGCCGCTTGCGCTCGAGGCCCCAGGCATAGCCGCCCAGGCTGCCATCCGAGCGCAGCGCACGATGGCAGGGAATGACGAGCGCCACCGGATTGGCGCCGCAGGCGCTGCCCACGGCACGCACCGCGCGCGGCGAACCGATGGCGTGCGCGATCTGCTGGTAGCTGCGCGTCTCGCCCTGCGGAATGCGGCGCAGCGCCTGCCACACCTTGCGCTGGAAGGCCGTGCCGCGCACGTCCAGCGGCAGCCGCGCGAGCGAGCCGTCGCCCTTGAGGAAATCGAGCACCGCCTGGCGCGCGGCCGCAAGCGCCTGCGGGTCGCGCACGCGCTCGGCCTCGCTGAACTCCTCGGCCAGCAGGCGCTCGGCATCGTCACCCAGCTTGACCGAGCAGATGCCGCGCGCGGTCGCCGCCAGCAGCACTTTGCCGAGCGGGGAATCGAAACTGGTGTAGGCGATGCGCAAGCCGCGGCCGCGCGCGCGGTACTCGCGCGCGGCCATGCCGAGGCGCGCGGCCGCCTTCTCGTAGAAGCGCGATACCGAGCCGTAGCCGGCTTCGAACAGGGCGTCGGTGACGCGCCGCCCGTTCGTCAGGTGTTTCTTCGCCTCCTCGAGGCGCGTTTCGCGCTGGTAGTCACCGGGCGACAGCCCGAAGGCCTGCTTGAAGCGCCGCTGCAGGTGAAACGGGCTCGCGCCCACGGCGAGCGCCAGCTCCTGCAGGGTGACGCGTTCGCCGCGCCGTGCGTCGAGGTAGGCGCGTGCCCGGTGGCTGAGTGTCTGCATGGCGCGACTTTACCTGCGCGCTGGCGCCGGCACCATCCGATTCTTGCGCCCGCCGCTCAGGCCTTGGGGCGCTTGTCGATGACGCGCTTCGCCTTGCCGATCGAGCGCTCGATGCTGCTCAAGGGGACGATCTTCACGTCCGCGGTGACGCCGACCAGCGACTTGATGTTGTGCTGCAGTCTGGCCGCCGCGCCCTTGTCGGGAGCGCCGGGCACTTTTTCGACCAGCACCGTGAGGTGGTCCATCGGCCCGTCCTTCGAGAGCTCGAGCACGTAGTGCGGCGAGAGCTCGGGCTGCTTCAGGATCTGCTCCTCGATCTGCGAGGGAAAGACGTTCACGCCGCGGATGATCATCATGTCGTCGGAGCGCCCCGTGATCTTCTCCATGCGGCGCATGGTGCGCGCGGTCCCGGGGAGCAGGCGCGTGAGGTCGCGCGTGCGGTAGCGGATCACGGGCAGCGCCTCCTTGGTGAGCGAGGTGAACACCAGCTCGCCCTGCTCGCCGTCGGGCAGCACGGCGCCGGTGGAGGGATCGACGATTTCCGGGTAGAAGTGGTCCTCCCAGATCGTCAGCCCGTCCTTGGTCTCGATGCACTCCTGCGACACGCCCGGCCCCATGACTTCCGACAGGCCGTAGATGTCGATCGCCTGCAGCGAAGTGCGCGCCTCGATCTGCTTGCGCATCTCGTGCGTCCAGGGCTCGGCGCCGAAAATGCCGATGCGCAGGCTGGACTTCCTCGGGTCGATGCCCTGGCGCTCCATTTCGTCCGCGATCGCGAGCATGTAGCTCGGCGTCACCATGATGATCTCGGGCTTGAAATCGGCGATCAGCTGCACCTGCCGCTCGGTCATGCCGCCGCCGAGCGGGATCACCGCCAGCCCCAGCCGCTCGGCGCCGTAGTGCGCCCCCAGCCCGCCCGTGAACAGGCCGTAGCCGTAGGCGACGTGCACCTTGTCGCCCGGGCGCGCGCCCGCGGCGCGGATCGAGCGCGCCATCACATTCGACCAGGTGTCGATGTCCTTGGCGGTGTAGCCGACCACGGTGGGCTTGCCGGTGGTTCCGCTCGAGGCGTGAATGCGCACCACCTGGTCCATCGGCACCGCGAACATGCCGAAGGGGTAGGTCTCGCGCAAATCGGCCTTGGTGGTGAACGGGAAGCGCGCCAGATCGGCGAGCGCTTTCAGGTCCTCCGGCTTGACGCCCGCGGCATCGAACTTGCGCCGGTAATGCGGCACGCGCTCGTAGGCGTGGCGCAGCGACCAGCGCATGCGCTCCAGTTGCAGCGCCTTCAGTTCCGACGGCGCTGCCTTTTCGATCGGTTCCAGGGCAAATGTCTTCATCGAACCTCCACAAGATGGCCTTTGACCGTCACCGACTTGCCGCGAAAGAGCGCGATCAGCTCGTCTTTCTGGTTGGTGACGCGCATGTCGTATACGCCCTGGCGCCCGGCGCGCGCCTGCTCGACGCCGACCGCCGTGAGCACGTCGCCCAGGTAAGCCGGCGCGAGATATTCGATCGAGCAGCTGGCGGCGAACGCGTTCTGGTTATGGCTGTTGCAGGCATAACCGAAGGTCGAGTCCGCCAGCGTGAAAATGGCACCGCCGTGGCAGGTCCGGTGGGCGTTCACCATGTGCTCGGTCACCGCCATCGACATGCGGGCGTAACCGCAGCGCACATCTTCCAGGCGCATGCCGAACCATTGCGACACGCGGTCGCCGCGCCACATGGCTTCGCCGCAAGCCTGCGCGAGTTGATCGCGATTCAAGCTCAGGCGCCGGCCTCCTGCGCCGAGGCGTCGGGCTTCTGCCCATGCAGGCCGAACGCCTGCACCCATACCGCGGCGAGGCGCTCGGCGGATCGCTCGACGTAGGACGAGTCGAGCCGCGCGCGAAATTCGCTGCCGTCGCGGCGCCGGATCCGGGCGATCAGCTCGCGCACCCGGCCCTTGCGCTCCAGCCCGTCGCGAAACGCCGCGAGTTCAGCGGGATCGGCGAAGAATTCGTCGAACGGCATCAGCTTCAGGTCCTGTTTGGAGTCGCCGAGGAATTCGCGCAGCCGGCGGCTGGTCCAGCGCACCCGGTGCTTGTCATCGACCAGCACCAGGCCGAGGGGGCTGGTGCGCAGCAGGGCCTCGAGGTAGCGGTCTTTCTCGTCGAGCTCGCGTGCGCCGCTCTCGAGCCGGGTCGCGGCTTCATTGAGGCCGCGCATCAGGTCCTCGATCTCGCGCAGCGCGCGCGCCTTGGTTCGCGCCACGTAATCGCCGTTGACCAGCGCGCCGGCCTGACGCCGCAGGGCCAGAAGCGGCAGCAATCCGCGCCAGAGCGCGTACCCGAGCGTACCGAAACCGACGATGCCGAAAAAGATCAGGATCAGCCAGATCGTCTGCAGCGCGCGCGCGAGCGCCTGGTCGGCCTTCACCAGTTCACCGCGCGTGCGCAGCTCGATCTCGGAGTACAGCTCGGCCAGCGCCTGCTGGGAGCGCGCCTTGGCGTCGAAGTATTCGCTGCTGTACAGGATTTTCAGCGCTGCCACCGGATCCGGCGGGCCGGGTGTCGCGGCATTCGCGCCGGGAGCCAGCCCCTTCATCGCCGCCAGCGCGCGCGCCTCGAGCCCCTCGAGGGACGCCTGCGCGGTGTTGGCGCGCGCGAGCAGGGTCTGCTCCGCGCCCGACAGCTTGGCGCGGACCACGTCGTCGGCGAGCGCCAGGCGCTCGCCTTCGCCCTTCGGCGGCGCGATGTCGCCGAGCAGAAGGTCCCAGTGCACGCCCGCATCGCCCGGCGGCCGGGGCAGCTTGCCGTCGCGCACCGCGACGATGCGACGGTACAGTTCCTCGAAGCGGGCGTCGCCGGTCACGGCGAAATGCCGCGCCATGCGCGTCAGGTCGTCGGAGTTCTGGCGCAGCCGCGCCGCGAGCTGCAGGGTGTCGGTGCGGCGCGTCTCGATCGCCATCACCCCGCGCTGCAGTTCATCCGCCGAACCGAGCGCCAGGCCGAGTGCGACGACCGCCAGCAGGCCGAGAACGGCTGCCGCGATCAAAAGGGTCTTCAGGTTCATCGCGATTTTTCCGCAGGTGTGGATTTTGCCTGAGGCGGGCGCTTCGTGCATCGGGCGCGTCGCAGCGCCGTGTGGCGCTACAATCGCCGCCTGCTCCCGGACCCCCCTTGGCCAAGGTTTATTCCCTCGAAGGCATGACCCCGGTCGTGCACCCCACGTGCTACCTGCACCCGAGCGCGGTGCTGATCGGCGACGTGATCGTGGGGCCGCGGGTGTACATCGGCCCGGCGGCGTGCCTGCGCGGCGATTTCGGCCGCATCGTCATCGGCGAGGGCGCCAACATCCAGGACACGTGCGTGCTGCACGCGTTTCCCGACCGCGATCTGGTGGTGGAGGCCGACGGCCATGTCGGCCACGGCGCCGTGCTGCACGGCTGCGTGGTCAGGAGAAACGCCCTCATCGGCATCAACGCCGTGGTGAACGACCATGCCGAGGTCGGCGAATCGGCGATCGTCGCGGCGATGGCGTTCGTCAAGGCTGATTTCGTGGTGCCGCCGCGCACCCTGGTCGCGGGAATTCCGGCGCGCGTGGTGCGCGAGTTGAAGGACAGCGAGCTGGCATGGAAGGGCAATGCTACGCGCCAGTACCAGGAACTCGCCGTACGCAGCCTGCGCAGCCTGCGCGAGGCCGAGGCGCTGGCCGAGGTGGAGCCGGGCCGCAAGCGTTTCGCGTTCGGCGATGTCATGCCGCTGAGCGAGATGCGGCGGCGAAAGGAACCGCGATGAGCGATACGGCGCTCGTCCTGATCGATATCCAGAACGATTATTTTCCCGGCGGCCGGATGGCGCTGGAGGGTTCGCCCGAGGCCGCTGCGAAGGCGGCGGCCGCCTTGGCTGCGTTTCGCGCCCGCGGCCTGCCGATTCTGCAAGTGCGCCACCTGTCGGTGCGCCCCGGGGCGACGTTCTTCCTGCCGGGCTCCGAGGGCGCCGAGATCCACGCCAGCGTCAAGCCGCTGCCGGGCGAGCCGGTGATCGAAAAGAACTTTCCCAACAGCTTCCGCGGCACCGATCTGCAGGCGCGGCTGGAGCGCGCCGGCGTGCGGCATCTCGTGGTCGCCGGCATGATGACCCACATGTGCGTGGACGCCAGCGTGCGCCAGGCGAACGACTGCGGTTTTCGCGTCACGCTGCTCGCGGATGGCTGCGCCTCGCGGGCGCAGAAATTCGGCGACGAAACCGTTCCCGCGCGACAGGTGCAGGTCGCGTTCCTCGCGGCGCTCAACGGCGCCTATGCGCGCGTCGCCGCGACCGCAGAGATACTTCAAACCCTCCCGGAGTCGACATGAGCTACGAATTCATCACCGCCGAAACCCAGGGGCGCGTCGCCCTGGTGCGGCTGAACCGGCCCAAGCAGATGAACGCCCTCAATCCCCGGCTGATGCAGGAGCTGGGCGCAGCGCTGCTCGGCTTCGATGCCGACGACGGCGTCGGCGCGATCGTCATCGCCGGCAACGAGAAGGCCTTCGCCGCCGGCGCCGACATCGCCGCGATGAAGGACTGGGACTTCCTCGAAGTCTACAAGTCGGATTACATCACGCGCGACTGGGAGCACATCCGCCGCGTGAGAAAACCGGTGATCGCCGCGGTGGCCGGCTTTGCGCTGGGCGGCGGCTGCGAGCTGGCGATGATGTGCGACATCGTGATCGCGGCGGACTCGGCCAGGTTCGGGCAGCCGGAAATCAATCTGGGCATTTTCCCGGGCGCCGGGGGCACGCAGCGCCTGCCGCGCGCCGTGGGCAAGGCGAAGGCAATGGACCTCATCCTGACCGCGCGCATGATGGATGCCGCCGAGGCCGAGCGCGCGGGCCTGGTGTCGCGCGTGGTGCCGGCGGAGCGGCTGCTCGAGGAGGCGATGGCGGTGGCGGCGAAGGTCGCGAGCTACTCGATTCCCGTGACGATGATGGCCAAGGAAAGCGTCAACCGCGCCTACGAGACGACGCTGTCCGAAGGCGTGCATTTCGAGCGGCGCATGTTCCACGCGGCCTTCGCGCTCGCCGACCAGAAGGAAGGCATGGCGGCGTTCGTCGAGAAGCGCAAGCCCGAGTTCAAGCACCGCTGAGCGCGATCGTCCTCCTCGCGGCCCACATCCTGTCGATGCTGGGCTTCGCGACCTTTGCCGCGCTGCTGCCGGAGCTGCGCGATGCCTGGCGGCTGAGCAATGCCGAGGCCGGCATGATCGGCAGCGCGTTCTTTGCCGGCTATATCGCCACGGTAGCGTACTGGACTGCGCTCACCGATCGCGTCGATGGCCGGGGCGTGTACTTGCTGGGCGGCCTGCTCGGGGCGGCGGGAAGTCTCGGCTTCGGGCTGCTCGCTGACGGTCTGGGCAGCGCGATGCTGTTCCAGCTGCTGTTCGGGGCGGGCATGGCCGCGACCTACATGCCGGGATTGCGTCTGCTGTCGGATCGCTCCAGCGGTCCGGCGCAAAGCCGCGTGGTCGCGTTCTACACCTCGTTCTTCGGCATCGGCACCGGGCTTTCGCTGGTGGTGGCCGGAATGTCCGCGGCCACCTGGGGCTGGCGTTCCGCGTTCGTGCTGAGCGCAATCGGCCCGGCGCTCGCCGCAGCCCTCGTGCGCTTCGCGCTGGAGCGCGTAGCGCCGCCGAACGAGGGCGCCAAGGGGCTGCATCTGGCGACGCTGTTTCCGATCGCCGCCTGGCGCCGGGTGCTCGCCATCCGCGCCGCCGCTGGATACACGCTCGGCTATGCCGTGCACTGCGTCGAATTGTTCGGCTCGCGCGCGTGGATGGTCGCCTTCCTCGCCTTCGCCGCCGGATTGCACACTGGCACGCAGACATTTCCGTGGAACGCCGCGGCGATCGCCGCGGTGGTCAACGTCGTTGCGGTGCCGGCATCGATCGTCGGCAACGAAATCGCATTGCGCCTGGGCCGCCGCCGCTGGATCCTGACGGCGATGCTCGCCTCGGGCGTCTTCGGCATCGCGCTCGCGCTTGCGGCGCCGCTGCATTGGGCGATCGTGCTCGCGCTGCTCACGACGCATGCGATGCTCGTGATGGCCGATTCCGGCACGCTGACCGCGGGGCTGATCGGATCGGCGCCGCCCGCGCTGCGCGGCGCGGCGATGGGTTTCTATTCGCTGGTCGGCTTCGGCGGCGGCATGCTCGGCCCCACGCTGTTCGGCGTGGTGCTCGATCTCGCAGGGGGTGCCGAGCGCGCAGCGGCGTGGGCCTGGGCCTATGGCGCGGTCGGCGCCGGCTGCCTGGCGGCGCCCCTTGCCGTGCGCCTGTTCGGCGGCGGCCGCGCAGCGTAAGATTCGCGCACAAGATTCCAGCGGAGGAAACAATGGAGCGCATCTGGCTCAAGAGCTATCCCCCCGGAGTGCCGGCCGACATCGACATCAGCCAGCAGCGCTCGCTGGTCGAGCTGTTCGATGCGAGCGTGCGTCAGTTCGGCGCGCGCCCGGCATTTCACAGCATGGGCAGGCAAATCACGTTCGCCGAACTCGAGACGCTGTCGCGCGGCTTCGGCGCCTGGTTGCAGGCCAGGGGCCTCGCCAAGGGCGCGCGCGTCGCGATCATGATGCCGAACTGCCTGCAGTATCCGGTGGCGATGTTCGGCACGCTGCGCGCCGGCTGCACGGTGGTGAACGTGAACCCGCTCTACACGCCGCGCGAGCTCGAGCACCAGCTGAAGGATTCCGGGGCCGAAGTCATCGTGATCCTCGAGAACATGGCGCACACGCTCGAGGAAGTGCTGGCGAAGACGCCGCTCAGGCACGTCGTCGTCACCTCGCTCGGCGAGCTGCTCGGCTTCAAGGGCCTGATCGTGAATTTCGTGGTGCGCAACGTGAAGAAGATGGTGCCGGCGTTCGAGCTGCCGAACGCGATCGGCTTCAAGGACGCGCTCGCCGAAGGCGCCGGCAAGGCGCTGGCGACGCCGCCGCTCGGCCACGAGGACATCGCATTCCTGCAATACACCGGCGGCACGACCGGCGTGTCCAAGGGCGCGATGCTGCTCCATCGCAACATCCTCGCCAACATCGAGCAGTCGGCGGCCTGGCTGCTGCCGGGGCTGCAGGGCGAGTCCGCGGTGATCATCACCGCGCTGCCGCTGTATCACATCTTCTCGCTGACGGTGAACTGCCTGCTGATGATGAAGATCGGCGGGCTCAACGTCCTGATCACCAACCCGCGCGATATCCCGGGGTTCGTGAAGGAGCTGGCGAAACACCGCTACAACATCATCACCGGCGTCAACACGCTGTTCAACGCATTCCTGCACAACGACGATTTCCTGAAGCTCGACTTTTCGCACCTCAGGATCAGCGTCGGCGGCGGCATGGCGGTGCAGAAGGCGGTCGCCGACCGCTGGAAGGAAGTCACCGGCAAGACCCTGCTCGAAGGCTACGGCCTCACCGAAACCAGTCCCTCGGCAACCATGAACCCGCTCAACCTCGAGGCCTACAGCGGGTCCATCGGGCTGCCGCTGCCTTCCACCGAGGTCGTGCTGCGCGACGACGAGCGCAAGGACGTGAAGCTCGGCGAGGCGGGCGAAATCTGCATCCGGGGGCCGCAGGTGATGAAGGGTTACTGGCAGCGCCCCGACGAGACCGCCCAGGTGATCGGCCCGGACGGCTTCCTCTATACCGGGGACGTCGGCGTGATGGATGACAAGGGCTTCGTGCGCATCGTCGATCGCAAGAAGGACATGATCCTGGTGTCGGGCTTCAACGTCTATCCGAACGAAATCGAGCAGGTGGTGGCGATGCATCCGGGCGTGCTGGAAGTGGCGGCGATCGGGGTTGCCGACGAGCATTCGGGCGAAGTGCCGAAGCTCTTCATCGTGAAGAAGGACCCTTCGCTCACGGAAGCAGCGGTGCTCGATTTCTGCAAGGAACAGCTCACCGGCTACAAGCGGCCCAAGCACGTCGAGTTCCGCGCCGAGCTGCCCAAGACCAACGTCGGCAAGATCCTGCGGCGCGCGCTGCGCGACGAGCCGAAGCGCGCCTGACCCTGCGCTCCTGCCCCGGCGGCCCGCGGCTGTCTTGACCCCGGCGGCAAACCGCCTCAAGGGCCTCGCCTGGATCGGGCTGTCGGTCCTGTGCTGGGCGCCGATGTTCCCCATCGCCAAGCGCGCCCTGCCGTACGTCGACGCCTTCGGCCTCGGCACGCTGCGCTACCTCGTCGGCTCGGTGCTGTTCATCGCGCTGCTGTGGGCGATCGAGGGTCGGCAGGCATTGCGCTTTGACGGCCGCAGCGTTCCGGCCACGGTGTTCGGCATGATCGGCATCACCGGCTTCAATGTGCTGGTCTGGGGCGGACTCAGTTTCACGCGCCCGGAGCACGCCGCGATCATCATGGCGCTGCAGACGCCGCTCGTCGCGCTGACGCTGTGGCTGACACGCGGCCAGCGGCCGGCGCCGTTCGTCATCGGCTGCGTCGCCGCGGCGCTCGCGGGAGTGTTCCTCGTCGTCACCAAAGGGGATCCGGCCGCGGTGCTGGCGGAGGGGGTCGTGTGGGGCGACGCGCTGATATTCCTCGGCGCGGTGAGCTGGGTCATCTATACGCTCGCGGCCGGGCGCTTCGCGGGCTGGTCGCCCTTGCGGCTCACGGTGCTCACCTGCATTCCGGGCGCGGTAGGACTGTTCTTCGCCAACGCCATCGCCATCGCCCTTGGCATCGCGACGCTGCCGAGCGCAGCCGCGATCGCTGCGGTCGGCTGGCAGCTCGCCTATTTTTCGACCTGCACCGTGGTGCTTGGGGTGCTGGGCTTCAACTTCGGCGTCAAGTATCTGGGTCCGCTCAACACCATGCTGATGCTGAACCTCGTGCCGGTGAGCGTGTTTGCGATCGAGGCCTGGCTGGGGCGCGAGTTCGCGCCGGTCGAGCTGGCGGGCGCCGCGATCGTCATCGGCGCGCTGGTCGCCAACAACCTCTATCAGCGCCGCATCAGCGCGCGGGCGTGAGGCGCAGCAGCTGGTGCGGCTGCGCGTCGAGCACGCTGCGCTGCGTTGTCATGCGGATGTACTCGTTCTTCGCCCAGGCCTCGGTGAACGCAGCGTAGTGCGGCGAGAGCACGTTTCCGGACTGGCCGCCGGAGTGGATGTAGAGCGACTGCTCCAGATCGCCAAGGTCGTACACCGCGCGCAGGCTGGCGGCATGACGGTTCGCGAACGGGCGCTCCTCGTCGCCGAAATTCTTGCGGCCGACATTCACGGTATAGGTATCGCCCGGTGTCGGCACCCGGATGTCGAAACCGAGCTGCAGCAGCGGATGGCGGCCGAAGGGGCGATGCTCGTGGCGCGCGACATGCGCCTCGCCCCAGCGCCACTGCGTCATCTCGGCGCCGTAGCGCTTCGTCAGGTCGGCGAGCGCGGCCTCCAGCGAGGCCGAGAGCAGCTGCTCGCAGGTCTCGAGCGCCGGCGTGCGGACATCGTCGCACCAGCGCGCGTGATCGCCCTGGCCGGCAAGCACATTGGCGACGAACGGCGCACGCGCGGTCCACTGGCCGCGGAAGGCCTCGCCCAGCTCGTCGGCGTAGAGCAGGCGCGTGAATTCGCGCCACCAGGCCCACGCGATCACGGGTTCGGCGCGATCGAGCGCCGCGCGGCCGTCCCAGCGCTCGAGCAGCGCCAGCGCGCTGCGCGCCGGCTCGCTCGCCGCGTGCACCTTGAGCAGGTGCGGCAGCGATTCGCGCATCGCGAGCGAAACGACGTCGCCCTGGATGCGCGCGAAGCTCTCGACGCTGTGGCGCGGCGCGGCGTCGAGCAGCTCATGGATGCGCCGGGAGCGATACGGCGGGTGCCACTCGCTGGTGAGGAAATGCGCGTAGCCGGGCGGCGTGATTTTCTCGTTCGCGCTCCAGAGGCGGCCGCTCGCGGGGTTGTATTGCTGCGGCAGTTGCTCGAACGGAATCCAGCCGGCCCAGTCGTAGCGCGCGTCCCAGCCCGGTGCGGGTGCGAGGCCCTTGAGGTCGTTTTCGGGCTTGCGCACCGGGATGCGGCCGGGCGCGACAAACCCGATATTGCCCTCGACGTCGGCGTACACCATGTTCTGCTGCGGAACCTGGTAGTCGCGCGCAGCAGTGAGGAAATCCTGCCAGTTGTTCGCGCGGGCAATCTTGCGCGCCGCCTGCAGCGTCCGGTCGTCTTCCAGCAGCGCGGTCCAGGCGAACGCGATCACGTAGCCGCGCGGAGCCTGGTCCGCCGCCAGGCGCGAGACGTCCGAGATCACCGGCCCGTGGCGCGAAACGCGGACGTGCAGCGGCTCCTCCGGAGCGCCCTTCACCCGGATCGACTCCTCGATCACCGTAAACGGGCGCGGTCCGTCCGGCGTGAGGTAGTTGCCGGCGGCGTCGAGCTTTTCGAGGTAGAGGTCCTGCACGTCCGGCCCGGTGTTGGTAAAACCCCAGGCGATGCGGTCGTTTCTGCCGAGAACGATCGCCGGCACGCCCGGGAATGTGGCGCCGATGACGTTGCGTCCGGCCACCGAAAGGTGCGCCAGGTACCAGACCGGAGGCGCGGTCAGGCCCAGGTGCGGGTCGTTCGCGAGCAGCGGCTTGCCGCTCGAGCTGTGCGCACCCGAGACGACCCAGTTGTTCGAGCCGACTCCGTCGGGCGGCTCGCCCGGCGCCAGCGCGAGCAGCCGCTCCGCGTCCTCGGCGAGCTGCACGCCGCCGCGACCGAGCGAACCGTAGAGCGTCTTCAGGTCGGCGATCTCCGGCGGCGCCTCGCCCGGGTAGGGCGCGACGAATTCGTGGATGCGCGCCAGCGGCAGGGATTTCGACAAGCGCATGCGCAGCAGCTCGTTGCGCCAGTTGCCGCCGAGGTCCCAAGCGACCATCTTGGTCCAGGTGGCCGAATCGACCGGCGTCCAGGGCTCGGGACGCGCCCCGGTGAGCCAGAACTCGGGCGGCAGCACCGGATTGCCGGCGAGAAACGCGTTGACGCCCGCGGCATAGGCCTCGAGCAGCAGGCGCGATTGGGCGTCGATGCCGCGCAGGTTGGCCTCGGCCGCGCGCCGCACGCCGAGCGTGCGCAGGAAGCGGTCGGTTTCGAGCGCGCTCGGGCCGAGGATCTCGGCGAGGCGCCCGGCGCCGATGCGCCGGTTCATCTCCATCTGCCACAGGCGATCCTGCGCGTGCACGTAGCCGAGAGCGAAAATCGCGTCCTCGTCGCGCTGCGCGAAGATGTGAGGAACGCCGTAACGATCGCGCTGGATCTCGACCGTGGCGGAGATGCCCGCAATCTGGATCTCGCCTTCGGTTCTCGGCAGCGACTGGCGCAGGTAGAGGTAGCCCGCGCCCGCAGCGACCAGGACGAGGACGAGCGACACGAGCATCACCCGAACGACGAGCTTCATGCGCGCAGAATACCCCGATTCGCGGCCGCTTCCGCCACGCCTGCCGGCGTGCCGCGGTCAGGCGTCCTTACGCCTGGGCGCGCGCAGCATGAGCCAGAGGGCGTAG
>Ga0155955_1100_pt3 | contig 16955 bp, 17 predicted proteins | sample RifCSPlowO2_02_FD_107609 | JGI IMG/M metagenome (GOLD analysis project Ga0155955, IMG submission 107609) | Betaproteobacteria bacterium RIFCSPLOWO2_02_FULL_67_19
ACAATCCGGGACTCTACCTTTGAGCTACGGTCACCGCTGATACCGAAAATCTGGCCTGCCCGGCGGGACTCGAACCCACAACCCCCAGCTTAGAAGGCTGGTGCTCTATCCGGTTGAGCTACGGGCAGCTGCCGGGTCAGGACCTGGTCGGGGTGGGGAGATTCGAACTCCCGACATCTTGCTCCCAAAGCAAGCGCGCTACCGGGCTGCGCTACACCCCGAGAAGGGCTCGAATGATACCCTTCGCGCCGCCGCCGGGCAATCGCAAGTGCCGGATTCGTCGGCGTTTCGCGGCGGCGCAGAGTTCGCTTGCGGCACCCTTCCTTTTCTGCTACAAAGCCACCTTCGTTTTTTCGGCGCACACGGAAGAAATGGCCTTGGATCTGAGCCGCAAGAGCTTCGCACCCTATGTAGCGAAAAAGGGCGAGGAATACATGAACGCGAAGCAGCGGACCCATTTCCGCAAGATCCTGGAAAGCCTCAAGTCCGAGCTTTCCGAGGAGATCGATCGCACCGTGCACACGATGCAGGACGAGGCCACGGTGTTCGCCGACCCCAACGATCGCGCCAGCCAGGAATCGGACATGGCGCTCGAGCTCAGGAACCGCGACCGCGAGAGAAAGCTCATCAAGAAGATCGACGAGACCATCGCGCGCATCGAGGCCAACGAGTACGGCTACTGCGAGAGCTGCGGCGTGGAGATCGGCCTCAAGCGTCTGGAAGCGCGCCCCACGGCGACGTTGTGCATCGACTGCAAGACGCTCGACGAGATGCGGGAGCGCCAGGTCGCGAAATAGCGGCTCGCGGCGGACAACAAAAAAAGGCGCCCAGGGCGCCTTTTTTTGTGCCCTGCGCGCGGTCCGGATCAGCCCGACCTGGCCGCTTCCTGCGCCGCCACCGCCTTCATCGACAGACGCACCCGCCCCTTGTCGTCGGCCTCAAGCACCTTGACCCGGACCGACTGGCCCTCCTTGAGGTGATCGGACACGGCATTGACGCGCTCGTTGCTGATCTGCGAGATGTGCAGCAGGCCGTCGCGGCCCGGCAGCAGCTGCACGATGGCGCCGAAGTCCAGCAGCCGCAGCACGGTACCGTCATACACCTTGCCGACCTCGACATCCGCGGTGAGATCCTGGATGCGCTTGCGCGCAGCCTCGCCGCCCTCGGCCACGACGCAGGCGATGCTGATGGTGCCGTCGTCCTCGATCTCGATCGTGGTGCCGGTCTCCTCCTGGATGCCGCGGATCACGACACCGCCCTTGCCGATGACATCGCGGATCTTGTCCGGATTGATCTTGATCTTGATGATGCGCGGCGCGAAGCTCGACAGCTCGCTGCGCGAGCCCTCGATGCCGCCTTTCATGATCTGCAGGATGCCGAGCCGCGCCTCGCGTGCCTGGTTGAGCGCGATCTTCATGATGCTCTGGTTGATCGACTCGATCTTCAGGTCCATCTGCAGCGCGGTGATGCCCTGCTCGGTTCCGGCGACCTTGAAATCCATGTCGCCGAGGTGATCCTCGTCGCCCAGGATGTCGGAGAGCACGGCGAAGCGGTTGCCTTCCTTGATCAGGCCCATCGCGATGCCCGCGACGTGCGCCTTGATCGGCACGCCCGCGTCCATCAGGGCGAGGCTTCCGCCGCACACCGAGGCCATGGACGACGAGCCGTTCGATTCGGTGATCTCGGACACGACGCGCAGCGAGTAACCGAACTCTTCCTGCGAGGGCAGCAGCGCCGCGAGTGCGCGCTTGGCGAGCCGGCCATGCCCGATTTCGCGTCGCTTGGTGAAGCCGTAGCGCCCCGTCTCGCCGGTGGCATAGGGGGGCATGTTGTAGTGGAACATGAAACGCTCGCGGTACTCGCCCGAAAGCGCGTCGATGATCTGCTGGTCGCGGCCGGTGCCGAGCGTCACGGTGACCAGCGCCTGCGTCTCGCCGCGCGTGAACAGCGCCGAGCCGTGGGTGCGGGGCAGGACTCCGACCCGCGTCGTGATCGGCCGCACCGTGCGCGTGTCGCGGCCGTCGATGCGCGGCTCGCCGTCGAGGATCTGGCCCCGCACGATGGCCGACTCGAGCGCGAAACAGAGGTCCTTCACGGCGTTGGCATCGGGTCCGCCGTCCGCGCCGACGCCGACCTGTTCGAAGACGCGCTTCCAGATGGCGTCGATCGCCTCGGAACGCGCCTTCTTCTGCTTGATGCGGAAGGCCTCGCGCAGCTCGGCTTCGGCCAATTCCTTGATGCGGGCGATCAGGGTCTCATCCTTGGGCGGTGCCTGCCAATCCCACGCCGGCTTGCCGGCGACCTCGGTCAGCTCGTTGATCGCCTGGATCGCCGCCTGCATCTGCTCATGCCCGTAGACCACGCCGCCGAGCATGACGTCCTCGGACAGTTCGAGCGCCTCGGACTCCACCATCATCACGCCCTGCTCCGTGCCTGCGACGACGAGATTCAGCTTGGAATCCTTCAGCTGGGTCATGGTCGGATTGAGGACGTACTGGCCGTCGAGGTAGCCGACGCGGCAGGCGCCGATCGGACCGTTGAACGGAATGCCGGATAGCGAGAGCGCCGCCGACACGGCGATCATCGCCGGGATGTCGGAGTCCACCTCCGGGTTCAGCGACAGGACCTGGGCCACGACCTGCACTTCATTGTAGAAGCCATCCGGGAACAGGGGCCGGATGGGCCGGTCGATCAGCCGCGAGGTGAGGGTCTCCTTCTCGGTGGGCCGGCCCTCGCGTTTGAAGAAACCGCCGGGGATCTTGCCCGCAGCATAGGTTTTCTCGGCGTAGTCGACCGTCAGCGGAAAAAAATCCTGGCCGGGCCTGGCTGATTTCGACGCCGTCACCGCGGCGAGCACCACCGTGTCGTCCATGGTGCAGAGCACGGCGCCGTGCGCCTGGCGCGCGATCTCGCCGGTCGCCAGCGTGACCTGGTGCGCGCCGTAGGTGAATGTCTTCTTGATCGGGTTCAATGGGGATCCTTCGCGTGGATGTGCCGATGCGCGCGCTCGTCGGGGCGATGAGCGCGCGGAGCCTGCGGCATGGGGGAAGTGCTACTTGCGCAGTCCGAGCCGCTCGATCAGCGAGCGGTACTTGTCGGCATTCGCGCGCTTGAGGTAATCGAGCAGTTTCCTGCGCTGGCTGACCATCTTGAGCAACCCGCGCCGCGAATGGTGATCCTTGACGTGGGATTTGAAATGTCCGGCGAGACCGTTGATGCGTTCGGTGAGAAGCGCGATCTGCACTTCGGGCGAACCGGTGTCGTGACCGGCGCGCTGATACTGCTTGACGACCTGCGCTTTCTGCGCGACCTGCAAAGCCATACGCTCAATTCTCCTTGGGTAAGACGAAATTTTAGCTGATAAGCGCTTCAACTCACAAGGTTTTTTCCGCTTTTGCCGCCGCCGGCAGGAGATCCCCGGCGCAGGTGAGCAGCCGCACGGGGCGCAGCTCGTCGCACCCATCGGACTCGCCCACCCCGATGAGCCGGCTGGCGTGGTCGAATACCTGACAGCGGCCCGTGAGAGCGCCTCCGGCCGCCACCGTGCGGCCCTGGGCAAATCGCACGGCCGCCGCGGCGTCGAGGTCGACGCGCGGCAAGCCCTGCAGCAGGCGTTCCAGCGGCAGCAGCCACCGCTCCCGGGATGGTTCGTCGAGCGCTTCCAGCGCATCCAGCGAGACCGCGTCGCCGATGCTGAAACCGCCTGCGCCGGTGCGACGCAGCGCTGTGAGGTGGGCTCCGGTGCCGAGCAGCGCGCCGAGGTCCATCGCGAGCGAGCGGATGTAGGTTCCCTTGGAGCAGCGCACGCGCAGACTGACGCGGTCGCCCCGGTGCGCCTGCAGCTCCAGCACGCTGATCACGACGCGGCGCGGCGCGCGCTCGACCTCGGTTCCTTGGCGCGCCAGCTCGTAAAGCGCCCGGCCGCTGACCTTGAGCGCCGAATACATCGGCGGCACCTGGTCGATCGCGCCGCGGAACCGCGTCAGGGCCCGCTGCAGTTGCTCGTCCTCCACGGCGACCGGGCAGCGGGCCACCACTTCGCCCTCCGCATCGCCGGTCGTCGTGCTGACGCCCAGGCACAGCTCGGCCAGGTATTCCTTGTCGGAATCGAGCAGCAAGCCCGAAAACTTGGTGGCTTCGCCGAAGAGCACCGGCAGCAGGCCGGAGGCCAGCGGGTCGAGCGTGCCGGCGTGGCCGGCCTTGCGCGCACGGTAGAGGCGTTTCGCCCGCTGCAGCGCGGCGTTGGAGGTGATGCCGCTCGGCTTGTCGAGCAGCAGCCAGGCGTCGAGCCGGCGCCGGATCACCGCTTGGGCTGCACGCTGTCGATGAGCTGCGACAGGCGCGCCCCGCGTTCGACCGAGGCGTCGTAGACGAAGCGCAGCTGCGGCGTGATGTAGAGCTGGATGCTGCGTCCGAGCTGCGAACGCAGGAAACCCGCGGCGCGCTTCAGCCCTGCGGCGGCGGCCGGCACGTGGTCGGCCTCGAGGCAGGTGAAATAGACCGTGGCGTGCGCGCAATCGGGCGACATCTCGACCGCGGTGATCGTGATCATGCCGACGCGCGGGTCGCGCAGCTCGCGCCGCAGGATTTCCGCGAGCACCCGCTGGATCTGGTCGCCGACCCGCGTGCCTCTCGAGGTCCCCGCCCGGCCGGTTGTACGCGCCATGGCCCGCTAGAGCGTGCGGGCGACCTCGAGGATTTCGAAGACCTCGAGCTGGTCGCCTTCCTTCAGGTCCTGGAAGTTCTTCAGCGACAGGCCGCATTCGAAGCCGGACTTGACCTCGCGCACGTCGTCCTTGAAGCGCTTGAGCGTGTCGATCTCGCCGGTGTGGATCACAACGTTGTCGCGCAGCACGCGCACCTGGGCGCTGCGGCGCACCGCGCCGTCCTGCACGTAGCAGCCCGCCACCGTGCCCACCTTCGAGATGCGGAACACCTGGCGCACTTCCACCAGACCGATCACGCTCTCCTTGTGCTCCGGTGGGAGCATGCCGGTGAGCGCGGCCTTGATCTCGTCGACCGCCTCGTAAATGACGGTGTAATAGCGGACCTGGACTCCGGCCGACTCGATCAGCTTGCGCGCGGTAGCGTCGGCGCGCGTGTTGAAGCCGACGATCACGCCGCGCGAAGCCATCGCCAGGTTCACGTCCGACTCGGTGATGCCGCCGACGCCGGCATGCACCACGACCACCTTCACCTCGTCGCTCGAGAGGCGCGTGAGCGCATGCACCAGCGCCTCCTGCGAACCCTGCACATCCGCCTTGATGACGAGCGACAGCGTCTTCTTCTCGCCCTCGCCCATCTGCTCGAAGATGTTCTCGAGCTTGGCCGCCTGCTGCTTCGCGAGCTTGACGTCGCGGAACTTGCCCTGGCGGAACAGCGCGATTTCGCGCGCCTTGCGCTCGTCGCTGAGCACCACCAGCTCCTCGCCCGCCGCCGGCACGTCCGACAGCCCCTGGATCTCCACCGGAATCGACGGCCCCGCGGCCTGCACCGGCTTGCCGCTCTCGTCCAGCATCGCGCGCACACGGCCGTACACCGCGCCCGTGAGCACGACGTCGCCACGTTGAAGCGTGCCCGACTGCACCAGCACGGTGGCGACCGGCCCGCGGCCCTTGTCGAGCCGCGCTTCGATCACCACGCCTCTGGCGGGCGCGTCGACCATGGCCGTGAGTTCCTTCACCTCGGCCTGCAGCAGGACCTGCTCGAGCAGTGCGTCGATGCCCTGGCCGGTCTTGGCCGAGACCTGCACCAGCGGCGACTCGCCGCCGAATTCCTCCGGTACGACGCCATGGCTGAGCAACTCCTGCTTCACCCGTTCCGGATTCGCCTCGTGCTTGTCGATCTTGTTGACCGCTACCACCAGCGGCACTTCGGCCGCCTTGGCGTGGTTGATCGCCTCGATGGTCTGCGGCATGACGCCGTCGTCCGCCGCCACCACCAGGACGACGATGTCGGTGACCTTGGCGCCGCGCGCGCGCATGGCCGTGAAGGCCTCGTGGCCAGGCGTGTCGAGGAACGTCACGACGCCGCGCGGCGTCTCGACGTGATAGGCGCCGATGTGCTGCGTGATGCCGCCCGCTTCGCCTGCCGCCACCTTGGTGCGGCGGATGTAGTCGAGCAGCGAGGTCTTGCCATGGTCGACGTGTCCCATGACCGTCACCACGGGCGGACGCGGCTTCAACTCGGCCGCGCCCCCTTCCGCGGTCTCCACCAGATACGCCTCGGGGTCATCGAGTTTGGCGGGCTTCGCCTGGTGCCCCATTTCCTCGACCACGATCATCGCGGTTTCCTGGTCGAGCACCTGGTTGATCGTCACCATCGAACCGAGCTTCATCAGCACCTTGATGACCTCGGCGGCCTTCACCGACATGCGGTGCGCCAGCTCGCCTACGGTGATCGTCTCCGGCACCGGGATCTCGCGCACCACCGGCTCGGTGGGTGCGACGAACGTCGGCGGTTCCCCGCTCGCGGGCGCGGCCCTGTGGCGCGCGCCGGCGCGCGAATGCCAGCCCGCGACGCCGCCGCCGGCATCGCCGCGGGTCTTGATGGCCCGGCGGCGCGCTGAATCATCCTTCAGGATGGTGGTGGGCTTGGCCTTCTTCGCTTTCTTGTCGCCCTTGGTTTCTTCGCTCTTCGGCTTGGCATGCAGCGTGCCTTCGGTCGGCGCGGCTGCGGCTGCGGCGGGCTGCGCCGCCGCCGCGGCCAGCTCCTCGCGCTCGGTCTGCTTCTGCTCCTGCTCGCGTCGCTCGCGCTCCTGCTTCTCACGCAGTTCATGTGCCTGGATGTCGGCCAACTGCTGCTCGCGGCGCCGCTCCGCCTCGCGCAGCGCCAGCTCGTGGGCGTCGATCGCCGGAGCCTGCGGTGCAGCCGCGGGCGCAGCGACCACCGGCGCCGGCGGCGCTTCCGCCGCAGCGGCCGCTGCTGCCAGCTCGGCAGGGTCGCGCTTGACGAACACGCGTTTCTTGCGCACTTCGACCTGGATGGTGCGCGCCTTGCCGGTCGTCGAATCCGCTTTCTTGATCTCACTGGTCTGCTTGCGCGTCAGCGTGATCTTGTTCTTCGACTCCATCGAGCCGTGCGCGCGGCGCAGATATTCGAGCAGCCGCGACTTGTCCTGCTCCGAAAGCGCATCCTCGGGAACGTGCTTTTGCACGCCGGCGGCGCGCAGCTGCTCGAGCAGCACCGACGGCGGCACCTTCAGCTCGCTGGCAAACTGGGCGACGCTGGTTTGGGCCACGTTTACTGCGCCTCCTTGGGCGTCGCCGCGGCGCCGGCCGCGGCCTCCTCGGCGAACCAGTGCGCGCGCGCCGCCATGATGAGACCCTTGGCGCGTTCGGCCTCGATGCCGCTCAGCTCGGCCAGTTCGTCCACCGCCAGATCCGCCAGCGCATCGCGCGTCTTGACACCGCCGGCCGCGAGCTTGGCGGCGAGCGACGTGTCCATGCCATCCAGCTTGAGCAGCTCCGGGTCGACGCCTTCGAGGCTTTCCTCGCTGGCAATCGCCTGCACCAGCAGCGCGTTGCGCGCCCGGCTGCGCAGCTCGTTGACGGTTTCGTCGTCGAAGGCGTCGATCTCGAGCATCTCGTTGATCGGCACGTAGGCGACTTCCTCGAGCGTCGAGAAGCCTTCCTGGATCAGGATGTCGGCGACTTCCTCGTCGACGTCCAGCTTCTCCATGAACAGGCCCTTGATGCGCCCCGCCTCCTCCTGCTGCTTGCGCGTCGACTCCTCTTCGGTCATGAGGTTGATGGTCCAGCCGGTCAGCTCGGAGGCGAGCCGCACGTTCTGCCCGCTGCGGCCGATGGCGATGGCGAGGTTTTCCTCGTCCACCACCACGTCCATCGAATGCTTCTCCTCGTCCACCAGGATCGAACTCACCTCGGCGGGCGCGAGCGCCCCGATCACGAACTGCGCGGGGTCGGCCGACCACAGCACGATGTCGACGCGCTCGCCGGCGAGCTCCTGCGTCACCGCCTGCACCCGCGAGCCGCGCATGCCGACACAGGTGCCGATGGGATCGATGCGCTTGTCGTTGGTGTGCACCGCGATCTTGGCGCGGATGCCGGGATCGCGCGCCGCCGACTTGATCTCGAGCAGCCCCTCCTCGATCTCGGGCACCTCCAGCTCGAACAGCTTCATGATGAATTGCGGCGCCGTGCGCGACAGGATGAGCTGCGGGCCGCGCGCGCCGCGGTCGATCTTCATCACCCAGGCGCGCACGCGATCGCCCGAGCGCAGATTCTCCTTCGGGATCATCTGCTCGCGCGGCAGCAGCGCCTCCAGCCGGCCGGACTCCACGATGGCGTTGCCGCGCTCCATGCGCTTGATCGTCCCGGTCACCAGCTCGTCGCCGCGCGACAGGAAATCGTTCAGGATCTGCTCGCGCTCGGCGTCCCGGATGCGCTGCAGGATCACCTGCTTGGCGGCCTGCGCGCCGATGCGCCCGAACTCGATCGCCTCGAGCGGCTCCTCGATGTAATCCTCCAGCTTGGCGTCGGGCTTGCGCTGCAGCGCCTCGCTCAGTCCCAGCTGCTGCGGCGGCACCTCGATCAGCTCGTCGGGCACCACCTTCCAGCGGCGGAAGGAGTCGTAGTTGCCGGTGTTGCGGTCGATCGCGACGCGCACGTCGACGTCTTCGGTGAAGCGCTTCTTGGTTGCCGAGGCGAGCGCCAGCTCGAGCGCGCCGAAGACCACGTCGCGATTGACGTTCTTCTCGCGCGCCAGCGCGTCCACCAGCAGCAGTATTTCCCGACTCATCAATGGTCCCTCAAGTCACACCTCCGGAACGAGCCGCGCCCGTTCCATCGCATCCAGCCGCAGCGCCACCGGCTGCCCGTCGACCTCGAGCGTCACCACGCCCTGGGCGACCCCGCATACCCGGCCGACGAAGCGGCGGCGTCCGCTTTCGTCTGGCAGGCGCATCCGCACGTCGGCGCGCTGGCCCGCGAAGCGCGCAAAATCCCGCTCGCCGCGCAGCGGCCGGTCGAGGCCCGGCGAGGACACTTCCAGCCGGTCGTAATCGATGCCCTCGACCGCCAGCACGCGCTGCAGCTGGCGGGTCACCTCGGCGCAATCGTCCAAGTTCACGCCGCCCGGCTTGTCGAGGAATAGGCGCACCAAGCGGCCCCGCTGGGACACTTGCGTGTCCACAAGCTCGTAGCCCATGCCGTGCACGGTGGATTCCAGGACCTCTGCCAGCGTCGTCATTGCCGGTTCCGGCGGCACAAACAAAAAATGGGCCGAAGCCCATCCCAAAACAATTGAAGTTTAACAGCTTTTCCCCTTCCGGACAACATTCCAGGGGAACGAAATCACTGCAATGCGCGCACCTCGCGCGGCGCAAGCTCGAACCAGCGACCGGGCGCCAGATCGCGCGGCAACTCGACCGGTCCGAAGCGGATGCGCCGCAGCCGGCTGACGCGGCAGCCGACCGCCTCGAACAGGCGGCGCACTTCGCGATTGCGGCCCTCGCGCAGCGCCACGCGGTACCAGCGATTGGCTCCCGCGGCCTTGCCGGTGGCCTCGATCGACTCGAAACGCGCCCGCTGCCCGTCATCGAGCGCCACGCCACCGAGCAGCTGGCGCTGCGCCGCAGCCGTCAACTCGCCCAGCACCCGTGCCAGGTAGATGCGTTCGATGCCATGTCGCGGATGCATCAGTCGGTTGGCGAGTTCTCCGGAATCCGTGAACAACAGCAGCCCGGAGCTGTTGAGGTCGAGGCGCCCGACCGCGATCCAGCGTCCCTGAGCGAGTGCCGGCAGGCGCGCGAACACGGTAGCCCGGCCCTCCGGGTCGCGTCGCGTGACCAGTTCACCCTCCGGCTTGTGATAGGCGATCACGCGCGGCAGGGCCGGCGCAACGGCAAGCCGCGCCGGCTGGCCGTCGATCGTGATGACCTCACCCGTCGCCGCGCGGTCACCGAGTTGGGCGACGCGTCCGGCGACCGCAATGCGTCCCGCGGCAATCCAGCCCTCGATCTCCCGGCGCGAGCCGAACCCCGCTGCGGCGAGCAGTTTCTGCAGCCGCTCGCGTTGCGGCTCAGGCGCTGCCTGGGGAGGCGTCCTGAGCTTCTGGCTCTGGGGCGGGCGGGGCTTCAAGCGCAATGGTCCTGGCAATCTCTTCGAGCGGCGGCAATTCCTGCAGCGACCGCAGACCGAGATCGTCGAGGAAAGTCCGCGTGGTGGCGTAGAGTGCCGGCCGACCGGGGGTGTCGCGATGACCGACGACGTCGATCCAGCCGCGACCTTCGAGCGCCTGGATGATCGACGCCGACACGCCCACGCCGCGCAGGTTTTCGATGTCGCCTCGCGTCACCGGCTGGCGGTAGGCGATGATGGCCAGCGTCTCCATCACGGCGCGTGAATAGCGCGGCGGGCGCTCGGCGCGCAGGCGCTCGATGAAGGGCTCGAACTCCGGACGCGTCTGGAAGCGCCAGCCGCTGGCGAGGCTCACCAGTTCGACCGCGCGATCGCGCCAGTCCTCGCGCAACTCCTCCAGCAGGCGCCGCAAAGTGTCCGGCCCCGGGTCCTCGTCGAACAGGCGCTTCAGTTCCGTGAGCGGCAGCGGCTCGCCCGCGGCGAGCAGCGCCGCCTCAAGGATGCGCTTGGCTTCAGTGGGGCTTGGCATGGGCCAGCCTGACGTAGATGGGGGCATAGCTTTCCGACTGGGTGATGTCAACCAGCGTCTCGCGCGCCAGCTCGAGCAGCGCGAGCAGCGTCACCACCAGCACCGCCACGCCGCGCGCCGGATCGAACAGCTCGCCGAACTCGAGCACGCGGTGCTCCTGCAGGCGCCGCAGCACGCGGCTCATGTGCTCGCGCACCGACAGTTCCTCGCGCGTGATGTGGTGGTGCGCGCCGAGGCGCGCGCGATGCAGCAGCCCGCGCCAGGCTTCCGCCAGGTCGCGCACGTTCACGTCCGGCAGGCGCTCGCCGGCCGCCCTCTCGATGAACACCGAGATCGCGATCACGTCGCGCCCCGCTTGCGGCAAGGCATCGAGCTTGTGGGCCGCCTGCTTCATCTGCTCGTACTCCAGCAGCCGCCGCACCAGTTCGGCGCGCGGGTCCTCCTCCTCCGCCTGCACCGCCGGCGGCCGCGGCAGCAGCATGCGCGACTTGATCTCCATCAGCATTGCGGCCATCACCAGATACTCGGCGGCAAGCTCCAGGTTTTTCGAGCGCATCGCTTCGACGTACTCCAGGTACTGCCGTGTCAGCGGCGCCATGGCGATGTCGAGAATGTCCAGGTTCTGCTTGCGGATGAGGTACAGCAGCAGGTCGAGCGGGCCGTGGAAGACCTCGAGCATCACCTCGAGCGCGTCGGGCGGAATGTAAAGGTCGGCCGGCAGCTCCGCGAGCGGCTCGCCGTAGATCCGGGCCACCGGCGCCGCGATCTCGCTCACGTGTAGAGCAGCCCCATCGCTTCGCGCACGTCGCGCATGGTTTCCGCCGCCAGCCGGCGCGCCTTGTCGCAGCCGTCGGCGAGAATGTTGTTCACCAGCGTGGGATCGTCGAGGTAGACCTGCGCGCGCTCGCGGATCGGCGCGAGCTCGGCCAGCACGGCGTCGATCACCGGCTGCTTGCATTCCAGGCAACCGATGCCCGCTGTGGTGCAGCCCTGACGCACCCACTGCTGCCTCGCGTCGTCCGAATACACCTGGTGCAGCGGCCACACCGGGCAGCACTCGGGGTTGCCCGGGTCGCCGCGCTTGACGCGCGCCGGGTCGGTCGGCATGGTGCGGATCTTGCGCGTCACCGCTTCGGGCTCCTCGCGCAGCGCGATCGAATTGCCGTAAGACTTCGACATCTTCTGACCGTCCAGTCCGGGCATGCGCGAGGCCGCGGTGAGCAGCGCCTCGGGCTCGACCAGGATGCGCTTGCCCGCGCCTTCGAGCCAGCCGTAGAGCCGCTCACGATCGCCGCGCGAAAGATTCTGCTGCTCGTCGAGCAGCACCTGGGCGCGCTTCAGCGCCTCCGCGTCGCCCTGCTCGAGGAACTTCTTGCGCAGCTCGTTCCACAGGCGCGCCTTCTTCGAGCCCATCTTCTTCGCCGCCGCCTTGGCCTTGTCCTCGAACCCCGCGTCGCGTCCGTAGAGGTGATTGAAGCGGCGCGCCACCTCGCGCGTGAATTCGACGTGCGGCACCTGGTCCTCGCCCACCGGCACGTAGCGGGCGCGGTACATCAGGATGTCGGCGGACTGCAGCAGCGGGTAGCCGAGAAAACCGTAGGTCGCCAGGTCGCGGTCGGCGAGCTTCGCCTGCTGGTCCTTGTAGGTCGGCACGCGCTCCAGCCAGCCGAGCGGAACCATCATCGACAGCAGCAGGTGCAGCTCGGCGTGCTCCGGGATCTGCGACTGCACGAACAGCGTCGCCTGTCCGGGGTCGACGCCCGTGGCGAGCCAGTCGATCACCATGTCGTTGCCGCTCTTCTGCAGCTCGCCCGGATTCTCGTAATCGGTGGTCAGCGCGTGCCAGTCGGCGACGAAGAACAGGCAGGGATACTCCGACTGCAGCCGCACCCAGTTGCGCAGCACGCCATGGTAGTGGCCGAGGTGCAGGGCGCCGGTGGGACGCATGCCGGAAAGTACGCGGGTCTCGTACATGGCTCAGAGCTGGAAGACGGTGCCGATGAGGGCAAACGACACGTTGAGCAGCGGTCCCAGAATAAGGCCCAGATATCCCGTAAACAGCAGCAGGAGCAGGATCGGGAATCCAAAGGGCTCCAGCTTCGCGTACTGCCAGGCCATGCGCTGAGGCAGCAGGCTCGCCACGATCCGGCCGCCGTCCAGCGGCAGGATCGGCAGCAGATTCAGGAGCATCAGGACCATGTTCACTTCGATGCCCGCGATCCCCATGCGTCGCATCGGCGTGGCGAAATAGTCTGCCGGCAGCACGTCGGCGAACTTGATGATCGCCGCCCACGCGATGGCCATCGCCAGATTCGAGACGGGGCCCGCCGCGGCGACCCACATCATGTTCTGCTTGGGTCGTCTCAGCGCCGAATAATTCACGGGTACCGGCTTGGCCCAGCCGAAAAGGTAGCCGCCGCTGCCGGCCAGTTTGCTGACCACCAGGATCAGGATCGGCACGATGATGGTGCCGACCAGGTCGATATGCCGGATCGGATTGAGGCTGATGCGGCCCTGCGCGTACGCCGTCAGGTCGCCGAAATGCCGCGCCACGTAGCCGTGCGCCGCCTCGTGCAGGGTGATCGCGAACAGCACGGGGAGCGAATAGATGGCGAGGGTCTGGGCGAGCTGGCTGACGTCCATCGACGACTTCGAATGGCGCTGCAGTTTATCAGAGCGCGGCCGCCGCGCCGGCCTGCTCCGCGGCGGCGAAGCCGAGCGCCGCGAGCGCGCCCTTGCCCTGCCGCAGCAGCACGGGGACGTCGGTCGTGAGATCGATCATCGTGGAGAGCTCGGTGCCGCAGGAGCCGGCGTCAATCACCAGGTCGAGCGCATGCTCGAGGGCGTCGCGGATCTCGCGCGCATCGGACAGCGGCGCGCCGCTGCCCGGCAGCGCAAGGGTCGCCGACAGCATCGGTTCGCCGAGCTCCGCCAGCAGCGCCAGCGCCACGGCATGCGCGGGCACGCGCACGCCGATGGTCTTGCGGCGCGGGTGCATCAGGCGGCGCGGCACTTCGCGCGTCGCCCGGAGGATGAACGTGTAGGCGCCGGGCGTCGCCGCCCTGAGCAGGCGGTACTGGACGTTGTCGACCACCGCGTAGGCCGCGATCTCCGAAAGGTCACGGCACATGAGCGTGAGATGGTGCTTCGCGTCGATGCCGCGCACGCGCCGCAGCCGCGCCAGCGCCTTCGCGTCGCCGATATGGCAGCCGAGCGCGTAGCAGGAATCCGTGGGATAGGCGATCAGCCCGCCGCGGCGCACGATTTCCGCGGCGCGATGGACCAGCCGCGGCTGCGGGTGCGTCGGATGGACCGAGAAATACTGCGCCACAGCTTCAGCGGCCTTCCCGCAGGAAGTCCTCGATCAGGCGCGCCACCCGCGCCGGCTGGTCGTGATGCAGCATATGGCCGGCTTCCGGCACCGTAACGTAGCGCAGGTTGCGAAACGCGGCGCGTCGCTCGGCGTGCTGCTCCGGCGTCAGCTTGAGGCGGTTCAGGTTGTCCGTTTCCGTCGTGTCTACCCAGAGCGTGGGTGCGGTCACCCGCTGCCAGATCGCGCGCACCTCCTCGTAGCGGTACAGCAGCGGATTGACGATCTTGTGCGCCGGATCGCTGCGCAGCATGACCTGGCCGTCGCCCGTCTCGCGGCCCCAGTGCAGCGCCAGGTATTCGGCACGTTCGCGCGTCAGCCGCGGGTTGTTCTTCTGCAGCCGGTCGGCCAAGCCGGAAAAACTGGTGTAGGCGCGCAGGCTCGGGCGATCGCGCAATTCCTCGAGCCAGCGCGCGTAGCGTCGCGGAGCCTGTTCGGGGTGCGTGGGCGGCAGGCCGAAACCTTCGAGGTTCACCAGCCGGGCGACGCGCTCCGGCCGCACCCCGGCGTAAATCGAGGCGACGTTGCCGCCGAGGCTGTGTCCCACAAGATTGACCGGCGCCTCCGGCTGGACGTGCTCGAGCAGGCCGTCGAGATCGGCGAGATAGTCCGGGAACCAGTAACAATCGGACTTGCCCCAGTCGCTCTGGCCGTAGCCGCGCCAGTCGGGCGCATAGACGTCCCAGCCCGGCGACAGCGCGTCGACCAGGAACTGGAACGACGCCGATACGTCCATCCAGCCATGCAGCAGCACGACGCGCCGGGCCGGATCGCCGCGCCAGTGGCGGAAGTGGTAGCGCAGGCCGCGGATTTCTACGTAATGCGATTCGGCGGGGCGCAGCGCCGCGGCACCTGCCCCGTCACCGTGCGGTCCCGCTGCGATCACTTCGGCGCCATGCGGATCGCGCCATCGAGGCGGATCGTCTCGGCGTTCAGCATCTCGATCTCGACGATCGACTTGACGAGCTGCGCATACTCCGCCGGGCGTCCGAGGCGCGAGGGAAACGGCACCTGCTTGCCGAGCGAGTCCTGCGCTTCCTTGGGCAGCGCCGCGAGCATCGGCGTCTCGAAGATGCCGGGCGCGATGGTGCAGACCCGGATGCCGCTGCGCGACAGGTCGCGCGCAATCGGCAGCGTCATGCCGACGATGCCGCCCTTGGAAGCGGCGTACGCCGCCTGGCCGATCTGCCCGTCGAAAGCCGCGACCGAGGCCGTGTTGACGATCACGCCGCGCTCGCCGGAGGCATTCGGCACCGCCTGCGCCATCGCCTGGGCCGCGAGACGGATCATGTTGAACGTGCCGATCAGGTTGACGCTGATGATGCGGTTGAACGACGCCAGGCTGTGGGGCGCCTCCTTGCCGACCGTGCGCTCGGCCGTGGCGATGCCGGCGCAGTTGACCAGCACGTGCAAGCCGCCGAATTCCTTCAGCGCGAGCGCGACCGCCGCCTGACCCTCGGCCTCCGAGGAGACGTCGCATTTCACGAAGCGGCCGCCGATCTCGGCGGCGAGCTTGGCGCCCGCCTCGGCCTGCATATCGGCGATGACGACCTTGGCGTCGTTCTGCGCCGCCATGCGCGCGGTGGCGGCGCCGAGGCCAGAGGCCCCGCCCGTGACAAGGAATACGCTGTGCTTGATCTGCATGATGTTTCTCCGGCGCGAAAAGTATAATTCTACCTTCCCCTTGCACTGCACCATCGCCCCGTGATCGCGCTCGGCTTCGGATTGGATTTCAAGGATTTATACGACCGCGCCGGTCTCGTACGGCTCGATGCGGCGTTCGCCGCCTTCCTGGCCGAGGCCGACGCGCCGCTCGCCGAGCGGCTCGTCGCGGCGCGCGCTGCGCCCGATGCGCTCGTCGCGAAAACGGAGTCCGACCTCCTCATCGAGCTCTCGCCGCACCTCGATGATTTCCTCGCACGGCTGTTTGCGATCGAGACCGAAGCGCAGGCCCTGGCTGCACGGCACCACAATTTCGCCCCGCTCTACTCGGTGAAGCGCCAGTTCGTGCAGCGGCGCGCGCTGCACAAGGTAAAGCCGGAAACCGTGGCCGCCGTGGACGGCACCGCGACCGAGAAGGCGCTGCGCGCCCTTTTCGGCGGCTCGTTCACCGAGCTCGCGTTCGCGCGCCACGTCACCGAATGGCAGAAGGACGAGGCGCTACATGCGGCGAAGCTCGAACTTGCCGCACGCTACGCTGCCTGGGCTGCGACCACCGCGGAAGGCCGGGCCAAGCACCGCCACGGCGTGCTGTTCAAGGCGCCGCGCAAGATCGATCTCATCCGTCTGGTGCCGGTGCACACCGACGCCTCGCAGGGGTACGCGCGTCATACGGTCGAGCACCTGCGCCGCCGCGAGGGTTTCGGCCTCACCGACGCCGGTGCCGATCTGGTCGGCGCCCTCGACGAGGCGAACTACTGCATCTGGTGCCACGAGCAGGGCAAGGATTCCTGCTCCAAGGGCCTCCGGGAAAAGGCGCCGGCGAAAACCGAAACCGGCGCCGCCGCGGCGCGCGCGCCGTTCAAGAAATCGCCGCTCGGCACGACACTGGCGGGCTGTCCGCTGGAAGAGAAGATCTCCGAGTTCCACCTGGTGAAGACGCGCGGCCAGGCGCTTGCCGCGCTCGCCATGATCACCGTGGACAACCCGATGCTCGCGGCGACCGGGCATCGCATCTGCAACGACTGCATGAAGTCCTGCATCTACCAGAAGCAGGACCCGGTCAACATCCCGCAGGTCGAGACGCGCACCCTCAAGGACGTGCTGGCCCTGCCCTGGGGATTCGAGATCTACTCGCTCTTGACGCGCTGGAACCCGCTCAACCTGCGCCGGCCCCTGCCGCGCGAGGATTCCGGCCGCAAGGTGCTGGTGGTCGGCCTCGGCCCCGCCGGCTTCACGCTCGCACACCACCTGATGAACGACGGCCACGCGGTGGTTGGCATCGACGGCCTGAAAA
>Ga0155955_1017_pt4 | contig 15832 bp, 14 predicted proteins | sample RifCSPlowO2_02_FD_107609 | JGI IMG/M metagenome (GOLD analysis project Ga0155955, IMG submission 107609) | Betaproteobacteria bacterium RIFCSPLOWO2_02_FULL_67_19
GCGTTGATCGCGTCGATCAGCACGATGTTGAACGTCTCGTTGCCTTCGACCAGGTGGTCCTGCGTGATTTGCACCAGGACGAAAAACTCGGTCTCGCCCGCCGGAATGGTCACGGTGCCGGTCAGCGTTTCGCCGTCGAAATAGTCGGACGGCGTCTGGGCGGTACCCGGCATCACGGCGTAGCTGACCGTGACCGGTTCGGTGAACGCCTGGCTCAGGCTGACGACGAACGTCACCAGCTTGCCGTCGGCGCCGTTGGTGCCTTCGATCAGGCCCGCCGTATTGCCGGAAACGACGATGCCCGAATCGCTGCCGCCCTCGCCCGGTTCAACCGAAACATCGACCCCGACCGAAACAGTCGGCTGCTGCTCTACCTCACCCAGCAGCAGAAATTCCGGCGACGGAAAACCAATCCCCGCGCCTTCGGTATCGAAGCCGGAACTGACCACGCTGGCGCTGTTGGTCTGCTCGAGAATCACCGGCGAATGCGCGCCGCCGCTGTCGGGCCCGCCGCCCGCGGCGGGCGCACCGCCCGCGGCCGTGGCCTGCGCCACCTGCGACGGATCCTGGCCGGCCGCGATCGCGGCCTGCAGCGCCGCCACGTCGCCCACCGGCGCACCGGTAGCCGGCGAGGCAGCGACTGCAGCCGCCACGCCGAGCATGCCTTCATGCAACTGCAAATCGGTGTTGGCGCCGCAATCGAGCGTGGCGCCGTTCTCCATCACGATGTTGACCGAGCCGAGCGTGCCGGTGTTGAGCGTCTCATCGGCGTGGATCTTGTCGCCAACCTGAAGGATGCGAACCGTGCCGTCGGCAGCGATCGCCTTGACTTCACCGACGATCGAGGTCACCGTTCCCAGAACTTTGCCAGAAGCAGCCATTTGGTCTCCCCTCCTAAGGGATGTCTAGTTTTCTACGGGCGCCACTCGCCCGATTGGACGAGCGCATTGTGACCGCCCCCGCGCTCGAAGGGCAGGTCTATTGGTACCGGTACCTTGGTACCGGTCGTGTGGTTTCGCACGTGCAACATCAGTCCAAAGTCACGACATGGGCCCTCGCGGCCAGTTCGAGCTGGTCCCGGTAATTTTTCACGGACTCGAAGAACCCCGGTGTATCCACGGGAGGGGCTTCGAGCACTTGCGGGCCGGGCACCGCGACCCACTGGCCGTTGCCGTCGATGATGTGGAACTCATAGTGCAGATGCGGCCCCGTAGCGAGGCCGGTCATGCCCACATAGCCGATCACCTGCCTCTGCTCGACCGCCCGGCCAGCTGCGATCCCCTTGGCAAAAGCGCTCAGATGGCCGTAATAGGTGAGGTAGCGGTCGTAATGCCGCAGGATGATCAGATTGCCGAGATCGTTGCGCTCGCCGGCGAAGTCGACCACGCCGTCCGCGGTTGCCAGGACCGCAGTGCCGGTGGGCGCGGCGTAGTCGGTGCCGCGGTGCGCGCGCCAGACCTCGAGGATGGGATGAAAGCGCGCCAGCGTGAATTCCGAGGTGATGCGCGAGAATTCCACGGGTGAGCGGCGAAAGATCTTCTTCATGCTGCGGCCCGTTTCGGTGAAGTAACCCTGCCGGCCCCGGCCGCCGTCAAAGTAATACGCGTAGAGACGGCGGTTGCGGATGACGAACTCCGCCGCCAGGATGCGTCCGGGCCGGTCGATGTGGCCATCGCGGTAGAGCACCTCGTAGACCAGCGCGCAGCGGTAGCCATGGTGCAGCTCGCGGTGGAAGTCCACCTCGCCGGCGAAGATGTCGACCAGCTGCAGCACGATCGCCTCGGGCAAGCCGATGGCATCGGTGGCCGTGAAGAGCGACGCCTTGGAGGCGTCTCCCCGGATGCGCGCCGCGGTTCGCGGATCGCTGGCATGGGGCGTCACGCGGACACCGTCCGGATGAAAAGCGATCGTGTAGGCCTCCCGGTCGCTCACGACGTACTCGGCTTCCGCGGGGCGTTCGCCCCAGGGCAGGCGAAGACGCACGTACTTGCCCGCGGCAAGCGGCGGCAGCAGGTCAGCCTGGGTCGACGCCGCTTGCGGCACAGCCACGTTCAGGCGCTCAAGCAGGCCGAGCCAGGTTTCGCCGAGGACCACGCGGGTTTCTACAGCCGGTGAGGCGTCCTGCGGCGGCGCCGCGGGCGCCCGCCGATAGAGAATGTCGCCAGCTCTGGGGCGCAAGTCCCCGCTTTCTTCCAGGCCGTCCACCGGCGCCACGCCGAAGGCGACGACCTCGATGAGCGGCTCCGGGGCAGGCCACTCACGCTCGGAAAGGGGTGCGCTTAGCGCGCAGGTCGCAGCGAGCGCCGCAATACCCGCAATGAGCGGCCTGCAGCGATGAAGCAAGATGCGCATGCCGGGGCCGCTGCGCTAGAGGATGTCGTTCTCATCGATGATCAGGTTCGCCTGCAGGCGCTTGCGCGCCACCTGCCGGTGGAGGTACTTCTCCGCCGCGGCCCGGGGCAGGTCGGTGAACTTGATCACCCCCTTGTCCATCAGCAGGTCGATCAGGTCATCGACCAGTCGCACCATCTGCAGGTCGCTTTCGGCGAGCCGCTGGCGAATGGCCTCCGGCGTCGACAGGCCCTGATCGACGAGAAACTGGGCAAGCTCGGGGTCGTCGGCATGAACCTCCTCGGAGACGCCGACCTCGGCATGGTCCGAGACCCCGCTGATCCTGCCCGACTGATCGCGTGTGATGTAAGGCATCGCTTCAGACCGCCTCAAGCAAAAACGGGGCGCCATGCGCCCCGCTTGGTGTAAGCCCAGGCACCCCTGCGCTACTTGGCCCCGCCAGGCGCCGCTGCGGACTTCACATACGAATGCTCGGACGGCTTCACTTCCAGCGTGTTGAGCAGCGCGCCCATCGCGTTGAGCACACGGTAGCGCGCGCTCAGCTCGATGAACTGGCCGTTCAGCTGCGTGGTGCGCGAAGTGAAGTACTCGTTTTCCGCATCGAGCATGTCGAGCAGCGTGCGCTGGCCGATGTTGAACTGCTGCGCGTAGGCGACGCGCGTCGCATCGCTTGCACGCACATAGCGCTCGAGGGAAGGCAGCCGGTCGCGCGCCGTGGCGTAGGCGTTGTAGGCCAGGCGCACCGCCGATTCGACCTGCCGGTGCGTGTTGCGCGCGATCTCCTGCGCCTCGTTGATCTGCTTGGCGGTTTCCTTGTTGCGGTTGGTATCGAACCCACCCCGGTAAAGGTTCCACTTCAGGTACATCATCACCATGCGGTCGCGGTTGGGGCCGGAGACGCCGTCGAGATCGCGGTTGTTCGAGAGGCTCGCCTCGAACTCCAGGCGCGGGGAATAGAAGGACTTGGCGATCCCGCGTTGCGCCTGCGCCGACTCGATGTCCGAAAATGCCGACTTGAGGATCGGGTGGTTCTGCTGCCCGAGCTTGACCGCCTCGTCGGCGGAGGGCGGAATCTGCGGCGCTTCCGGCTTGGTGAGAGTGGCGGGAGCCTTGCCGACGACCTTGAGGTACGTGATTTCGGCGTCGCGCAGCGTGCTCTCGGCAGACGACACGTTCGAGATCGCCAGGGCCAGCCTCGCCTCGATCTGCTCGAGGTCGGCGCGGCGGCCGACACCGCGATCGGCGCGCAGCTTGACCTGATCGAACGTCTTCTGGTGCGCCGCGAGATTATCCTTGGCGTAGCGCGCGAACTCGACATTCTTCAGCACGTCGAGGTAAGCCTCGATCGCCTGCAGCGCGATCTCCTCTGAAGTCCCGTAGAGCCGGTGCGCTGAGGCGTCCGAGATCGCCTGACGGCGGGCGACTTCGCTGCGGGTGCCAAGTCCGTCCCACAGCATCTGGTTCAGGATTACCGTCTCCTGGTAGCGCGGCAGCTTCACCCAGTGCGGATTGGTCGGATTGTTGGGCGGCGGGTTCAGCCCCAACGTGGTCGGGTTCTGGCTCCACTCGCGCCCGCCGCCGATGATCAGGTCGATGCGCGGCAGGTAGCCGCCGAAGGCCGCGTCCGTCGCGGAATCGGCTGCATCCTTCTTGTGCATGGCGCTCAAGACCTGCGGGTGCGTCTCTACGGAGAAAGTGACAATTTCCTTGAGGGTCTCGGCACTGCTCGCGGCACTGAATGCCAAGGCAACTGCCGCACCAAGAATGGATACCGACAGAGTCTTCATTTGTTCATTCCTTATCGCTGCGGGGAAACGCCCGCCCTCGCTGCTCCCAGCCAATCTAATCTTCGGTCGAAGGATATCGCCCTAAGCAGTTGGCGTAAATCAATTATCAGTCATCCCCGCGAGTGGACAAATCAGCTGTCGCGGTTCCACAACAGGCTGTTCGTTAGGTAGTTCATTATTAACAGATATTCGCATTGCCTACAATAACTCCAAATGGATATTGTGCGTCGCAACAACCCGCATTTCCACGTTATTTCCACGTTACTGCTGCTTACGCCTCCCGAACCAGGAGAACCAGTTTCAGCCGATCGGTCACACCGAGCTTCTGAAAGACGTTCGACAAGTGCCCCTTCACGGTTCGCTCCGATATATCCAGCTTGGCGGCGACCTCCTTGTTCGATGCGCCGTCGGCGATCAGGCGGACGATTTCGCGTTCGCGCGTCGAAAGCGATGTCAGCTTCGCCTCCGTCTGCTTCGCCGCGAGTAGCTTCGCGGCCGCCGGAACCGCTTGCCCGCCGGCATAGCGCCGCAGCTCGGTGACCAATCTCGGGAGCAGGCTTCGCGTCACCCAAACGCCTCCCGACTGCGTGACGTTGATCACCCGGGCCAGCGATTCCGGGTCAATGCCGCGACGGCAGCAACCTTTGGCGCCGGCCTTGAGCAGAGCGATTTCCTCATCCTCCTGAAACACTGCGGTCAGCACGATGACCCGCGCCGTGCCTGCAACCGCGACCACGTCGGCCACCTGATGATCGATCGGCTGCTGCAACAGCGCGGCATCGAGCACCACGACGTCCGTCCCCACGGCGCCCATTCTCGCCTCAAGCGCCAAGACATCCCCCGTGACCTCGAGCTGGTGCTCGGCACTGACCGCACGCCGGCAGCGGTCGATCAATTCGAGGTCTTGAGAAACAAGGAGGATCGACATGGTGCGAAGTCCGGGGTGTCTCGGGACAGGCGCGTCTCAGCGCTCCCGGAACGCCATTTCCTTGGTCTTGATGATCGGCTTGAGCAGGTAGTGCAAGAAGGTCTTCTCGCCTGTTTGAATGTGCACGGTCGCCGTCATCCCCGGAATGATCGCGAGCGGTGCCTGGCGCCCCGCCGGAACGTTACTCGTCGTGCGTACCTGCACCAGATAATAGCTCTCGGATTTCTTTTCGTCTGTGATGGAATCCGCACTGATGTGCTCGAGCTTGGCCGGAAATCCGCCGTAGATCGAAAAATCGTACGCCGTGATCTTGACCAAAGCCTCCTGCCCCGGGCGCAGGAAGGCGATGTCGCGCGGCTTGACCCGCGCCTCGACCAGGAGGTTGTCCTCCAGCGGCACGATCTCCATCAGCTCGGAGCCCGGCTGCACGACCCCCCCGATGGTGGTCACCTTGACCGACTTGACGGTGCCGTTGACGGGCGATCGGACCACCGCCCGCTCGACCCGGTCCTTGAGCGCGACACTCGACGCGGCAGTGCCCTCCTGCTCCGCGCGCACCTGGTTCAGGTCGCCGAGCGCGTCGGCGCGGAACTTGGCGACGTAGCTTTCGAGCTTCTGGCGCGCCTCGGCGACCGCCGACTCGAGCCGCGGGATCGTGATCTTGGTGGAGTCCAGTTCGCCCTTCAGGTCGTTCGCCTGGCGCTCGAGCCGCAGCAGCTCGACCTCCGACATCGCGCCCTGCTTCACCAGCGGGCGCGACATGGCGAGCTCCTTGTCGAGAAATTCGAGGCTGGTCTTGATCTGCACCAGCCGCCCGCGCTTTTCCTGCAACTCGCGGTTGCGCTGATCGGTCTGCTGCGTGAACACCGCCGTGTTGGCGGCGAACTCCGCCTGGCGCGAGCGGTACAGCGTCAGCTCGCGTTCGGCCAGATCGGGATTGTCCTGCCGGAAGCGCTGCGGCAGATCGAACGCCTTGCCGGACACCTCGGCCGTCAGCCGCGCAATTTTCGCGCTCAGCGCGTCGTTCTTCGCCTTGTTTTCCTGGAACGAGGAGGCGTAGCGCGTGTCGTCGATCAGGATCAGGACCTGGTTCTTGCGCACGATGTCGCCGACCCTGACCTTGATCTCGGAGACGATGCCGCCCTCCAGGTTCTGCACCACCTGCACCTGGCTCGAGGGAATCACCTTGCCGTCGCCCACCGTCGTTTCGCTGATGTTGGCGAACGCCGCCCAGACGAAGAACACCACGACGAAAGCGAGCATGCCCCACAGCAGGCCGTGGGAGTAGGCCGGCGGCCCCTGCATTGCCGCAGCCGCGGTTTCGCCCATGAAATCGATATCTTCGCGCCGTTCCAGTGCCTGCGTCATGGCTGCAACCTAGCCTCGCTTCGCGACGTTGATCTTGCCGCCGGAAAGGGCCTGCATCACCTGGTCCTTCGGTCCGTCGGCGACCACGCGCCCGCCGTCGAGCACGATCAGGCGCGGCACGAGCGTGAGGAGCGACGCGCGGTGGGTGACCAGCATGAAGGTCTTGCCCGGCAACGTCTTCTCGAGCTTGCGCTTGAACACTTCCTCGGAACGGTTGTCGAGCGAGTTGGTGGGTTCGTCCATGATGAGCAGCGCCGGATCGAGCAGCAGCGCGCGCGCGATCGCGACCGTCTGGCGCTGCCCCCCCGAAAGCCCGTCGCCGCGTTCCCCGATGTGCAGATCGAAGCCCTTCGCCGACGGATGCACGAACTCGGTGACGCCGGCGACCTCGGCGGCCCGCAGCATCGCGGCGTCATCCGCGTACGGCGCTGAAAACAGGATGTTTTCCTTCACCGTGCCGTAGAACAACGTGATGTCCTGCGGCACATAGCCGATGTTCTTGCGCAGCGTCGCCGGGTCAATCTGATTTACATCCACGCCGTCGACCAGGATCGAACCGGAAGTCGGTTTGTACAGGCCGAGCACCAGTTTTTCGATGGTGGATTTTCCCGAGCCGATGCGCCCGATCAGGCCGACGCGCTCGCCGGGGGCGAGCTTGAAGGAAACGTTCTGCAGCGCGGGCGTCTGCTGGCCGGGATAGGAAAACGTGACGCCGCGAAACTCGACTTCGCCGCGGATGCCGGGCCGGTGCACGAAGCTCTTGTTGGCGGGCCGCTCCACCGGCAATTGCATGATGTTCTGCAGCGTGCGCAACGCCGACACCGACTGGTGGTAGCGCGTCATGAGACCGGCGATCTGCCCCAGCGGCGCCAGCGCGCGCGAGGTCAGGATGGTGCAGGCCACCAGCGCGCCCACCGTGAGTTCGCGCTCCGAGATCAGATAGACGCCGATCACGATCACGCCGACGCTGGCGAACTGCTGCACCGACATCGAGAGGTTGACGATCGCCGAGGACAGCGTGCGCGCCTTGATGCCGAGCCGCGCAATGGTGCCCACCAGCTGCTCCCATTTGCGCTGCAGCAGGCCTTCGGCAGAGAGCGCCTTCACGGTCTCGATCGAACTCAGGCTCTCGATCAGCAGCCCCTGCTTCTGTGCCGCAAGGCGGAAGGTCTGCAGGATCACCTCGCCCAGCGGGCGCTGCAACACCAGGCCGACCAGGATGATCAGCGGCACCGCGGCCAGCGGCACCACGCCGACCCAGCCGCCGATCCAGAAGATGACGCCGATGAACAGGAACACGAACGGCAGGTCCACCAGCGCGGTAATGGTCGCCGAAGTGATGAATTCGCGGAACGACTCGAACTCGTGCACGTTGCTCGCGAACGAGCCGACCGACGCCGGGCGCACCTCCATCCGCAGACCCATGGAGCGCTCGAAGATGTTCGACGACAGGATGACGTCGATGCGCTTGCCCGCGATGTCGATCAGGTAGCCGCGCAGCATGCGCATGCCGAGATCGAAGCCGAGCACCACGAACACACCGGCCACCAGCGCCCAGAGCGTCTCGGTGGTTTCGTTCGGCACGACGCGGTCGTACACGTTCATGATGAACAGTGGCATCACGAGCGCGAACAGGTTGATGAGCAGCGACGCCAGCAGGACCTCGCCGTAGATCGGCCAGGCCTGGCGCACCACGCCCCAGAACCAGTGCTCGACGCGCGGCACGGCGCTGTGCTCGGTGCGCGAGTCGAACTTCAGCTGCTGACGCACGAGGATCGCGTGTCCGGAATAGGCGGGTTGCAGCTCGGCCAGCGTTTTCTCCACGACCCCGCCGGTGTCCGGATCGACGATTTCGCAGCGGCCGTCCGCCTTCAGGTTCCTGAGGACGCAGGCGCGACTGTCCTTGAGCAGCAGCACCACCGGCAGCACCAGGGGCGAGATCTTGGCCAGCGCCCGCGCAGTGACCTTGGCGGTCAGACCCGCCCGGTCTGCGGCGCGCACGAACAGCGCGGGCGTCAGGCGGCTGTCCACCAGCGGCAAGCCGGCCGACAGCGTTTCGGCGGAAAACGGATGATTGAAGAACCGCGTCAGCAGGACCAGACACTTGAGCAGGGGATCATCGGCTGCGACGCCCGCGGGCGGGATCTCCCACTGCTGCTTCACTTGCGCTTCGTTCAAGGTCTTGCTCCGATCACGAAAAACCGGCGTCGCAGCCCGGCGCCAGCCGGCAGCCCGCGCCAACGGCCCGCGATTATGCCCCTACTCGGGCTTGCCGATGTAATAACCCTGCGCACCGTCCACCATCAGGCTCTTGGCGAGCTCGAAGTCGGCCTCGGTCTCGATGTACTCGGTGAGCACCTGAATGCCCAGGCCGTGCGCGATGCCGACCAGCGCCTGGACGAAGAACTGCCGGTCGGTCGAGGCCGCCATGCCGCGGGTGTAGCTGCCGTCGATCTTGATGTAGTCGACGTCCAGGCTGCGCAGGTAGCCCACCGAGGCCGTGCTCTGGCCGAAGCGGTCGATCGAGAGGCGCACGCCGGTATCGCGCAGCCGGGCGAAGGCCGCCTTGACCGCGTCGATGTGGCCGATGATCGATTGCTCCATCACCTCGACGATCACGTTGCGCGCCGCCCCGGGCTGCGCCTTCAGCTTGGCGTACAGCCACTCGACGAACGTCGGGTCGATCACCGATTCGAGCGACAGATTGACCGCGGTCGCGCCGCCGAGCACCGCGCCGCTCGCGGCGATGCGTTGCATGACCTTGTCGATCACCACCTTGTCGAGCAACTGCAGCGCGCCGAGGCGCTTCGCAGTCGCAATGAACATGCCGGCGCGGATGAGCTGGCCGTCCGAGCCCAGGATCCGGACGCAGGATTCGCTGCGGTACATCCACTCCGCTTCGGGCATGCGGGTCGGCCGCACGGGCTGGAACTGCAGCGCGACACGGTCGCTCGGCAGTCCGACGCGGAACATGCCGTTGATTTCGGCGTACATCGTGTTGACGGCATCCGCCGTGGCCTCTGCTTCCAGATGCCAGGCCGGGATGCCGCGCGCCTGCGCCACGGCGAGCGCGCCGCTCATCGTCGACATCAGCTTGCCGAACGACGCGCCTTCGTGATGCCGGTAGTAGGTCATGCCGGCATGCACCATGACGCTCGACTCGCTGCGCGGGAACTCCTCGATCTCGGCCAGCGCCGCGATCAGCTCGTCGCCCAGCGCCGCGACTTCGGCCTCCGCCAGCTCCGGCACGACAACGCCGAATTCCGGGCCGTCGAGCTTGGCGAGCAGCGCGCCGGCGCGCTTCTGCGCCACCTCGCCGAGCAGCTTCGCGACGCGCTTGAGCAGCGCGTCGCCCTCGACGCGGCCGTTCTTCTCGTTGTAGGCCATGAAGCCGCGGACGCGGATGACCGCCAGCGCCCCGGTGGCGAACTTGGTCGGCGCGCCGATCAGATGCGTGACGCGCTCGGCGAAGTCGTTGCGGTTCATGAGGCCCGTCACCGGATCGATGTAGGCCTTCTTGCGCATCTTCTCGGCGAGATCGGTCTGCTCGGTGAGCATGCGCTCCACCGACACCACCATCTGGTTCAGCGCGGTGGCGACGCGGTGCAGTTCACGCGCCCAAGGCAGCTTCGGCAGCACCTTGAACTCGCGCTTGGTGATGGCGATGGCCTGCGCTTCCATGTCGTCCAAGGGCTGCAGTGCGAGCCGCAGCACCACCAAGACGACAATCAGCGAGACCACCGCGGCAGCCAGCAGTATCCAGAACGATTGCACCGAAACGCGATAGAGCTCCGCATAGGCGTGGCCGGGGTGGCTCACCACTTCGATCTTCGCCGCCTGTCGCCAGCCGTCCATGACGATCGCGTCCATGCGCGGCGTCTGCAGCGCAAAGCGCTCGATGAACCATTGCGGAACGCCCTCGACCGCCTGCTCGACGCGCTTCGCGACGAGCTCCTTGCCGTCCATCGACTTCACCAGGACCTCGCGGTAATAGCCGCGATCGAAGATCGCCGCGGTCATGCGCTCGACCGTTTCCACGTCCTTGACGCGCCCGCTGTGGGTGATCGCAAGGCCGAGGAAGGTGGCGGTGTCCTGGGCGTGCGACTCGAGGGTCTTTTGCAGGAAATCCTTGGTGCTCTGGACGACGATGCCCAGCGTGCCGACGAACACCAGCACCCAGAGCAGCGATATCAGACCAACCAGTAATCGCGAGAGTTTCATGGCGTCCTTACCCCCTGCATTTTCGTTCGCGCCTCACATCGCGGCGCGCAGCCGCGTCTGGAGGTCGCGCCAGTGCCCGATGCGGTCCGAGCCGCCGACCGACTGGCCGCGCCCGGTCTGCTCTTTCGCCAGCCACAGGCCGGAGCCGTTGAAGCTGTAGACCGGCAGCAGGTCGGTCCGGCTGGAGGCTGGGCGTATCGTCGGATTGATGTTGTCGAGGACCACGGGCTCGGCATCGGGCGACGGAAAATACGCGAGCACCATGTGCGGTTCATTGTATACGACCAGTTCCTTGACATAGGTGATGCGCAGCTTTTCGTCCGGCACGCCGAGCGCGCGCAGCGTGAAGTACTTGGCGATCGAATAGTCTTCGCAGTCGCCGGCGTCGGTCGACAGGAACTCGATCGGCGTCGCCCAGTAGTCTTCCTTGCCCCAGTGCTTGAGGTCGCTGACGAATTGCGTCAGGTTCATGAAATCGTTCACCACCCGGAGCTTTTCCGCCTCCGGCAGCTTCTTGTACTTGGGGTTGTTGAGCAGGTCGCGCCAGCCGCCGAGGCGGGTTTTCGCCACCGGCCCGAACTGCGCCGCGAGCTTGGCGATCTGCGCATCCGTGATGCCGACCAGCTCCTGCGCCAGGGCGGCGAGCGATAGGCCCAAGAGGATGATACGCAGCCACCGGGAAGCTGTCAGGTGCATGGGGCCTGCAATGATACTGATAATCGCCCCGGCGTGGCCTCAGGCCGCGCCTTCGCCCAGATAAGCCTCGCGCACTCTCGGGTCGGCAAGCAGCCGCTGCGCCTCGCCCGCGAGCCCGATGGTCCCGGACTCCATGACGTAGCCGCGATGCGCGATCTCCAGCGCGAGCCTCGCGTTCTGTTCCACCAGCAGGATCGTGACGCCCTGGGCCGCGATTTCACGCACGATCTCGAAGATCTTGGCGACCAGCAGGGGCGCGAGGCCCATCGACGGTTCATCCAGCAGCAGCAGCTTTGGGCGCGCCATGAGCGCGCGCCCGATGGCGAGCATCTGCTGCTCGCCGCCGGAGAGCGTGCCGGCGGTCTGCGTGCGGCGTTCCTTGAGCCGCGGAAAGGACTGGTACTGGCGCTCGAGATCGCTCGCCACGTCGGCGTCGTCGCGCGAGAACGCGCCCATGGCCAGATTCTCTTCCACGCTGAGCTGCGGGAAGATGCCGCGGCCCTCGGGCACCATGACCAGGCCGCGGCGCGGCCGCTCGTACACCGGTGTCGCGGCGATATCGGCGCCGCCATAGCGCACCCCTCCGGCGTACACCGGGGTAAGGCCGCAGATCGCCCGCAGGGTGGAGCTCTTGCCGGCGCCATTGGCGCCGATGAGACACACCAGCTCGCCCGCCGCGATCGCAAACTCGATGCCCTTGACGGCGCGGATACCGCCGTAGCGCACCTCCAGCCCGCTCACCTCAAGCAGCATGCGACGCACCGCCGCCGGGCGACGCCTCGTCTGTTGCGCCGCCCAGGTAGGCCGCGATCACCTTCGGGTCGCGCTGCACCTCTGCTGGCATGCCTTCGGCGATGCGCTCGCCGTAGTCGAGCACCAGAACGCGATCGCACACGTTCATCACCAGCCGCATGTCGTGCTCGATCAGCAGGATGGTGGTCCCGTCCGCCCGTATCGCTTCGAGCAGCCGGCGCAGCGCCACGGTTTCCGACGCGTTCATTCCCGCGGCGGGTTCGTCGAGCGCAAGCAGTTTCGGTTCGGTGGCGAGCGCGCGCGCGATCTCCAGGCGCCGCTGATCGCCATAGGGCAGACTGCCCGCAGGGTCGTTGGCGCGCGCGTGGATGCCGAAATAGTCCAGCAGATCGGCCGCGCGACGCTCGATGGCGGACTCCTCGGCGAGCGTGGCGCGGTTGCGCAGGATCGCGCCCAGCACGCTGGCGCGCGTGCGCACGTGCCGCCCGATCATGACGTTTTCGAGCGCCGACAGGTTGGCGAACAGGCGGATGTTCTGGAAGGTGCGCGCGATCCCGGCCGCGGCGACTTGGTGCGGGGCGCGGCCGGTCAGCGACGCGCCGTCGAAAGCGAAACTGCCGGCGTCGGGCGCGTAGATCCCGGTCAGCACGTTGAACAGGGTGGTCTTGCCGGCGCCGTTGGGTCCGATCAGGCCGTAGATCTCGCCGCGCGCGATCGAAAAGGAGACGTCGGCCAGCGCCTGCACCCCGCCAAAGCGCTTGTGGATGCCGCGGGCTTCAAGCAGCGCGGTCATCGGTCAGCTCGCGCTTGCGCACTGCCGAGGGCAGCAGGCCGGCGGGACGGAATCGCATCACCAGCACCAGCGCGAGGCCGAAGATCAGCATGCGGATCACCTCCGGCTCTACGATCATGCGGCCCAGCAGGGCGCGCTGCAGCGGCTCCACGGTCCAGCGCAGGATCTCGGGCACGAACGACAGCAGCAGCGCCCCGAGGATCACGCCCCAGATATTGCCCATGCCGCCCAGCACCACCATCGCGACCACCATGATCGACTCCACCAGCACGAAACTCTCCGGCGAGATGAATCCCTGGATCGCGGAGAACATGCCCCCCGCGACCCCGCCGAACGTGGCGCCCATGGCGAAGGCCAGCAACTTCAGGTGCGTGGTGTTGATGCCCATGGCGCGCGCCGCGATCTCGTCCTCGCGCACCGCCTCCCAGGCGCGGCCGATTCTCGAGTTCTGCAGGCGCACGTTGATGACGAGGATCGCCACCAGCACCGCGAGCAGCAGGTAGTAGTACTTGATCGGACCGCTGAGGGCGAGGCCGAGCACAACCTGCGGCTGCGAGAAGTCGACGCCGCCGAGCGAGAACGGATCGATGCGCGCGATGCCCTGCGGGCCGTTGGTAAGGTTCACCGGGCGCGACAGGTTGTTCAGGAAAATGCGCACGATCTCGCCGAACCCCAGGGTGACGATCGCGAGGTAGTCGCCGCGCAGCTTCAGGGTCGGCGCGCCGAGCAGCACGCCGAACAGCGCCGCCACCAGGGCGCCGATTGGCAGGATCACCCAGAACGGCAGGTGCAGGCCGAAATGCGGACTGGCGAGCAGCGCGTAGGTGTAGGCACCGACCGCGTAGAACGCGACGTAGCCCAGATCGAGCAGTCCCGCGAAGCCGACGACAATATTCAGGCCGAGCGCGAGCAATGCGTAGAGGATCGCGTAATTGGCGATGCGCACCCAGGACGTGCCGACTTGGGCCAGAGCAAACGGCAGCAGCAGCAGGGCAAGCGCGGCAAGCGCGACGCCGGTCCAGACGAGCGCTGGATTGCTGCGCGTGTCAAACAGCGGCCTCATGCGCGGTCGCCCACCCGTTCGCCGAGCAATCCCGAGGGCCGGAACACCAGCACCAGGATCAGGACCGCGAAGGCGAACACGTCCTGGTAATTGGAACCGAACAGGATGAAGTGCCCGCCTTCGGCGCAGTGCTCGGCGAGCAGCCCGGCGAGCCAGCCGTAATGGCACAGGTCGGTCAGATCGCCGATGTATCCCGCACCGAGTGCCTCGACGATGCCGAGCAGCACCCCGCCCACCATGGCCCCCGGAATATTGCCGATGCCGCCGAGCACCGCCGCTGCAAACGCCTTCAGGCCGAGGATCGAGCCCATGGTGTACTGCGCGATTCCATAGTAGGTGCCGACCATGACGCCGGCCACCGCGGCGAGCGCCGCGCCGATGACGAAGGTCGCGGCGATCACGCGATTGATATCCACGCCCATCAGTCCGGCGACCTGAGGGTTCTGCGCGGTGGCGCGCATCGCCGTGCCCAGGCGCGTGCGGTACACCAGCCAGGCCAGCCCCGCCATCATCGTCACGCACAGGGCGACGATCGCAAGCTGCACGCTGGTGACCGTGGCGCCGGCGACCGAGTAGATCTCGGTCTGGATGATCTGCGGGAAGGCGATGACGTTGCGCGTCCACACCAGCATTGCCAGATGCTGCAGGATGATCGACACGCCGATCGCGGTGATGAGCGGCGCCAGGCGTGGCGCGCGCCGTAGCGGCCGGTAGGCGAGGCGCTCCACCGTGTAGCCGACCAGCATGCATACCGGGACGGCACAGCCGACCCCGAGCAGCACCAGCGCGAGCGGCGGCAGGCCGGCCCCGGCGAGCGCCGTGATCACCGAGAACGCGACCATGGCGCCGATCATCACCACCTCGCCATGCGCGAAGTTGATCAGCTGGATGATGCCGTACACCATGGTGTAGCCGAGCGCCACCACGGCGTATACGCTGCCCAGCGTCAGGCCGTTGATCACCTGCTGCAGGAAGATGTCCATGCCCGGGCGAAGCCTAGCAGACACAAAAACGGCACCCGCAGGTGCCGTTTTCTCACTCCACGGCGGCGCGATCAGCCGCCGCCCATGGCCTTGAGGAAGTCGGCGTAGGACAGCGTGCCGCCGCCCTTCACCACGGCGATCGGCTCGATCTTGCCGCCCTTCATTGTGAAGATCGTGATCTCGGCATCCTTGCGGTCGCCCTTGGCGTCGAAGGCGATCTTGCCGGTGGCGCCCGCGAATTCGTCCTTCGCGAGCCCCGCCAGGTACTTCGCCGGATCCGCCGAATTGGCCTTCTTCATCGCCTCGATCAGCAGGTTGGTCGCGTCATAGGTGAACGGCGCGTACAGGATCGGATCGACGTTGAACCTCTTCTTGTAGGCCGCGAGGAAGGCCTTCGAAGCGGCCTGCGGCGGAATACCCGCCTGCGAGCACAGCAGGCCTTCGGCGGCCGGGCCGGCCAGCTTGGTCATCTCGTCGGTGCAGGCGCCGTCACCGAACGAGAACACGGCCTTGATGCCGAGCTCGCGCCCCTGCTTCATGAGCGGCCCGCCGGTGGCGTCCATGCCGCCGTAGAACACGGCATCCGGTTTCCGGCCTTTCAGCTTGGTGAGCACGGCTTTCCAGTCGGTCGTCTTGTCGGTGCCCTTTTCGCGCGGCAGCACCTTGACGTTCGCCGCCTTGAGCGTTTTCTCCACCTCGTTGGCGATGCCTTCGCCATAGGCGGTGGCGTCATCGATCACCGCGACGAGCTTCGGCTTTTTCTCCGCCGACAGGAAATTGGCGATTGCCGGACCCTGCTGGTCGTCGCGCGCGACGACGCGGAACTGGGTCTTGAACCCCTGCTCCGTGAGCTTGGGGTTCGTGGCCGAGCCGGAAATCACCGGGATT
>Ga0155955_1089_pt1 | contig 15440 bp, 15 predicted proteins | sample RifCSPlowO2_02_FD_107609 | JGI IMG/M metagenome (GOLD analysis project Ga0155955, IMG submission 107609) | Betaproteobacteria bacterium RIFCSPLOWO2_02_FULL_67_19
TCACCGACTGGGCCGACGAACCGCCAAGGTCGGCTGCCTTGACGCCATCGTAGTAGACCTTGTAGACGAGGATCTGGGTCGCTTGCGCCGGGCCGCCCTGCGTGGTCGCGTCGATCACGCCGAAGGTGTCAAAGAATGCGTAGACGATGTTCACCACCAGCAGGAAGAAGGTGGTGGGCGAGAGCAGCGGGAACACCACGGTCCAGAAGCGGCGCCCCGGCCCTGCGCCGTCGATCGCCGCGGCCTCGATGAGCGATTTCGGAATCGATTGCAGCCCGGCGAGGAAGAACAGGAAGTTGTATGAGATCTGCTTCCACACCGAGGCCATCACAATCAGCAGCATCGCCTGGTCGTCCCGGAGGATCCAGTTCCAGTCGATGCCCCAGCCCTTGAGCACGTAGGTGACGATGCCGATCGACGGCGCGAACATGAACCCCCACAGCACGCCCGCGACCGCCGGTGCGACGGCGTAGGGCCAGATCAGCAGCGTCTTGTAGGCGAGCGCGCCACGCAGCACGCGGTCGGCCATGGTTGCCAGCAGCAGCGAGATCGCAATGCCCGAGAACGCCACCAGCACGCTGAACACCGCAGTGGTGCGGAACGACCCGAGGTAGTGCTCGTCGGCGAACAGCGCTTCGAAATTCTGCAGGCCGACGAACTCGGTATGCAGGCCGAACGCGTCCTGCAGCTGGAACGAGAACCAGGCCGCCTGGAACGCCGGCCAGAAGAAAAACACGAGTGTGATCGCGATCTGCGGCGCAAGCAGCGCATACGGCAGCCACGAGGAGCGGAAGACGACGCGTTTTTCCACCTGGAAAAGGAAAGGGCGCCGGAGCGCCCCTTCTTCCTCGGCCCGTTACTTGTTGGCTGCCTGGAATTTCCTCAGGATCTCGTTGCCGCGCCTGACCGCGTCGTTCATCGCGGTCTTGGCATCCTTCTTGCCGGCGAAGACCGATTCCATCTCCTCCTCGATCACCTCGCGTCCCTGCACGAAGTTGCCGAAGCGCAGGCCTTTCGAATTGGCCGTCGGCGTCTTGTTCGTGAGCTGCTTCACCGTCAACTCGGCGCCCGGCTCCTTGTCGTAGTAGCCGGACTTCTTCGTCATCTCGAACGCCGCGAGCGTGATCGGCACGTAGCCGGTCTTGGTGTGCCATTCCATCTGGACTTCGGGTTTTGAGAGGAATGCGAAAAACTTGGCTACGCCCCTGTACTCGTCGGGCTTGCGGTTTTTGCTCGCCATCACCCAGAGCGAGGCGCCGCCGATGATCGAGTTCTGCGGCGCGCCCTTGACGTCGTCGTGGTAGGGCAGGAAGTGCACCGTCCATTCGAACTTCGCGTTCTTCCGGATATTGGCCTGCGCGCTCGCGCTGCCGGTGAACATGGCGCATTCGCCGCTGTAGAACTTGGCGTCGCCCTGATTGGTCTTCCCGGCATAGGCGAACAGACCCTTCTTCGCCATGTCGCCCAGCATCGCGATGTGGCGCACGTGTAGGGGCGAATTCACTGTGAACACGGTATCCAGGCCGCCCATGCCATTCTGCTTCGTGCCGATCGGCACGTTGTGCCAAGCGCTGAAATTCTCGATGTGGACCCAGGACGGCCAGGCGGTGGTGTACGGGCAGGCGATGCCGGCCGCCTTCAACTTTTCGGCGACCGCGAGCAGTTCCTTCCAGGTCTTCGGCGCCACCGGCTCGAGGCCGGCCTTCTTGAATGCATCCTTGTTGATGTAGAACAGCGCGGTCGAACTGTTGAAGGGCAGCGACAGCATGTTGCCCTTCAGGTCCGTGTAGTAGCCGCTCACCGTAGGCAGGTAGGCCTTCGGGTCGAACGGTTCTTTCGCGTCCTTCATCACCGTCGCCACCGGCACGATGGCGCCTTTCGCCGCCATCATCGTCGCCGTCCCCACCTCGAATATCTGAACGATGTGAGGCGCGTTGCCGGCGCGAAATGCGGCGATCGCCGCGGTCATCGATATCGGATACCCTCCCTTGTACGTGGGAACGACCTTGTAGTCCTTCTGGCCGGCGTTGAATTGGGTCGCGAAGTCGTTCACGCGGTCGTTGAGCGCACCGGTCATCGAATGCCACCACTGGATCTCGGTCTGCGCCTGCGCGTTCGCCGAATAGAGCCCGGCGCTCGCCAGGGCCGCAACCAACAGTTTGAAACGCATGGGATCTCCTCTGGAATGGGATGCCGGTCTTGCCTCCGGACGAGCCCGGAGTATAGCCAACCCGCGTGATTGCTTGCCGGCCTATTTCTTGGGCGTCTTTGGCGGCCGCCGGGGCGTCCGGCCCGGGACCGCGGGCTCGAGGCCGATGCGGTGCTGCGCCTCGAAATGGCGCAGCAGCTGGTTGCCCCGCTCGGCCGCCTGGTCGAGGGCGAGCTTGGGTGGCTTCTTGCCCTCCCACACCGCCTCGAGTTCCTCCTCGATGATGGTGCGGATCTTCTGGAATTCGCCGAGGCGGATGCCGCGCGACTCGCGCGTCGGGTTGTTGAGCAGGAGCTGCCGGATCGCGATCTCCTGGCCGGGGCGCGCGGCGTAGTAGCCCTGCTTGCGCGTCAGCTCGTAGGCCGCGCGCGTCACCGGCACGTAACCCGTCTGCTGGTGCCATTCGGCCTGCACTTCGGGCTTCGCGAGCCAGGCGAGAAACTTCGCCACCCCGCGGTACTCCGCCTTTTTCGGCGCCGCCATCGCCATCACCCACAGCGCGGCGCCACCGATCACCGAATGATGCGGCGCGCCCTTGACGTCGTCGTAATACGGCAGCTGCGCCTCGCCGAAATCGAAGCCGGCCGAGCGGCGCAGTGTCGCCGAGCTCGACGAGGCCGCGGTGAGCAGCGCGCATTCGCCTGCCAGGAAGCGCTGCTCGCCCTCGATGCGCCGGCCGGCATAGGTGAAATAGCCCGCACGCGCCCACGACGAAAGCGTCGAGACATGGCGCACCATGAGGTGGGTGTTGAACACGAGCTTCGCGTCCAGCCCGCCGAGGCCGTTGTCGCGCGTGGCAAAATCCTGGTTGTGCCACGTGCTCATGTTCTCGATCAGCACCCACGCCGGCCAGGTCGTGGTGTAGCCGCATTCGACGCCAGCCTCCGTCAGCGCTTCGATCACCTTGGGGAATTCGTACCAGCTCTTCGGCGGCTGTTCGGGATCGAGCTTCGCCTTGCGGAAGGCGTCCTTGTTGTAGAACAGGATCGGGGTCGAGACGCTGAAGGGCAGCGCGAGGAGCTTGCCGGCGTTGTCCGAAAAGTAGCTTGCCACCGCCGGCAGGAAGGCTTTCGCATCGATCGGCTCGCCGTTCTCGGCCATGACCTGCCAGACCGGGCGCACCGCGCTGCGCGCCGCCATCATGTGCGCGGTCCCGACCTCGTACACCTGCACCAGGTGCGGGCCGGTGCCTGTGCCCTGCGCCGTCAGGGCGGCGATCATCGTGTCCTCGTAGCTGCCCTTGTGCTCCGGCACGACGCGGTAGTCGCGCTGCGCGCCGTTGAAGCGCTGCACCAGCGCGTCGAGCGCCTCGCCGAGGGCGCCGCTCATGGCATGCCAGAGGCGGATTTCCTGCTGCGCGCAAGCGTTGCCCGCTGCGCCCAGCAGCACGGCCACCGCAACGAGGAATCGGATCATGGGTTGCGCATTGTATGATTGAAGCGCCATGCCTGCGATTCCCGATTTGACGGCGGTTGCTCTCGCGGCGCGCTTTGCGCGCGGCGAAGGCTCCCCGCTCGAGGCGGCGCGCGCCTGCCTCGAGCGCATCGACGCCTGCGAGCCGAAGCTGAACGCGATGTACCGCATCGACCGCGAGGGCGCCCTGGCGGCCGCGCGCGCGGCCGAAGCGCGCTGGCGCGCGAAAACACCGCTGTCGCCGCTCGACGGCGTGCCGGTGACGCTCAAGGAAAACATTTACACGCGGGGCGATCCGGCGCCGATCGGCACGCGCGCCAACGATGACGCGCCGCCGCAGGCCGCGGACGCGCCGCCCGCGGCCCGCCTGCGCGAAGCCGGCTGCGTGATCCTCGGTAAGACCACCATGCCCGATTTCGGCATGCTGTCGGCGGGCGTCTCCAGCATCCACGGCATCACGCGCAACCCGTGGCGCCTCGATCGCAACACGTCCGGGTCGAGCGCGGGTGCGGGAGCGGCGGCGGCCGCCGGCTACGCACCGCTGCATCTGGGCACCGATATCGGCGGCTCGGTGCGCCTGCCGGCGACGCATTGCGGCATCTTCGCCCTGAAGCCCAGTCTCGGGCGCGTGCCGGTCTACCCGCCCTACATCGGCCGCGTCACGGGACCGATGACGCGCGATGTGGCGTCCGCCGCGCTGATGATGAACCTGCTCGCGAAGCCGGACGCGCGCGACTTCATGAGCCTGCCCTACGACGGCACTGATTTCACCGCGGACCTCGAGCGTATCGACCTGAAGAAATTGCGCATCGGCTTCCTGGCCGACATGAAAGTGGGACTGGCGGTGCATCCCGAGGTGCGCGCCGCGGCACAAGCCGCCGCCAAGGCGCTCGAAAGCACGGGCGCGAAAGTCGAGGCGATGGCGTCGTACCTCACGCCTGAGCTGGCCGACGGCATGGAGCGGTTCTTCGAGGCACGCTCGTACAACGACTTCGTCCAGCTGCCCCGCGAAAAGCAGGCCAAGGTGCTGCCCTTCATCGCCGAGTGGTGCAGCTGGCGCGCCAAGGGCTTCAGCGGCCGCGACGTGATGGCCGCCTATGGCGCCTACGTCGCGCTGCGCGAGAAGACGGTGGCGGCGACGCTGCCATACGACTTCGTCATCTCGCCCACCTCGCCGATCCTGCCCTACGAGGCCGAGCTGCCGAGCCCGAACAACGATCCGCACAACGCCCTGCCGCACATCGCCTTTACCGTGCCGTACAACATGTCGGAGCAGCCCGCGGCCTCGCTCAACTGGGCTTTCAGCGCGGAGGGCCTGCCGATCGGCGTGCAGGTGATCGGGCGGCGCTTCGACGATGCGGGCGTGCTCAGGCTCGCACGCGCCCTGGAGCAGTTGCGGCCGGCGCAGCGCGCCTGGCCAGAAATGAACTGAAGGCTCAGGCTGCGACTTGTTGGTAGTCTACGGCCGGAAGATCGGCGCGGCGGCTGGCATGCTCGACGGTTATGGCACAGATGTTACCGCCCGTATCGACGTCGATCTGCGTATCCTCATCCAGATCGCGCGTCTCCGCAACCGGCGCTTGCCGGAATTCGATGTAGAGCGTGTCAGTGTCGCGGAAGTATCTGATTTTCACGGTCTGAATCCCCGATCGAAGAAGGCATTATGCACGGTAGCGCCGTCGTCCAGCAGCACGACACGCAGCCACCGGTTCTGCGCTTCTGGAATCCTGCCCCAGCGCCGAATCCTGCCGTCTGTCTGCTGTCGTTCGTACTCGGGCTGGCGCATCACGCGCTCAATCCATCGTTGGTCGATCGCCACGCGGTCTGACCGCTGGCGGATCGAATCGAAGTAACGGGTTGTCCTCATTACGCTTGGGGCAACGCGCGACAACCCCGCCGGATGACCCATAAACCCGGGTCTGCAAACGCTCAGCCGCCAAACGCCGGCCCCAGCGGCCGCAGCCGCACGCCCTTCCTCAGCTTGGTCCAGCGGAACTCGGCCGGATCGGCGAGCGCCGGACCGGGCGCCTTCACCACCAGCACCTCGCGCGCGATCGGCTCGAAGTCGGCGCGGAAATGCACCGAGCTCTTCAGCGCCAGGATGCGCTCGCGCCGCGGCTCGACGCCGAGGTGGCGGAACATCTCCTGGTCCGCGGCCTGGCACTTGCGCGTGGCGAGCGCCACGCGCACGCCGGGCGCGGCGCGGCTCCTCAGGAGCGCCATCGGCCCGAGCGTCATGCGAAAGCCCTTGAACATCGGCCCCGTGCAGGTGAAGCGCCCGTCGCCGAGGCGCTCGACCGTGAACTCGCCCGCGAACGGCGCGTCGCCGGGGATGCCTGAGCGGCCGCCGAGCGAAAACGCGAGCGTCGCGCCCTGCCCCGCTGCGTGCGCGCGTGCCGCGGCAGCCGGGTCGACCAGCAAGCCCAGCGTCGCGTCGCGCGCCTGGTGGCGCACCAGCGCCGCCAGCAGTCCCGTCGTGTCGCCGTTGCCGCCCGCGCCCGGATTGTCCTGGGTATCCGCGAGCACCACCGGCGCGCCGGGTTCGCCGCGCCGCTTTGCGCGCGCGACCGCGTCGTCCGGGGCATGCAGCTCGAGCGCAAAGTCGCGCTCCGAATCGGCGACGCAGGCGCGCAGCGCCTCGACCGCGCTCGCCACGTCGCGCTGCGCGCCGCCATAGCCGAGCACCGCCATGCCGCATTCGTCGAAATCCGCCATCGGAAAGCCGGGCGTGAACGACAGCACCGCATCGTGCCGGTTCTCCAGCTCGCCGAGCAGCCGGTAGATGCTGCGGCAGGGCTCGATGAACGAGCACTGCGACGGAATGCCGGTGAGGAACTCGAAGCCCTGCCAGGCGCTCGCCAGCCGCGCGCCGCTGCGCAGCATGCGATCGAGCAGCCGCGCCGCGCGCGCGCCCGTGTCGGCCATGTCGACGTGCGGATAGGTGCGGTAGGCGACCATCGCGTCGGCCCGCTCGATCATCGCCCGCGTCACGTTGGCATGCAGGTCGAGGCTCACCGCGATCGGCACGCGCGCGCCGACCCGCTCGCGCACGCGCCGCAGGATCTCGCCTTCGCCGTCGTCGTGCGCTTCGGTGACCATGGCGCCGTGCAGATCGAGATAGACGCCGTCGAGCGGCAACGCCGCCTCGAGGTGCGCGAGCAGCTCGCCGACGATGCGCTCGAAGGCCTCGGTGGTGACCTGGGCCGAGGGGCTGGCTGCGGCCCAGGCGGCCGGCAGCAGCGTATGGTTCATCGAGCGCAGGGCCTGGATCGCGCCCGCCGCGGGAATGTTGGCGCCCTCCACCGCGGCGAACAGCGGCTCGCCGTACTGCACCCCGGGCCAGCCGCCGCCCGCCTCGAAGGCCGCATAGTCCGCCCTGGAGGGCGCAAAGGTGTTGGTTTCGTGCTGCATGCCGCCAATTGCGATTCGTGCCATGCCCTGCTACCCTCTCGCGTCGTTTCGCCATCCGGGAGGATAACCGCATGAAGCGCAGGATCGTCACTGCTGTTTTGCTGGCAGCCGTCGCCGGGACCGTCATGGCACAGGACAAGGTCCTGCGCATCGTGCCGCACTCCAACCTGGCGATTCTCGACCCGATCTGGACCACGGCCTACATGAGCCGCAACCACGGCTACATGATCTACGACACGCTGTTCGGCACCGACGAGAAGAACCAGATCAAGCCGCAGATGGTCGAGTCCTGGAGCGTGAGTCCGGACAAGCGCCTCTGGACCTTCAAGCTGCGCAAGGGACTCGCGTTCCACGACGGCAAGCCGGTCACCGGCGAGGACGTGGCCGCCTCCATCGCCCGCTGGGGCAAGCGCGACGCCATGGGCAGTGCGCTCATGACCTTCGTCGACCGCATGGACGCGCCGGCCGCCGATACTTTCCGCATCTTCCTGCGCGAGACCTGCGGCTTCGTGCTCGAGGCGCTGGGCAAGCCCTCCTCCAACGTGCCGTTCATCATGCCCAAGCGCATTGCCGAGACCGACGCCTTCAAGCAGATCGAGGAACACATCGGCTCCGGGCCGTACCTGTTCGTCAAGGATCAGTTCAAGCCGGGCGACAAGGCGGTCTACGTCAAGAACCCGAAGTACGTGCCGCGCAAGGAGCCGCCGTCGGGCACCGCCGGCGGCAAGCACGTCTACGTGGACCGCGTCGAGTGGAACCTGGCGCTGCGCGACGCCCAGGCACAGGTGAACGCGCTGCAAAAAGGCGAGGTGGACATCATCGAGTCGCTCGGCTTCGATCACTACGAGACGGTGAAGAAGACGCCCGGCCTGCAGATCCCCAGGTACGCCAACGTGGACCTGCAGTACATGGCGCGCTTCAACCACCTGCACAAGCCGTTCAACGACGCAAAGGTGCGCCGCGCCGTGCTCGCGGCATTCGCACAGGAGCCGTTCCTCAAGGCCCAGGTCGGCGTCAAGGAACTGTACAAGACCTGCCCCTCGATGTTCACCTGCGGCACGCCCTACGGCAGTCCGGCCGGCAGCGACATCCAGTCGAAGTCCAACATGAAAAAGGCGCAGGAACTGCTCAAGGCTTCGGGCTACGACGGCACGCCGATCGTGGTGATGAAGCCGACCGACCTCGCGGCGATCCAGAAGCTCCCGGACGTGGCGGCACAGCTGCTGCGGCAGGCGGGGTTCAAGGTGGACCTGCAGGCGATGGACTGGCAGACGCTGGTCGGGCGCCGCGCCAAGAAGGACCCGATCGACAAGGGCGGCTGGCACATGTTCCTCACGGCGTGGAACGGGCACGACATCTGGAACCCGATCGCCAATCCCACCATGGACACGCGTGGCGAGGCCTCGGGCTGGTTCGGCTGGGGCAAGGACGACAAGATCCTCGAGCTGCGCAACCAGTTCATGCGTGCCACCGACGAAGCGCAGAAAAAGAAGCTCGCCGAGGCGATCCAGACGCGCGCCTTCGAAGTGGGGACGCACGTGCCGCTGGGCGAGTACGCGCAGCCGATGGCGGCGCGCAAGAACATCAGCGGCTTCTTCATCACCAACGGCAACCTCTACTGGAACCTGAAGAAGAACTGAGCGCAGCCGGATTCAGGGCGACGGCTCCGGGGTAAACTCCCGGGGCCGTTTCTTTTTCCATGTTCACTTTTCTCGCCCGCCGCCTGCTCGCGACGATCCCCGTGCTGCTCATCGTTGCGGTGCTGGTGTTCCTGATGCTGCGCCTCACCCCCGGCGACCCGGCGGCCATCCTCGCCGGCGACGCGGCGAACACCGAGCAGATCGCGCAGATCCGCGCCGGCCTGGGGCTCGACCGTCCGATCGTGGTGCAGTTCGGCATCTGGGCCGGGAAGCTCCTCGGCGGCGACCTGGGCGAATCGTTCTACTACAAGCAGCCGGTCACGGCCCTGATCGCGCAGCGCATCGAGCCGACGCTGTCGCTCGCAACGCTCACCATTGTCATCGCGGTGCTGGTGTCGGTGCCGCTCGGCGTGCTCGCCGCGTGGCGTTTCGGCAGCGGGTTCGACCGCGCCCTGATGGGCTTCTCGGTGATGGGCTTCTCGGTGCCGGTATTCGTGCTCGCCTACATCCTGATCTGGCTGGTGTCGCTCAAGCTCGGCTGGCTGCCGGTGCAGGGCTACCAGCGGCTCGCGGACGGCTTCTGGCCGTACCTGCGGCACCTGCTGCTGCCTTCGATCACCCTGTCGATCGTCTACGTCGCGCTGATCGCGCGCGTGACTCGCGCCTCCGTCCTCGAGTCGCTGGGCGAGGACTACATCCGCACCGCACGCGCCAAGGGCCTGCCCGAGCTGCGCGTCCTGGTGCGCCACGCGCTCGCCAACGCCGCGGTGCCGATCGTCACCGTCATCGGCATCGGCATCGCGCTGCTGATCGGCGGCGTGGTGGTGACGGAATCGGTGTACGCGATCCCGGGACTCGGGCGGCTCACGGTGGATGCCGTGCTGGCGCGCGATTTCCCGACCATCCAGGGCCTGATCCTGTTTTTTTCCGTCGTCTACGTGCTGATCAATCTGCTGGTGGACCTGTCCTACGTGTTCCTCGATCCCCGCATCCGCTACTGAGCGAACGACGCGATGGACGCCCCGGATTCGCAGCAGTTCGAAGCGCTGTCGGTCGAAGCCGCCGCGGTGGTGCGCCAGGAAAGCGCCTGGCAGCGGGTGCACCGCAACGGCGCGGTGCGTTTCGGCGGCGTCGCGCTGGCCGTGCTGCTCGCCATCGCGCTCGCCGCGCCCTGGCTCGGCACCGTGGATCCGTCGCTGTTCGACGCTGGCAGCCGCGACCTGCTGCCCGGCAAGGCGGGCGAAATCACGACGCTGGAAGGCGAGACCATCCGGCACACCTTCCTCATGGGCTCGGACTCGTACGGGCGCGACATCTACAGCCGCGTCGTCTACGGCACGCGCGTATCGCTCGCGGTCGGGGTGTGCGCCGCGCTCGTCGCGCTCGCCTTCGGCATCGTGCTCGGCCTGTGCTCGGGCTACCTGCGCTGGCTGGACGGCGTGCTGATGCGCGTCATGGACGGCCTGATGGCGATCCCTGCGATCCTGATCGCGATTGCGCTGGTGGCGGCCTGGCGCGGCAGCCTCGTCACCGTGATCATCGCCATCGCGGTGCCGGAGATCCCGCGCGTCACGCGCCTGGTGCGCGCGCTGGTGCTGACGATCCGCGAGGAACCCTACGTGGAAGCCGCGATCGCGCTCGGCACGCCGACCTGGAAGATCATGCTCGCGCACATCCTGCCGAACACCGTCGCGCCGCTCGTCGTGCAGGGCACTTTCATCTGCGCCTCCGCCATCCTGGTCGAGGCGATCCTGTCGTTCCTCGGCGTGGGGCTCCCGCCCGACATTCCGACCTGGGGCAACATCATGGCCGAGGGGCGCGCGCAGTTCGTCCAGTTCCCGCACAACATCTTCTTTCCCGGCATCTTCCTCGCCGTCACCGTGCTCGCGGTCAACATCCTCGGCGACGGCCTGCGCGACACGCTCGACCCGAAGATGGCAAAGCGCGTCTGACTGGGGTCAGAGTAACTTTTTCCGATACCTCTCAATGAGTAATCACTCGAACGAAAAAGTTACTCTGACCCCAGTTCTGGAGGTGCGCGACCTGAGCATCGCGCTGCCGCCGGGCGCCGAGCGCGCCGCGGCCGTGTCGCGGGTTTCGTTCAGCGTCGATCGCGGCGAGATCGTCTGCCTGGTGGGCGAATCGGGCTCGGGCAAGTCGGTCATCGCGCAGGGCATCATGGGGCTGCTGCCGCGCGCGCTCCGCGTCGCGGGCGGCGCCGCCCTGCTGCAGGGCGAGGACACGACGCGCGTGCCGGCCGAGCGCCTGCGCCAGCTGCGCGCCGCCCGCATGTCGATGATCTTCCAGGAGCCGATGACCGCGCTCAACCCGGTGATGCGCTGCGGCCAGCAACTCGACGAGGTGCTGGTGCACCACACGGCGCTGTCCGAGGCCGAGCGCCGCGCGAAGATCCTCGCCATCCTGCGCGAAGTCATGCTCCCCGACCCGGAACGCATCGTCGCCGCGTATCCGCACCAGCTCTCCGGCGGCCAGCGCCAGCGCATCATGATCGCGATGGCGCTCGTGCTCGAGCCGGCGCTGCTGATCGCCGACGAGCCGACCACGGCGCTCGACGTCACGACGCAGGCGCAGATCCTGAAGCTGATCGCCGAGCTGCAGGCGCGCCACGGCACCGGGGTGCTGTTCATCACGCACGACTTCGGCGTCGTCGCCGAGATCGCGCATCGCGTCGCCGTGCTGCGCCTGGGCGAGCTGGTCGAGCTGGGCGCCAGGGACGAGGTGCTGAAGCGCCCGCGGCACGACTACACGAAGATGCTGATCGCTTCGGTTCCCCGGCTGCAGCCGCACGGCCGCGCGGCCGATGCCGCCGCGCCAGTGGTGCTGCAGACCGACGGCCTCAGCAAGACCTACGTCGACCGCAGCTGGTTCGGCAAGCGCCGCGACGTCACCGCCGCCCGGAACGTGAACCTCACGGTGCGGCGCGGCCAGACCCTCGGCATCGTCGGCGAATCGGGCTCGGGCAAGTCCACCGTGGCGCGCTGCATCGTGCGCCTGATCGACCCTTCCGCCGGCGAAATCCGGGTGCACGGCGAGGAGATCGCGCACCGCAGTCGCGGGGCGCTGCGGCCGCTCAGGCGCCGCGTGCAGATCGTGTTCCAGGATCCCTACCGCTCGCTCAACCCGCGCCGCACCGTGGGCGAGGCCATCATGGAAGGCCCGCTCAACTACGGCGTTGCGCGCGCCGAAGCGCTCGCGCGCGCGCGCCGCCTGCTGGCGCTGGTGCGCATGGATCCGGGCGCGCTCGAGCGCTATCCGCACCAGTTCTCCGGCGGCCAGCGCCAGCGCATCTGCATCGCGCGCGCGCTCGCGGTCGAGCCGGAGCTGCTGATCGCGGACGAGGCGGTCTCGGCACTCGACGTCTCGGTGCAGGCGCAGGTGCTGAAGCTGCTCGAGGAGATTCGTGCCCGGTTCAACCTGGCGATGCTGTTCATCACGCACGATCTGCGCGTGGCGGCCCAGGTCTGCGACCAGGTCGCGGTGATGTCCCGCGGCGAGGTGGTCGAGTACGGCCCGGCCGAGGAAGTGTTCCTGCGCCCGCAGCACGAATACACGCGCGCGCTGTTCGCCGCCGCGCCGGGGCGCGATTTTGCCTTCGCTGCCGCATAATCGCGGACCCATGAAGCACGTGCAGGTCATTGCCGACCGCCTCGATGCCGCCGCCATCGGCGCCGCGCTGGGCGCGCGGCGCGACGAACTCGCGGTGGAGATCGTCGCCCGATGCACATCAACCAACGCGCGGCTGCTCGAGCGCGAGCCCGCCGATCGCCCCGCGTTGCTGGCAGCCGAGCTGCAGTCGGCCGGGCGCGGACGGCGCGGCCGGCGCTGGCACAGCGCGCGCGGCGCAGGGCTCACCTTCTCCCTCGCGCGTCGCCTGCGCCGACCACTGGGTGAGCTGCAAGGGCTCTCGCTGGTCGCCGGCGTGGCCGCGGCGCGCGTGCTGCGCGGCCTTGGCGCCGCGGAACTTGCACTCAAATGGCCGAACGATCTCGTGGCGCGCGGCGCAAAGCTCGGCGGCATCCTGGTCGAGACGCGACCCGTGGCAGGCGGCACGCTGGCCGTGATCGGCATCGGCATCAACCTGCGCACGACGCCGGATCTGGGCACGCGCCTGCGCCGGCAGGTGATTGCGCTGCAACAGCTCATCGATCCCCTGCCCGCGCGCAACGCGCTGTTGGCCGCGATCGGCTGCGCGCTGCTCGACGCCTTGTGCGAGTTCGAGGCAAGCGGTCTCGCCAAACTGCGGACCGACTGGGAGGCCCTGCATGCGCACGCCGGCCAGCACATCCGCGTGCGGCTCGCGAACGGCCGCGTGCTGTCGGGACTTGCGGCCGGCCTCGCGGCCGACGGCGCGCTGCAGCTGCGCACGCGTCGCGGACTGCAGGACATCCATTCGGCACGCGTCGTCGCCGCCCGGGCGGCGACCGCGCCCGGCCATTCGGGGAGAGCGGCATGAACCTGGTCATCGACGCCGGCAACTCGCGCGTCAAATGGGGCTGGCACGACGGCCAGCGCTGGGTGAACATCGCCGCCGTGTCGCTCATCGAGTTCGCCGCTTCGAGCGATCACATCAATCCGTTCTCGGTAACGCACGAAAATCCGGCGCGCATCGTGATTTCGAACGTCGCGGGCGATGGCGCGCACCAACTGCTCGTCAACTGGACCAGCATCTTCGAAGCGGAGCCGCTGTGGCTGAAAGGCGAGGCCGAGCGCTGCGGCGTGCGCAACGGCTACGAGCGCCCGGGCCAGCTGGGACCCGACCGCTGGGCCGCGCTCATCGCCGCGCGCGCGCTCGCCGCCGCGCCCTGCCTGGTGGTGAATGCCGGCACCGCCACCACGGTCGACATGCTCGCCGCCGACGGCGAGTTCCTCGGCGGCCTGATCCTGCCCGGCATCGAGCTGATGCGCTTCGTGCTGCACGACCACACCGGCAAGCTGCCGATCCAGGAAGGCCGGTTCGCGCTGCAGCCGCGCAACACGATCGATGCGATCGAAACCGGCTGCCGCCATGCGCAGGCGGGCGCGGTGGAGCGGATGTACCGCGCCATGGGCCAGCCAGGGACCTGCCTGGTCTCCGGCGGCGGCGGCCAGGCGCTGATCGAGCAGCTCGGCATTCCGTGCCGTTACGTCGAAAACCTCGTCCTCGAGGGCCTCGCGCGCATTGCGAGGGAGTAAGGCGGTGCGCGCCCTGTTCCTGCTGCTGATCGCCGCGATTCTCGGGTTCTACGCCTGGACGCAGCAGCTCGATCCGCGCGAGCAGGGCCTTGACCCCGAGCCGATGGCGCGGCAGATCGAGCCGGAGAAGCTGAGGATCCTCTCACCGGCGGAACTCCTCGCGCGCAGTTCGGCCGGGCGGCGCGGCGCCTGCGCCGAATGGGGCAGTTTCACGGCCGCCGAGGCGGCGCGCGCCGAACAGGCGCTCGCGCCGCTCGCCCACGGCGCTCGCCTCGCACAGAGGCGCAGCGAGGAAACCGCGCATTGGTGGGTGTTCGTGCCGCCGCAGGGCAGTCGCCAGGGGGCGCAGCGCAAGGTGGAGGAGCTCAAGGGGCTCGGCGTCGAGGAGTACTTCGTGATGCAGGAGGAAGGGCGGCTGCGCTGGGCGATCTCGCTGGGCGTATTTCGCACCGAGGAATCCGCCAAGGTGCGACTGGATGCCTTGACCGCGAAGAAGGTGCTTGGCGCGCAACTCGGCGAACGCGACACGCAGGTCATGAAGGTCTGGTTGCAGGTGCGCGATGCGAACGAGGCGCTGCTCGCCAGGCTGAAGGCGCTCGCGCAGGATTTCCCGGCCACCGAACTGCGCGAGTGCGCGGCCGGAAGCTGACCGGCGCGCCGGGCGTAGAATGCGCCATCGACGAGTCCGGGTGAAAAACATGAAACCATACTTCATACGCGCCGAGTGGGACGAGGAGGCGTCGGTCTGGGTCGCAACCAGCGACGACGTGCCCGGCCTCGCGACGGAAGCCGACACGCTCGAGGCTCTCGTCCAGAAGCTCAAGGTCATGGTGCCGGAACTGCTCGACGCCAACGGTGTATCCGGGAGCGGTGACGTTGCGTTCGAGCTGTTGACCCGTCGATTCGAGATCGCGCGCGCCGCGGCCTGATGTCGGATTTTGCGCCGGCGCTCAAGCGCCTGCTGCGCGACGCAGGCTGTCGCTTCGAACGTCCAGGAAAGGGCGACCACGAAATCTGGTCGAGTCCGATTACCGGGCTGCGCTTCCCAGTGGACGCAAAGATCAAATCCCGGCATACGGCCAACGCTGTCTTGAAGCAGGCCGGGCTGCCTAAGAAATTCTGAATCTTGGTGCTGGTGCGGCGACTCGAACGCCGGACCTACTGATTACGAATCAGTTGCTCTACCAACTGAGCTACACCAGCCACCGTTGCGGCACTTGCAGGGGCGCCATTGTAGCGCGGCGCCGGGTCAGTTCCCATAGGAGCGCTTCGCCGCGGCGCCCACGGTGACGCCGATCTGGCTCTTCACCGCAAAGCGGCCGATGCGCCCGGGGGAAAACGGCACGTGGCTGAAGATTGCGGCCGCGCGCGCGGCGATCTCCTGCGGCAGCGTTGCGGAGGTCACGTCGATGGCCGTGACCCGGCCTCGCTCGTCGATGAAGAGCGTCATGCGGATCGTGCCCGTGCTCGCCACCATGCGCTCGAGATCTCCGAGCGGCGGTTCGGTGAGCGGCCGGGGTATCTCGGTCAGCTGCGAGGCCTTGAAATACGCGGTCGACACCGGCAGCGCGCCC
>Ga0155955_1084_pt2 | contig 15085 bp, 18 predicted proteins | sample RifCSPlowO2_02_FD_107609 | JGI IMG/M metagenome (GOLD analysis project Ga0155955, IMG submission 107609) | Betaproteobacteria bacterium RIFCSPLOWO2_02_FULL_67_19
ATCACGAGCACGGCCGCGCCCAGCGCCACGAGCAGCAGGGCGACGAGGCCGCCGGCGCCGTAGGCGAGGATCTTGAGCGCCTTCACGAGGCTTTCCGGTCGCGGTTGGCGACGCCGAAGGGCACGTGGCCCGTGGCGACGTGCTTCTGCGCCGATTCGACATGCCCGCGCTGGTCGTCGAAATAGAAATCCGGCTCGAACGCACGCAGGAATTCGCCTTTGTCCAGGCCGCCGAGGAACATCGCCTCGTCGACCGCGATGTTCCAGTCCATGAGCGTCCTCACCGCGCGTTCGTGCGCCGGCGCGCTGCGCGCCGTGACCAGCGCAGTGCGGATGCGCACCGGCACGTCGGTGCCGGCGGCCGCCTGCAGGCGATGCAGCGCCTCGAGCAGCGGCTTGAACGGACCCGGCGGCAGCGGCCGCAGGGCATGCGCGGTTTCGTGGCGCGTGAAGGCGTCGAGCCCGTCGCGCTGGAATACGCGTTCGGCTTCGTCCGAAAACAGGACGGCGTCGCCGTCGAAGGCGATGCGCACCTCGCCGGCGTGGCGCTCCGCCGCCTGCGCGGATTCCGGCACCACACGAGCCGCGGGAAACTTCGCATCCAGCGCCCCCATCACGTCGTGCTCGTTGGCCGAGAGAAACAGATTCGCCTTCAGTGCATCGAGGTAACGGTAGGGGCTGCGCCCGCGCGTGAACACGCCGCGTTCCAGTCGCAGCCCCGCGCGCTGCGCGGAGCGGAAGATGCGCAGGCCCGACACCGGGTCGTTCTTCGACAGGATCACCACTTCGACGCGCTGCGCTTCGGGCGTATTGAACGCGAGCAGCTTCTGCACCAGCGGGAAGGCGACACCCGCCTTGGCCGGAACCTCCAGGCGCGACAGCTGCAGCTCGATGTAGGCGCGTTCACCGGAAGCTTCGAAGACGCGGTTTTCGTCCTCGAAGTCGAACAGCGCGCGCGAGGAGATCGCCACCACGAGCTTGCCTTCGAAGGTCGCAGGCATGCGGCGAGTGTAGCGGATCGGGTGCGGCAGAAAAACGGGCGCCTGCCCGATCCTCTCAGGCATGCGCCCGGCTTGCTACTACTGCCGCGAGGCTCAGCGGTTGCGATATCCCCACCGGCCGCCGGCGCGCGGACCGAAGCCGCCGAGGAACCGATCGGCGAGTGGCTTTTGCTCCGGCGTCAGCGCCGCGTACAGATCCTTGACCTTCTGCGCCATGGTTTCCGATTGTGCCTGGCGCTGCTTCCAGAGCTGCTCGCGCAGCTCGATGCGCTCGGGCAGCGAGGCGGCACCGCTCTCGTGCATCGTGATCATCAACTTGCGCATGGCGTCGGCCTGCAGTTTGGCCTGCTCGGCGTAGGCGTTCCACACGCCCTCCTGCGCCGGCGTGATCTTGAGCTCCGCCTTTACCCAGGCCAGTCGGTTCTCGACGTATTCGCCGGAACCGTCGACGCCTCCGGGACCGAATCCCATTCCATGCCACGGTCCCATGCCATTGCCTGGGCCAGACCCATAGCCCATCATGTGGCCATGGCCCCAGCCCGGGCCGCCACCCATTCCCCAACCCGGCCCGTTGCCGTAGGGGTGGGCATTGAGCGCCGTGGCGCCGATGCCGAAGCCGAGTGCGAGTCCGATTGCGATGGCGAGTTTGGTCGTGCGTTTCATGGTTGATCTCCGTTCAAGTGTTCATTGGTTGGCTCTGCGCCGCGCGGCCCTTGCCGTCCGCCGCCGCATCGGTTCCCATTGCAGCAGCCGAATGTAAGCGCGCCGTTCCGTTTTTGTACGCGGCCGTAGCGCCAGCGCCCGGTTGATACACGGCGCTACAAATCCGCTTCCCAGGGCGCAAACCGCGAGCTATAAACAGGCGGCCATGGACAGCACCGACCAGATCCTGGTCGTCGACGACGACGCCGAAATCCGCAACCTGCTCTGCGACTACCTGCGCAAGAACGGCTTTCGCGCCACCGCGGTGGCGGACGGCAAGGCGATGTGGGCGGCCCTCGGGCGCGGCAAGTACGACCTGATCGTGCTCGACTTGATGCTGCCGGGCGATGACGGGCTCACGCTATGCCGCAAGCTGCGGGCCGAGACCGACACCCCGGTCATCATGCTGACTGCGCGCGGCGAGGAGACCGACCGTATCGTCGGTCTCGAGATGGGCGCCGACGACTACCTGGCGAAACCCTTCAGTCCGCGCGAGCTGCTGGCGCGCATCAAGAGCGTGCTGCGCCGTTACCGCAGCCTGCCGCAGAACCTGAGGGCCGACGAGGCGCGTCGCGTCCGTTTCGCCGGCTGGACGCTCGACACGGTCGCGCGCCACCTCATATCGGCGGCTGGCGTGGTGACCTCGCTCGGCGGCACCGAGTACCAGCTGCTGCGCATCCTGCTGAGTCATCCGAATCAGGTGCTGACGCGCGACCAGCTCATGCTGCTCGCCAAGGGCCGCGAGAGCGATCCGCTCGACCGCACGATCGACCTGCAGGTGAGCCGCCTGCGTCACCGGCTCGGCGACGATCTTGCGGAGCCGCGCATCATCAAGACCGTGCGCGGGCAGGGCTATGTGCTCGCCGTGGCGGTCGAAGCGGAGCGCTGATGCGGCTGCTGCCGCGAAGCCTTTTCGGCCGGCTCGTCGTGGTGCTGCTCGGCGGGCTCGTCCTCGCGCAACTCGCGACGGCGTACATCAATTTCGCCGAGCGCGGCGAGCTGCTCTACCGCGCCGGCGGCATGCGCCTCGCGCAGCAGATTGCCGACATCGTCAAGCTGCTCGATTCGCTGCCGCCGGCGGAGCGCCGCCGCGTCGTGGCCGTGTTCAACGCACCGCCGCTCGCGGTCTCGCTCGAGCGGGCGCCGCTGCGCGAAGAGGCCGCCCCGGGAGATTCGGATTTCCCGCGCGCCATGTTCGCCACCGTGCTGCGCTATGCGCTCGGCAATGAAGCGAAGATCCTGATCGTGCGCGGGCCGGCTGAGCGCAACGTTCTGTCCTCCGGGGAACGTCCCGCGCCGCCGCACATGCCGATGATGCAGCACCGCAAGTGGGGCCCGGGCGGCTTCGCGGGCGGCGCGTTCTTCATCGTGCAGATCGCCCTGCGCGACGGCAGCTGGGCGACGTTCGATTCCCAGCTTTCGCCGCAGGACGCGGCAGTGCCGTGGCGCGTGGGGCTGACGCTGCTCGTGCTGCTCGGCACGGTGATCGGGCTGTCGCTGATTGCGGTGCGCTGGGTCACGGGGCCGCTGTCGGTGCTCGCCACGGCGGCCGAGGGGTTGGGCGAGAACATCAATCACCCGCCGCTCGCCGAGACCGGGCCGGCGGAAGTGCAGCGCGCCGCGCGAGCCTTCAACACCATGCAGCAGCGGCTGGCGCGCTTCATTTCCGATCGCACGCGCATCCTGACGGCGATGTCGCACGACCTGAAGACGCCGATCACCCGCATGCGCCTGCGCGCCGAGGCACTCGACGACGAGGCGCTGCGCGGCAAGTTCGTGCGCGATCTCGAGGCAATGGAAAGCATGGTGACGCAGACGCTCGAATTCATGCGCGACACCAGCGCAGCCGAAGCGGTGCAGCGCATCGATGTCATGGCGCTGCTCGAGAGCCTGAGGAGCGACTACGCGGACATGGGCAAGGCAGTGGCGATCGAAGGCTCGAGCCCGCAGCCCCTGCCCGGCCGGCCGCTCGCCCTGCGGCGCTGCCTCGGCAACCTGCTCGACAATGCCAATCGCTACGGCGGGCGCGCCACGATCCGGGTCGAGGATGGCGCGCGCGAGATCGTCATCCGGGTGCTCGACGAAGGCCCGGGCATGACGCCGCAGGAATTGGAAAAGGCCTTCGAGCCGTTCTTCCGGGGCGAAGCCTCGCGCAGCCGCGAAACGGGCGGCACCGGGCTGGGCCTTGGCATCGCGCGCAACATTGCGCGCGCGCACGGCGGCGAGCTGCTGCTGCAGAACCGCATTCCCAACGGACTCGAAGCGATTCTGACGCTGCCCCGATCGCAGGCGCGCTGATCCAATAGGGTTGCCGCGCGAGCGTTGGAGCGGGTGAAGGGAATCGAACCCTCGTATGCAGCTTGGGAAGCTGCCGTTCTGCCATTGAACTACACCCGCGGCCGCCGCGGATTCTAAGGCACATTGCTGCTTTGCAGCGAATGCCTCGCCCGCGCCACTCGCCGCGCAATCGTTGCGCACCCGTTGACCGAAATCAAGTCGCGCCGGATCCCTGTCGGCGCAAGGCGCAGAAAATTTCCTGCATAACGAGCTGCGAAGAAAAGGACCGGGAGTGGTGTCCTGGCGGCGGCCGGATGTCCGACCCTCAGGACTTTGCGGCACGCATCCACCAGGAGGTCAGGGCATATGGATCAGATCAACGACGCACTCGACTGGATCGGGGCGTACCTCGATTGGGCACAGAGCGAGCAACAAATCGTCGCAGCGAATTCAACTGCCGGCAGCCGTTTGGCCGCTCAAGGCAACGATTTCTCGGCCGCTTATCTGGAGTGGCTGGACGCGAGCATCCCGGCGCAGCCGCAGTCCTGGGCGATCCGCGCCACGGTGCCCGCGCGACGGGCCGGCGACGTCTTCGGCGGCGCAAGCGGCTTTCACGAGGCCGTGCTGCTGGCGGCGCTGCACACGGAGTCTGACTGCCTGCACCTGCTGCGGCAGGTCCTGGACGGCGGCGCCCCGAATCGCGGAACGGTCAGGCTGGCCGCAGAAGCGCTGGAGTACGCGCATCGCCTGCTCGACGACGAGCGCTCAGCCTGGCGCGTTCTGAATGCGCTCGGGTCGAACGGGCGGCGGCGCGCCAGCGATTCCTGGCGCACCGGTTTCGACGCCGACTGGCCGCACGCACTTGAAAATGTGGCTGCGGATGTCCAGGCGCTGACCGGCAAAGTGCTCGCGCTGCACATGCACTAGCCCCGGGCCGCGGGCGGGTCCGCCGCTGAAACGTCAGCCGCCCGCGCTCTTGCAGCCTGTATACGAGATCGTCGGACCGTCGGCGAGGCTCGCCTCGGTGCCGTTGACCTCGAGCGTCGCGCTGCCGTTCGTGTAGCGCGTGCCCGCCGGGGCCGCCACCTTGTCGAGGCGAAACTCGCGTTCGGGGAAGATCACCCAGGCCGATGCGCCGCCGTCCAGATAGCGCAGGTGGAAGCGCTTGCCGCCGTCGCACTGGAATTCGGTGGCATTGACGGGCGCGCGCGAGCGCTCCTGTGCGCCTTCGCCGCCAAACGGCCACAGGTTGACGCTGCTGCAACCCGTCAGCAGCAGCAGGCCGAACAGGCCGGGCGATGTGCAGCGGATGAATCGGTTAGCCATTCGATCGAATCCTGTCGTGCGTCGTGCCGAGATTGGCGCCAGCGAGTGTAGCAACACTCGCCTCCGGATGACGGCATGAGGCGTGTGGATGATCAGCCGTCGTCCAGATGCCATGGGAAACCCGGCGCCGACTGCCATTGTTATGCGCAACATTCTCATTTCATTGCAGAAACTGACGCTGAATTTTTCATCAGCACCAACTTGTACAGCGGCCGTAGGGATGGCGTTCGCGCTATTCGGTCCGCAATCCACAGACTTATCCACCGTTTTTGTGGATAGCTACCGGTCAGCTCGCGCCGGCGTCACCATTACCAATGCGCCGTCCGTTCAGGACTGCATTCCGGGTTCAGCCACCAGACCCTGTCCCTGATTACGGTCAATGGCTTGCGTCACGTGCCGCCGCATCGGGGCGTTATCGCACCGCCGCAGCCGTTGTATGATTGCCCGCATGATCCAGGTGACGGTGAACGGCAGCGCGCACCGCTTCGAGCAGCCGCTCGGGCTCGCGGCACTGCTCGCCACGCTCGAGCTGAGCGGCCGGAAGATTGCGGTGGAAAGAAACGGCGAAATCGTGCCGCGAAGCGCGCACGGCTCGACACTCGTGCAGGACGGCGACCGGCTCGAAATCGTCGCCGCGGTGGGCGGAGGCTGAGGGCGTGAAGCCCGCGGACGCAAAGCTCATCGTCGCAGGCAAGGGCTACGCGTCGCGCCTGCTGGTCGGCACGGGCAAGTACCAGGATTTCGCAGCAACGCGCGCTGCGATCGACGCCTCCGGTGCGGAGATCGTGACGGTCGCGATCCGCCGCACCAATATCGGCCAGGATCCCAAGGCGCCGAGCCTGCTCGAGTACCTGCCACTCTCGAAGTACACCCTGTTGCCCAACACCGCGGGCTGCTACAACGCGCAGGACGCGGTGCGCACGCTGCGCCTGGCGCGCGAGCTGCTCGACGGCCACGCCCTGGTGAAGCTCGAAGTGCTCGGCGATCCGCAATCACTCTACCCGAACATGCCTGAAACGCTGGCAGCGGCCAGGCAGCTCGTCGGCGAAGGCTTCAAGGTGATGGTCTACTGCTCGGACGATCCGATCCAGGCGAAGATGCTCGAGGACCTGGGGTGCGTCGCGGTGATGCCGCTCGCCTCCCTGATCGGCTCCGGCATGGGGATCCTCAATCCCTGGAACCTGCAGCTGGTGATCGAGCGTGTGAGCGTGCCGGTGCTGGTGGACGCCGGGGTCGGCACCGCGTCGGATGCGTCGATCGCCATGGAGCTGGGCTGCGACGGCGTGCTGATGAACACCGCGATCGCCGCGGCCAGTGACCCGGTGCGCATGGCACGCGCCATGAAGCTCGCGGTGCAAGCCGGACGCGAGGCCTTCCTCGCCGGGCGCATGCCAAGGAAGTTCTATACGGCCTCGCCCTCCTCGCCGAACGTGGGCACCATCGCGCCCTCGCAGCCCAAGGCTGCTTGAATCGGCCGATCCGCAGTTACGTCCTGCGGCAGGGGCGCACTTCAGCGGCGCAGCAACGCGCGCTCGATGCGCTCTCGGCAAAGTATGCGATCACTTTCGCGCCGCAGCCGATCGACGCGCGCGCGATCTTCGGGCGCGTCGCGCCGCTGGTGCTCGAGATCGGCTCCGGCATGGGCGAAACCACGGCCGCCATCGCGCGCGCGCAGCCGGAGAGCGACTTCATCGCGATCGAGGTGCACGGCCCCGGCGTGGGAAGCCTGCTCAATCGCATCGAAGCGGATCGAATCGCCAACCTGCGCGTCATCCGGCACGACGCGGTCGAAGTGCTGGAACACATGGTCGCGGACGCTTCGCTCGCCGGGATGCACCTGTTCTTTCCCGATCCCTGGCCGAAGAAGCGCCACCACAAGCGGCGCCTGGTGCAACCCGCGTTCGCGGCGCTCGCCGCGCGCAAGCTCGCCCCCGGCGGCTACCTGCATGCCGCCACCGACTGGCCCGACTATGCCGCACAGATGCTCGCCGTATTCTCCGCCGAACCGCTGCTCGCGAACCCGGCCGGCGGCTACGCGCCGCGGCCTGCGCATCGCCCGCTCACCAAGTTCGAGCGCCGCGGCCTAGGGTTGGGCCATGCGGTGCACGACCTGCTGTTTCGGCGTCGGCAGGAATAGCGCGATCAGTTCGTTGAGGAACAGCCGCCCGCGCTGCGTCGGCAGCAGCCGCCCGCCGCGGCGCTCGATGAGCCCCTTTGCTTCGGCCGCGCGCAATCCCGGCTCGATCGCGACCGCCAGCAGGCCGGTGCGCTCCGCAAACAGCGTTGGGGCAAAACCCTCGGTCAGCCGCAGCGCATTCAGCATGAATTCGAATGGCAGCTCGTCCGGCGCAACGGCGCGCTCCTGAACGCGACCCGGCGCAGCCAGGTATTCGCGCGGCTGCTTTGCGCGCTCGTGGCGCGTGACGCGGTCCGCAAAGCTGATCTTGCCGTGCGCGCCGGCGCCCAGGCCGAGGTAATCGCCGAACTCCCAGTAGTTGAGGTTGTGCCGGCAACGGTGCCCGGGGCGCGCGAAAGCGGAAGTCTCGTAATGCTCGAACCCGTCCGCGGCGAGCGCGTCCTCGAGCAGCAGCTGCATGTCGGCGCACAGATCGTGCTCGGGCAGCACGGGCGGCTGGCGATAAAAGACCGTGTTCGGCTCGATCGTGAGCTGATAGGCGGACAGGTGCGTGCTCTGCCAGCGCAGCGCCTGCGCGATCTCGGCACGCGTCATCTCGAAGGTCTGCCCGGGAAGCCCGTACATCAGATCGAGGTTGACGTTGTCGAACGTCCCGAGCGCCAGCTCGATTGCGGCGCGGGCTTCATCGCCCGAATGAATCCGCCCCAGAGCGCGCAGCATGCGGTCATCGAAACTCTGCACGCCGAGCGACAGGCGATTCACCCCCGCCGCGCGGTAGCCGCGGAAGCGCCCGGCTTCGGCGGTGCCGGGGTTCGCCTCCAGGGTGACCTCGGCGTCGGGTACCACAGCGATGCGAGCGCGCACTGCCGAGAGCAGCCGATCGATCGCATCCGGTGAAAACAGGCTCGGCGTGCCGCCGCCGATGAAGATACTGACGATGCGCCGGCCCCACACGGAGGGCAGGAGTCCCTCCAGGTCCGCGATCAGCGCGTCCACGTACTCCCGCTCCGGCAACTCGCCGCCGCGCTGGTGCGAATTGAAGTCGCAGTAGGGGCACTTGCGCACGCACCATGGCAGGTGCACGTAGAGCGCGAGCGGTGGCAATTGCGCCAGACGCAGCTCGCCGGGCAGCGCGATACGCATGGTTGCGCTCACGCGGGGCCCTCCCGCAACTGCGCAAGCAGGCGCGCGAGCGCCTGGCCACGATGGCTGATGCGGTTCTTTTCCTCCGCCGCCAGTTCGGCCGCGGTCAGCCCGCGCCCCGGCAGCAGGAACAGGGGATCGTAGCCAAAGCCGCCGGCACCGCGCGGCGCCAGCGCGATGCTGCCGAGCCAGTGCCCCTGCGCAACGACGGGCTCGGGATCGTCGGCGCTGCGCAGCATCACCATCACGCAGATGTAGTGCGCGCGGCGCTGCGCGCAGCCCTCCAGCACCGAGAGCAGCTTGGCGTTGTTGCGCGCATCGCGTTCTTCGCGGCTGCCGTGCGTTCCCGCGAAATAGGCTGAATGCACGCCGGGCTCGCAGGCCAGCGCCTCCACGCACAGGCCCGAGTCGTCGGCGAGCGCCGGCAGCCCCGCGGTGCGGCTCGCGTGCCGCGCCTTGGCGAGCGCGTTCTCGAGGAAGGTCGCGTGCGGCTCCTCGGCCTCGGCGATGCCGAGCTCGGCCTGCGGCACGATCTCGATCGCGAGCGGCGCGACGAGCGCCCGGATCTCCCGCACCTTGCCCGGATTGTTCGAGGCGAGGACGAGCTGCTTCACGGGCCGAGCGCGCGGCGCTGGTGCGCGACCAGCTCCGCGATGCCGCGCGTCGCCAGTTCGAGCATCGCGTCCATCTCGGCGCGCTCGAACGGAGCGCCCTCCGCCGTACCCTGCACCTCGACGTAGCGGCCCGCGCCCGTCATCACCACGTTCATGTCGGTGTCGCAGGCCGAATCCTCGGCGTAGTCGAGATCGAGCACTGGCACGCCCTGGCAGATGCCGACCGACACCGCGGCAACGAAGTCCCGCACCGGGGAGACGCTGATCTGGCCGCGCTCGCGCATCCAGCCGAGCGCATCGTGCACCGCGACGAAGGCGCCCGTGATCGCGGCCGTGCGCGTGCCGCCGTCGGCCTGCAGCACGTCGCAGTCGACGTGCAACGTTCGCTCGCCCAGCAGCGGCAGGTCGATCACCGCGCGCAGGGCGCGGCCGATGAGCCGCTGGATTTCCTGCGTGCGGCCGGACTGCCTGCCGCGCGCCGCCTCGCGCTCGCTGCGCGTGTTGGTCGAACGCGGCAGCATGCCGTACTCGGCGGTGAGCCAGCCGACGCCGCGGCCCCGGAGAAATGCCGGCACGCGCTCCTCCACGCTCACAGTGCACAGCACGCGCGTTTCGCCGAATTCGACCAGCACCGAGCCTTCGGCATGCCGCGTGTAGCTGCGCTGCAGGCGCACCGCGCGCAGTTCCTGCGCCGCGCGGCCGCTCGGGCGCGCCGCCTGCGGGTTGGCTTGGGGCTGCATCTCCCCTATGATACGCGCTCCCTCGAGCATCGATCGCAGCGCGCCCGTCCAGCGTGATCCACAGCATGACCGGTTATGCCACCGTGACCGCGGATCTGCCGCGCGGCACGCTGGCGCTCGAACTGCGCTCGGTCAATTCCCGCTACCTCGACATCCAGCTGCGCATTGCCGAGGAACTGCGCGCCGCCGAGCCGGCGCTGCGCGAGCTGATCGGTGCGCGCATCGCGCGCGGCAAGGTCGACTGCCGGATCTCGTTCAGCGCCGGTGCCTCTGCCGCGGCGCAGGGCTCGCTAAACGCCGCTGCGCTCGAGAGCCTGCACCGCCTTGCCGGCGAGGCGCGGCGCGCCTTTCCGGACGCCGCGCCGCTGCGCCTCGCCGACGTGCTGCGCTGGCCGGGCGTGATCGCCGAGGCGCCGCAGGACGAGGCGGCGCTGCGCGCGACGGTGCTGGAGCGCGCGCGCCACGCGCTCGACGAGCTGTGCGCGGCGCGCGAGCGCGAGGGGGCGAAACTCGCGCAGAACATCACCGCGCGCGTCGCCGAGATGGAGCGGCGCATCGCCGAGGTGGCGCCGCTCGTGCCCGAGGCGGTGATCGCGTTCCAGGCGAAGCTCGCCCAGCGCCTGCGCGAGGCGCTCGGCTCGACCGACGACGAGCGCGTGCGCGCCGAAATCGCGGTGTTCGGCATGAAATCTGATGTGGACGAAGAACTCACCCGGCTCGCGGCCCACCTTGGCGAAGTCAGGCGCACGCTGGCGCGCGGCGGACCGGTGGGCAAGCGGCTCGATTTCCTCGCGCAGGAACTCAACCGCGAGGCCAACACGCTCGCCTCCAAGGCCGCCGGGGCGCGCATCGCCGACGGCGCGCTCGAGCTGAAGCTGCTCATCGAGCAGATGCGCGAGCAGGTGCAGAACATCGAATGACGGGACTCCTGTTCGTCGTCACGGCACCCTCCGGCGCCGGCAAGACCTCGCTCATCGAGGCGCTGCTGCGGGACGACGCGCGGCTGCAGCTGTCGGTCTCGTACACCACGCGCGCGCCGCGGCCCGGCGAACAGGACGGCCGCGAGTATCACTTCGTCGACGAACCGGCTTTCCTCGCCATGCTCGAGCGCGGCGAATTTCTCGAATCCGCCGAAGTGCACGGCAATCGCTACGGCACCGCGCACCGCGCCGTGCGCGAACTGCTCGCGGGCGGCAGCGACATCGTGCTCGAAATCGACTGGCAGGGCGCGCAGCAGGTGCGGCGCCTGCTGCCCGGCTGCGTCGGCATCTTCGTCCTGCCGCCGTCGATCGCGGAACTCGAGCGGCGCATGCGCCGCCGCGGCCAGGACTCGGGGGCGGTGATCGCGCACCGCCTGGCCAACGCGCACGAAGAATTGAGCCATGCCCCGGAGTTTGAATACGCTATAATTAACAACGACTTCGAGGAAGCGCGGCGCGATCTGGCCGCGGTCGTACGCGCCGAGCGTGCGCGCACTGCGCGCCAGCTCGATCGCCATCCCGAACTGTTTCGCCCGAGGACCTAGCCCATGGCCCGCATTACCGTCGACGATTGCCTGAAGATTTTCCCCAACCGCTTCCAGCTCACGCTCGCCGCGACCTACCGCGCGCGCCAGCTCGGCGCCGGTGCCTCGCCCCTGGTCGAGCCGAACAAGGACAAGCATACGGTGATCGCGCTGCGCGAAATCGCCGCCGGCAAGATCGGCGCCGAGGTCCTCAAGCGCAACGCCAACGTCCTGCCCGCCAGCCCCTGAGGGCCCCGGCAGTGAGTGCGGTCTGATCCCGGATTCCGATTGACCTCGCGGCATGGCCGCCGCCGCACCCAGCCTCGATGATTCGCGCTTCGGCTACCTGAAGCCGCTCGACCTGTCGCGGCTCTCGGAAGCCTACCGGTTCTCCGAGGCCGCGCACGCCGGGCAGACGCGCCAGTCGGGCGAGCCGTACATCTCGCATCCGCTCGCGGTCACCGAAATCCTCGCCAGCTGGCACCTCGACGGGCAGGCGCTGGTCGCGGCGCTGCTGCACGACGTGATGGAGGACACCTCGGTCACCAAGACCGAGCTCGAGGACACCTTCGGCAAGCCGGTCGCGGAGCTGGTCGACGGGTTGTCGAAACTCGACAAGATCGAGTTCCAGTCGGCCGAGGACGCGCAGGCCGAGAACTTCCGCAAGATGTTCCTCGCCATGGCGCGCGACGTGCGCGTCATCCTGATCAAGCTCGCCGACCGCCTGCACAACATGCGCACGCTCGGCGCGGTGCCGCCGGCCAAGCGCCGGCGCGTGGCGCGCGAGACCATGGAAATCTACGCGCCGATCGCCAACCGGCTCGGCCTCAACATGCTGTACCACGAGCTGCAGGAGCTCGCCTTTTCACACCTCTACCCGATGCGTTACCGGGTGCTGGCGCGCGCGACGCGCGCCGCGCGCGGCAACCGGCGCGAGGCGGTCGGCAAGACGCTCGAAGCGATCAAGGCGCGGCTCGCCGAGAGCGGCATCGAGGCCGCGGTCAGCGGGCGCGAGAAGCACGTCTACTCGACCTACCGCAAGATGACCGAGAAGCACCTGTCGTTTTCGCAGGTGCACGACATCCACGGCTTTCGCGTCGTCGTGAAGGACATTGCCTCGTGCTATCTCGCGCTCGGTGCGCTGCACGGCCTGTACAAGCCGATCCCGGGCAAGTTCAAGGACTACATCGCGATCCCGAAAGCGAACGGCTACCAGTCGCTGCACACCGCGCTCATCGGCCCCTCCGGCCTGCCGGCCGAGATCCAGATCCGCACCGAGCGCATGCACCACGTCGCCGACGCCGGCGTCGCCTCGCACTGGCAGTACAAGGACGAGGGCGTGTCGCTCTCCGATGTGCAGAAATCGACGCACCGCTGGCTGCAGTCGCTGCTCGAGATCCAGAGCCAGGCCGGCGACTCGCACGAGTTTCTCGAGCACGTCAAGGTCGACCTGTTTCCGGACGAGGTCTACGTCTTCACGCCCAAGGGGCGGATCCTGTCGCTGCCGCGCGGTGCCACGGCGGTGGACTTCGCCTACGCGGTGCATACCGACATCGGCAACCGCTGCGTCGCGGCGAAGGTGAACGGCGAACTGGTGCCGCTGCGCACCGAACTGCGGAACGGCGATCGCATCGAAATCATCACCGCGAGCCACGCCAAGCCGAATCCGGCCTGGATCCAGTACGTGCGCACCGGCAAGGCGCGCTCGAACATCCGCCATTTCCTGAAGACGATGCAGTACCAGGAATCGGCCGCGCTGGGCGAGCGCCTGCTCGAGCACGCGCTGGTCGCGGCGGGCGCCGCCGCCAGCGAGATCGGCGAGGCGCCCTGGGAGCGCCTGGTGCGCGAGTCCGGCGCGCGTTCGCGCCAGGAAATCCACGCCGACATCGGCCTTGGCAAGCGCCTGCCCGCGGTGGTGGCGCGCCGCCTGTTGCGCTACGCCGAACGCGACGAACCCAAGGGTGCGCCGCGCGCCGGCGGCAGCGTCGTGATCCGCGGCACCGAGGGCATGGCGGTGCAGCTCGCGAGCTGCTGCCGGCCGATTCCCGGCGACGCCATCGTCGGCTCGATCAAGAAGGACCAGGGGCTGGTGGTGCACACCGCCGAATGCCGCAGCATCGCGCGCTCGCGCAACAACGAGCCCGCGCAGTGGATCGACGTCGAGTGGGACCGGGGCCTGTCGCGGCTGTTCCAGGCCTCGGTCAAGGTCATGGTCGCGAACCAGCGCGGCGTGCTCGCCAAGGTCGCCTCCGAAATCGCCGAGGCCGGCTCGAACATCGATTCGATCAGCATGGAGGACGAGCGCTCGATGTTCGCTTCGATGAATTTCGTCATCGAAGTCGCCGATCGCCGGCACCTCGCGCGCGTCATGCGCGCGCTGCGCCGGCTGCCCGACGTCAAGAAACTGACGCGCGGGCGCGAGTAGCCCCGGCTAACCCAGGGGGCTTGACAGCTTCTATAATTCAATTATGATTGAACCATCGAATTATAACGGAGCGCGGCGCCGTGAATCCGGAGCAGGCTGAGAGAATCACCCAGTTCGCGGACATGTTCGCCGCCATGGGCACCGAGTCGCGCCTGCGCATCATGCAGCTGCTGCTCGCCTCGCACCCCCAGGGCCTGGTGGTCGGCGAGGTCCAGGCAGAGCTCGGCCTGTCGGGGTCGAACCTCTCCCACCATCTGGACAAGCTGCGCAACGAGGGGCTGGTGCGGGTCGAGCGCGAAGGCACGTTCCTGCGCTACCGCGCCAACGCCGCGGCGCTGCAGCAGCTGCTCGCGTTTCTCTATGCCGAGTGCTGCTCGCGCAGCACCGCGGTCAACCCCAAGGCAATCCTCAGGCTGAGCAGATAGGAGACCATATGGAAACCACCGACATCAAGGACGCGGTGAGGGACAAGTACGCGCGCGCGGCGCAGAGCGTCGCCACGGGCGCCAAGGGCAGCTGCTGCAGCGGGCGCAGCGGCTGCGCCGATCCGATCACGAGCAACCTGTATGGCTCCGGCGACACCGACCAGCTGCCCGAGAAGGCGGTGCTTGCCTCGCTGGGCTGCGGCAATCCCACCGCGCTCGCCGAGCTGAAGCCCGGCGAAATCGTTCTCGACCTCGGCTCGGGCGGCGGCATCGACGTGCTGCTCTCGGCAAAGCGCGTCGGCCCGACCGGCAAGGCCTATGGCCTCGACATGACCGACGAGATGCTCGCGCTTGCCCGCGAGAACCAGCGCAAGTCGGGACTCGCGAACGTCGAGTTCCTCAAAGGCGAGATCGAGCACATCCCGCTGCCGGACAATTCGGTCGACGTGATCATCTCCAACTGCGTCATCAATCTCTCGGCCGACAAGGATCGCGTCCTGCGCGAAGCCTTCCGCGTGCTCAAGCCCGGCGGCCGCTTCGCCGTGTCCGACGTCGTGACGCGCGGCCAGGTGCCGGCCGAGATCCGCAAGAGCGTGCTGCTCTGGGTGGGTTGCGTCGCGGGCGCGCTCGACGAAGCCGAGTATCGCGCCAAACTCGAGTCGGCCGGCTTCGAGGCGGCGGAAGTCGAGCCCACGCGCGTCTACCGCGTCGCGGACGCGGAAGACTTTCTCGCCGAGCAGGGGATCGACGCCCGCGCCATCGCACCGCAGGTGGACGGCAAATTCATGAGCG
>Ga0155955_1072_pt1 | contig 15040 bp, 13 predicted proteins | sample RifCSPlowO2_02_FD_107609 | JGI IMG/M metagenome (GOLD analysis project Ga0155955, IMG submission 107609) | Betaproteobacteria bacterium RIFCSPLOWO2_02_FULL_67_19
AAGGCGGCCGTGCCGCCGAGCTTCTGCACCTCGGCGATCACCTGAAGCGTGAGCGTGGTCTTGCCGGAAGACTCGGGGCCGTAAATCTCGACCACCCGGCCGCGCGGCAGGCCGCCGACGCCGAGCGCGAGATCAAGGCCCAGCGATCCCGTGGAGACCACCTGAATGTCCTTCACGGCCTCGGCGTCCATGCGCATGATGGACCCCTTGCCGAACTGCTTTTCGATCTGCGAGAGCGCCGCGGCGAGCGCCTTGGAGCGGTTTTCTTCCATCGTCCCGTACCTCTTGTGGTGGCTGTCGGCATCTACGGCAGGCCGGGCCTGGGCCGACACCGGATACTGTATAAACGTCCATGCATTGTAGCGGTTGACGCTTGCCTGTCAACGGCGCCGGTGTACCATCGGCAGGGTCTGCGGAATTTCCTTTTTTCCCACAACAGTTTGGAGTTGAACGATGGCGAAGCTCGCGTTTCTGGGTCTGGGGGTGATGGGTTATCCGATGGCGGGCCACCTGCTGAAAAAGGGCGGCCACGAGGTCACGGTCTACAACCGCACTGCGGCAAGAGCCTCCCAGTGGGTCAAGGAGTACGGCGGCCGCAGCGCCCCGAGCCCGCGCGAGGCGGCGAGCGGCTGCGACTTCGTCATGGTGTGCGTGGGCAACGATGACGACGTGCGTTCGGTCGTGTTCGGCGAGCAGGGGGCGCTTGCCGGAATGAGGAAGGGCGCGGTCCTGGTCGACCACACCACGGCCTCGGCGATCATCGCGCGCGAGATCCACGCCAAGGCGAAGGGGATGGGGATCGGCTTCGTCGATGCGCCCGTGTCCGGGGGCCAGGCCGGGGCGGTCAACGGCCAGCTCGGGATCATGTGCGGCGGCGATGCCCCGGATTTCGAGCGCGCCAAACCGGTGCTCGATACCTACGCCAAGAGTTGCGTGCTGATCGGCGGCCCCGGCGCAGGGCAACTCACCAAGATGGTGAACCAGGTCGTGATCGTAGGCATGCTCCAGGGGTTGTCGGAAGGCCTCAATTTCGGCCGGCGCGCGGGCCTCGACATGGAGAAGGTCATCTCGGTGATCTCCAAGGGCGCGGCGCAGTCCTGGCAGCTCGAGAACCGCTGGAAGACGATGGTCGAGGGCAAGTTCGAGGGCTTCGGATTCGCAGCGGACTGGATGCGCAAGGACCTGAACATCGCGCTGGCGGAGGCAAAATCCAACGGCGCCGCGCTGCCGCTCACCGCGGTGATCGAGCAGTTCTACGGCCAGCTCCACGAACGAGGCTCAGGGCGCTGGGACAACACCGCCTTGATCTCGCTGCTGGCGAAGGACTGAAGCTGCCCGACCAAGGATTTGATTGAAACTGGCGTCAGTTCGCGCTACCTTGCCATTCAGGATCTCAATTCCGGCCCTCCTTCGGGGGGTGCATTCCCGGGCGTAGGATCCCTCCGGGGGCGCGCAAGCGCCCCCTTTCTTATCCAAGTTCGTGCTTCACGGTCATAGCCTCACGATCCCGCGGCGTTCAGGGTCCCTGGGTGCTGCGACCCTGCACAGGATGGGATCAAGCCGGGCGAAATACTTCTGTCCGCCCTTCTTCCGCATGTACGCGCCTGGCGTCACGTGCTGATAGAGGAGAAAGGCGCACAGGTCGGCCATCTGAATGAAATAGGAGTCCCTGGAATCCCGATATGAAGGGTCCTCGATCACGCGAATGATCGGGAGGTTTCGGTACCCCGGTCCGAATTGGGGTTGGTTGGGGACCGGGTTGTAGCGATGCATGGTCCTGATAATCCGGGTCAGCCGGCGCACGTCGGTAGGATCCGGCAGCACGATTGCACGTTCATCGGAATTGGACGGGCCGTTGAAGTTGCGGTGCACCATGGTGTTTTCAAAGCGCTGCATGTGCGCGCGCCATGCCGAATCAAAAGCCCGGTAACCCGCGGGTTTGCCGACCTTATCGACCAGCACTGAAATGACATTCAATGCCGGCATTGCCGCCATCTCGTCGGCAAGATGCCGCAGGATCGCGAGGCGGTCGTTTCGCCTGATTCGCACCAACCTGCCTGGCGAATTGATGAAATGTGCGGCGTGAATCTCATCGACCAGCCGCAGCCCGAATCGCGCTTTCATCCGCCGACGAAAACTGATGACCCGGTCTGGAATCGGGCGCCACGCCAGCTCGTGCAGTACGACACCGGAAAGCGCGTAGTAACGGGTCGGACTGCCCACCAGACCTGGGTCACCGCTCTCGTCGACGTACATCAGGTGCAATGCGACAACCTCCACCGTCTCGGGTGAACGCCTGAACTGCATGCGGCGTTGACGACCGGCCGCGGAGATGGGTGCGGTCGACCGCAAGACGAATTGCACCCGCAGGCTCGGGCGATTCGCGCGACTTGTGGCGCATTGGTCCGCCGCGCGTTTCCGTGATAAATAGGCCGCGATGAGCCAGGTTCTCATCCAGCAGTACCTCAGGCAGCTTGCGACACTCAAGAAGGTCGGCGGCACGTCGCGCGAGAGCGTGGTACGCGAGGCGTTCAAGGACCTGCTGAAGGCCTGGGGTCGGTCGGTCGATCTCACGTTCATTCCGGAATACGAACTGGAAACCAAGACCAAGGAGCGACGCTACGTCGACGGCGCGTTGCTCCACACGCTGCGCGTGCCGTTCGGTTACTGGGAGGCGAAGGACGAGAAGGACGACCTCGACGCCGAGATCGAGACCAAGTTCCGGCGCGGCTATCCCAAGACCAATATCATTTTCGAGGACTCGACCGAGGCGGTGCTGATCCAGCACGGCGAGGAAGTCATGCGCTGCGGCGTCGAGGATGTGGCGCAGCTGGAGAAGCTGCTGAAGCTCTTTTTCGGCTACGAGCGGCCGGAGATCGAGGCCTTCCGCAAGGCGGTCGAGCAGTTCAAGACCGACCTGCCCGCGGTGGTCGAGGCCCTGCGCTCGATCATCGACCGGTCGTTCGCGGGCGAGGCGAGCTTCCGCAAGGCAGCCGGCGAGTTCCTCAAGCACGCGCAGGAGGCGATCAATCCGAGCCTCACCGCGGCCGACGTGCGCGAGATGCTGATCCAGCACATTCTCACGGGCGAGGTGTTCGCCGCGGTGTTTCCCGGCACCACCTATCACGAGGACAACTCGGTCGCGCGCGAGCTGCACAAGCTGGAGGCGACGTTCTTCACCGGCAACGCCAGGCACCAGACTTTGCAGGGGCTGGCGCCCTACTACACCGCGATCCGCAAGGCCGCGGCCGAGATCTCCACGCACCACCAGAAGCAGACATTTCTCAAGTCGATCTACGAGAACTTCTACAAGGTCTACAACCCCAAGGCCGCCGACCGGCTCGGGGTCGTGTACACGCCGAACGAGATCGTGCGCTTCATGATCGAGTCGGCGGACTGGCTGTGCGAGGAGCATTTCGGCCGCAGCCTGATCGACAAGGACGTGGACATCCTCGACCCGGCCACCGGCACCGGGACGTTCATCTGCGAGCTGATCGAACATTTCGGCGGGCAGCCGGAAAAGCTGAAGCACAAGTACCTGCGGGAGCTGCATGCCAACGAGGTGGCGATCCTGCCGTACTACGTCGCCAACCTGAACATCGAGGCCACGTACGCGGCGGCCAGTGGCCGCTACGAGGAGTTTCCTGGCTTGTGCTTCGTCGATACGCTCGACAACACCTACGCGCTCCGGAAGCACAAGGGGCACATCGACGATCTGTTCGGGTCGGTGTCGGACGACAACGTGCGGCGCATCCGGCAGCAGAACAGCCGGCGGATCAGCGTCATCATCGGCAACCCGCCGTACAACGCGAATCAGCTGAACGAGAACGAAAACAACAAGAACCGGGAGTACCCGGAGATCGACAAGCGTATCAAGGAGACGTACATCGCCGCGAGCACGGCGCAGAAGACGAAGCTCTACGACATGTATGCGCGGTTTTTCCGCTGGGCGGCGGACCGACTGGACGAGAACGGGATTCTTGCTTTCATCACCAATCGCAGCTTCATCGAGAGCCGGACGTTCGACGGCTTCCGGGCGGTGGCGGCGAAGGAGTTCAATGAGATTCGCATTGTCGACCTCGGCGGGGACGTGCGCGCGAACCCCAAGCTATCAGGCACGACACACAACGTCTTCGGCATCCAGACCGGAGTCGCCATCAGCTTCATGGTGCGGAAGGCGAAACAGAAGGGCTGCCGAATTTTCTATGCGCGGCGGCCGGAGATGGAGACGGCCGAGGAGAAACTGGCCTTTCTGAACGGCGCGAACCTGGGCACGGTGACGTTCGAGGAGGTGCGGCCGGACGCGAAGAGCAGCTGGATCAATCTCGGCAGTTCCGAATTCGATTCACTGATGCCGCTCGCCACAAAGCGGACAAAAAGCGCGACAAAGCCGCTAGCTGAGCGGGCTATCTTTAAGCTCTATTCTCTTGGTATCTCAACGAACCGCGACGAATGGATATACGGGGACAGTCGCGATACATTGGCTTCAAAGGCGAGCCATCTGTCGCGAGTTTATGCGTCGCAGAGCCCAGGAGGGGAGTTTGATTCCAAGATCAAATGGTCGCGAAACCTAAAGCGACGCTTCGAGCAGGGGCGCCGCGAAGAATTTGACTCGCGCCGCATCGTCACGGCCGCCTATCGTCCGTTCCGCAAACGGCTACTCTATGACTCGGAGCTATTTATCGACGAGCCTGGGGCAAAGGACGAAATGTTCCTCATCGGCCGAAGCAATCGGTCAATTTGCTTCAGCGATGCCGGTTCACGTGCGGACTACGTGGTGTTAGCCGTGGACGGCATCGCCGATCTGCATTTCGGCGCATCGGTGGACGCTTACCAACAAGTCCCGCTTGCTCGCTTCGAGGACGGCAATCGCTTGGATAACATCACCGACTGGTCCCTTGACCAGTTCAGGAAGCACTACCAGCCTGGCCGCGGCAAGAAGGACCGCCCGATCACAAAGGAAGGCATATTCCACTACGTCTACGGCGTGCTGCACGATCCGGTTTATCGCGAGAAGTACTCGCTCAACCTCAAACGCGAGTTCCCGCGCATCCCCTTCTACACCGACTTCTGGCAATGGTCCGACTGGGGCAAGAAACTGATGGACCTGCACATCGGTTACGAATCCGTCGCGCCGCATCCGCTCAAACGCACCGAGTCGCCCGACGAAAAAGCGCGCAAGGCAGGCCTGCTACCAAAGGCGCTGCTCAAGGCGGACAAGGAAGCCGGCCTAATCTGCCTCGACACCGAAACTACGCTCGCCGGCATCCCGTCCGAAGCCTGGGACTACAAACTCGGCAATCGCAGCGCGCTGGAATGGGTCCTCGACCAGTACAAAGAAAAGACACCGAAGGACCCGACTATCCGCGAGAAGTTCAACGCCTACCGCTTCGCTGAATACAAGGAAAAAGTCATCAACCTGCTCGCCCGCGTCGCAACGGTGTCCGTGGAGACCCAGCACATCGTAGCTGCGATGAAAGCGAACAACCGCTGATAGCACGATCGTCGCCCAAACGAGTAGAAGAACCCCGTTTGGCTTGGTCGAGCCATCGAGCCCGAGAGTTGTTGAAGAAAACTAATATGGGAAACATGGAACAGCACCGCCAGAAATTTGTGTTGAGTTATAAAGAGAGTAACTGAATAGCCTTATGAGTGCGACGGTGCGGGTAGACATTTGGTTTGTTTGCACGATTCAAACCCGGTCGGAAGTGCCGGACGCACCGAAAGGCATCATTCTCCAAATGGGTGGTCGACCAACGCTAGTGACAGTCGAAGACGTTCCGGAGCACGAAATCGCAAAGGGCCTTCCAAGTGCCGCTGTAGTTTGGCAGGCCGAAACAATGTTCTTGCAGCGGCAAGAAGAACTCTATCCACTACACGATGTAGTCTCTTGGGAAGCCCGCTATCTGAAGCCTGACGGGCCAATATTGAGTCAATTCGAGATAACGATGCCCGATCAAGAAGGGTAGTGATGCATTGAGTCGTTCGTTACGCTACGCCGCCAAACAGCGTAAACGAGCGAAGCGTCTTCGGACATTAGCTTGTACTCAAGCACATGGACATTCTTAGGTCCACCCGCAAATTGCTCGCGGAAACGTCGGTGCACACTATCGATAACCGCACGGTCAATGTGACGGCTCGGAACGGTGAACACGAATGGTTGTAGATTGTGTCTAGTACCGTCGATAAGGCCAGATGCTTCTATTCGCACTTTCATTATTGCGCCAGCGCGTCGTGCAGAACCTAAGAGATCCTCGTCCCGATCTCGCGCGAATAGCAAACTCATAGCGTTACTTACTGCGATGGAATGAACGACTTGGTGAAGAAGGATGGCCTCCTCGCGAAAGTGATCGGCCTTATCTGGATGCCAAATTCCTGGTCGACCGAGGGCATGGTGGTGAAGGGTTCCTCTGACGCTCACCAAATGGTAAAGGAGTTGTTCGTCCGTCATAGCGAGTAACTTATCGCGCTTGGCGACGTTGAGTTGGCCTTCCCTTAGGAGCGGCGCCCGTGACTGGGCCACTGCGTCTCTGACAACCTTTGAATCCCAGAGTAACTTCTTCACCTTGCTGGGTTTGGAGTAGCCCGGCGCAAAAAGCGTCTCCAAGAAGAAAAACAGGCTGTAGAACGCATCAATGTATTGCCCATTGTGTAGGGCCCGTGTGCCGCGGCGCAGGAAACCAAGAGGGATCTCGTAATGGGCGGCCGCCCTGGCCGCGGCGGTCGCGCGAGCAACCAAGTCGTATCTCAAGCGACGGGGTCTTTGCGGGTCTGTTTTCTCCACACTGCGAGAGAATCTAAAGACCTCAAGCCGCGCGCGTTCATCTTCGTTCTCCGCGATCCAGGACGTTTCGACACCAGCCAGGTCTATCTCGACGAACGCAAATAAACTCAGTAGGCCCCAAACCGTGCGAATGGCTTCCTCGACTTCATCTTCGCGGCTGTTCCGCCCAAAGTTGATATCCAACTTCACGCCGGGCGTGCTGCTTGGCTTAGCAGTGGGCAGTTGGTCGGCGCTGGTAACCGGCACGCTACCGGAGATAGCAGTGACTCGATTCTTATCTATGGTCCATTCAATCTTGATGTCGCCCACAGTGAGCGGCCAGTGCTCGCTCAGAACCAAACTGCTCTTTACTGGGTAAGTAAACTTGATAAGCAATGGGTGCGCTGTCTAAGATTCAATATCGGAGGATAGCTTGGCTAACGCCTCTCGGGCGTGATCAGAGCCAACGACGGAAAATACGCCGCATAGCGCCGCCGATCGCGCGTCAGCAGCGGGCAACTGGCGACGGCAGCGTGCGCGCCGATCATGAAATCGGCAAGCACCCCGCTTCGCACTCCCCCGCGGCTGCGATACGCGGCATGCGCCCGCCCCGCAAGGAACAGCGCGTCGCGCGGCATCTCGCGCATCAGCAACTCCGCCGTGGCAATTTCCGCTTCCAGCGACTCCTTGCTCGGCGCGTACGCCGCCAGCTCCGCGTAGATCACCGGGTTGATGAGGAGTGGCCCGCGCGCCCTCCAGGTCTCGAGCTGCGTCTGCGACCAGTCGGCCCAGATGCGGTCGTTCTCCAGCACGTCGATGACGACGCACGAGTCGACCAGAATCACTTCTTTCCGGCCTGGAATCCCGGGTCGCGGGCGTCGTCGTCGTAGCCGCGCAGCAGATTCATGATCTCGTCTGTGCTCATGCCGGTCCTGCGCGCCCCGCGCAGTGACGCGAACCGGCTCACCTTGCGATCCTTTCGCGGCCCGGGCCGGCGCGGCGCCACGATGCGCACGGCGCCATCCTCGGTGTACTCGAACCGCACGCGGTCTCCCGGCGCGAGACCCAGGTAGTCGCGCAGGCGCTTGGGAATCGTCACCTGTCCCTTGATCGTCAGCGTGCTGCTGCTCATGGCCATGCTCCAGCGGTAATACCGTCACAGAATGGTATTACCTCGAACCGTGGCACGCAAGCACGGCGGCAAAGGGACTAGAATTCCGCCCCTCGCCCGCTTCGCCCACATGGTCCGCCCGCTCCCGGTCTTTCACGTCCTCGGCCCCGTCATCCTGATGTTCGGGGCCGCGATGCTGCTGCCGCTCGCGATCGCGAGCCTCGCCCACGATGCCGGGCAGACCGCCTACCAGCTCTCGGTGCCGGTCACCATCGCCGCCGGCATCGCGCTCTGGGCGGCGACGCGCCGCCACCGCGCCGAGCTTCAGATCCACCACGGCTTCCTGCTGGTCGCACTGACCTGGACCGTCCTTCCCGCGTTCGCCGCGCTGCCGCTGATGATCGGCCTGCCCGGGCTGTCGTTTACCGATGCGTATTTCGAGACCGCCTCGGCCATGACGACCACCGGCGCCACGGTGCTGGTCGGCCTCGACAACCTGCCCGCCTCGATCAACGTGTGGCGCGCCATGCTGCAGTGGCTCGGTGGCATGGGCGTGGTGGTGCTGGCCGTGGCGATCCTGCCGCTCCTGGGCGTGGGCGGCAGGCAGGTCTTCAAGGCGGAGACCCCGGGCCCGATGAAAGATGAGAAACTCACGCCGCGCATGGCCCAGACGGCGAAGGGCCTATGGACCGTGTACGTCCTGCTCACCGTCCTCTGCGTCCTCGCCTATGCCGCCGCGGGCATGCCGTGGCTTGACGCCCTGGTCCACGCGTTCACGACCATGCCGCTCGGTGGTTACTCGAATCACGATGCGAGCTTCGCGTTCTTCGATTCACCGGCGATCGAGTTCGTTGCCGTCGTCTTCATGCTGATCGCCGGGGTCAATTTCAGCACTCACTTTCTCGCGTTCCACGGCCGCAGCCTTGCCCCGTACCGACGCGACCCCGAGGTGCTCGCCTTCCTTCTGGTGCTGCTCGCCAGTTGCTGGGGCGTGGCAGCGTATCTCTGGTACATGGGAACTTACGCCGAGCTCTCCGCCGCGGCGCGTTACGCAACGTTCAACGTGGTCTCGATTGCGACCACCACCGGCTACGCCAGCACGGACTACAACCAATGGCCGGTGTTCGCGCCGCTGTGGATGCTCGCGTTGTGCATCTTCGCCAGTTCCTCGGGCTCCACCGGTGGGGGAATCAAGATGATTCGCGCGCAGCTGCTTTGGAGCAATGCGCTGCGCGTTCTCACGGCGCTGATCCATCCCCGGGCCTACCTGGTGGTGAAAGTGCGCAATGTTCCGGTCTCCAACCACATCGTCTTCGGGACGCTCGCATTTGCCCTGATCTTCGGCATCACGACCCTCGTCACGGTCATGCTGCTGGCGGCGACCGGCCTGGATTTCATCAGTGCCGTGACGGGAGCCATCGCGTGCATCACCAACACCGGACCCGGCCTCGGGGTGGTAGGGCCGGCGGGAAACTACGCGACCCTGACCGACCTGCAGAAGTGGGTCTGCACCGCGGCGATGCTCCTCGGCCGCCTCGAGCTCTTCACTCTGCTGATCGTGTTCACGCCCGCGTTCTGGACGCGCTGACGATTCCTCCCGCGCAAGCCTTGGCAGCAGCGGGGCGTGAAGTAGGCTTACAGATGTCAGCGCGCCATGCGCTCTTTGCGCGACGCCACCCGCGCGACCGGGTCGTTCGTCATACCGGACGTTCCTCCGGAGTTAGCAGAGCCAGAGACGGAAGATTTGGCGCATAGCGCCGCCGTTCGTGCGCGAGCAGCGGTCAACCGGCGACGGCAGCGTGCGCGCCGATTATGAAATCGGCAAGCATCCCGCTTCGCACTCCAGGTCCCGAGCTGCCTCTGCGACCAATCGGCCCGGCGGCGGTCGCCGGTCCGCCTTTCCGACACCCGCAGTGCTATTGTTCACCCCGGCCAGGGGAGGACGCGCACCGGTGGCGGAAGCAGATCTCAAGCAGAGGCTGGCGGCAATTCTCGCCGCGGACGCGGTGGGCTATTCCCGCCTGATGGCTGCAGACGAGCGCGGCACGGTGGCGGCGCTGGACGCCGCGCGCGCCATCTTCCGCGAGCACGTCGCACGGCAACGCGGCAGGATCATCGACACGGCCGGGGATTCCGTCCTGGCCGTGTTCGACCTGGCGACGAGCGCGATCGGCGCCGCCGTCGCGATCCAGCAGGACCTGCGCGAGCGCGAAGAAGGGGTGCCGGAACCTCACCGCATGCGCTTTCGCATCGGCGTGCACCTCGGGGAGATCATCGAAAAACCTGACGGTACGATTTACGGCGACGGCGTGAACATCGCGGCGCGCCTGCAGGGTCTGGCCGAACCGGGCGGGATCGCGGTCTCCGATGCGGTGCACGGATCGGTCGGGAACCGCGTCGCCGTCGGTTTCGACGATCTGGGAGAACAACAGGTCAAGAATATTTCCGAACCGCTGCGTGCGTTCAGGGTCGCGGGAAATGGGTCTCCTGGAATGCCCGCGGGCCAGGCGGGCGTGGAGATCGAGCAGGAGATCCGGTTCTGCGCCGCCCGGGACGGCGTGCAACTCGCATACGCCTGCATCGGCAAGGGACCCGCGCTCGTCAAGACGGGCCACTGGATGACGCACCTGGAATACGACCTGGAAAATCCGGCGCGGCGCCAGTTATGGACCGCGTTGGCACGGGAACACACCCTGGTTCGATACGACGCGCGCGCGAACGGCCTGTCCGACTGGAATGTCGAGAACATTTCGTTTGACGCGTGGATCGGCGATCTGGAGTCGGTCGTCGACGCGGCGGGAATCGACAGGTTCGCGTTGTTTGGCATTTCGCAGGGCTGCTCGGTGTCGATCGCGTACAGCGTGCGCCATCCCGACCGCGTCTCGCATCTCATTCTGTACGGCGGCTTTGCGCAGGGATTCGACCATCGCTCGCCGACGGCGAGCCAGAGGGAGCAGTTCGATGCGATGCTGACGCTCACGCGCCTGGGCTGGGGCCAGGACAATCCCGCGTTCCGGCAGATGTTCACGTCGCAGTTCATGCCGGACTCGAGCAAGGAACAGGAGGACTGGTTCAACGAACTGCAGCGACGCGCGACTTCGCCGGAGAATGCCGTGCGCTATGCTCGAGCGGTCGCGCAGGTCGACGTGACGGAACTTCTGCCGCAGATCAGGGTTCCCACCCTGGTGCTGCACGCACGCGAGGACGCCAGGGTTCCGTTCGAATGGGGCCGCCGGATGGCAGCCGGTATTCCCGGCGCAAGGTTCGTTCCCCTGCAGAGCAGGAACCACATCCCGCTGGAGCACGAAGCCGCCTACCGTCGCCTGCTGGAGGAAGTGCTGGCGTTCCTGCGGACCTAGCGCCCAGCCATCGACGGCGTGATTGCGCGTCGCGCTGCGCTTTCGACTGTCCGGCGGCAAGCAGGTGCAGGCGGCCCGCGAGTTTCCGGCGAGCGAAAAGCTGCAGCAGCTGCTGCAGGACTGCGGCATCCGGTTCAGTTCGCAGGCGACCTGGAGCAAACGCGGGTCGCTCGAGCAGACCGCGTTCACGTTTCCCTGCGAAGTCGCGGCCAGCCTCCAGCTCCTCGGTCAGTTCGACACGGGAGCACTGCTGCTGCGCACGAGCAACGTCTGCGGTTTCGGCTCGATGGAACAGATTCTGGCGCCGGCAGCGGTGAGCGAAGCATCGCTGGAAGAGCTCGGGGCCTACATCCTGGGCAGGACCACCCAGCTCGGCCCCCTGCTGCTGCGGGAATACTGAACGCCGCCTCTCAGCGATCCGCGATCGTCGAATCGAGGATCCTGACCGCGATCCCCATCCGGCCCGCGTGAGGCCTGATGCGCAAAACCTCCCCACGGCACCGCAGGGCTTGCCTGCCCTCGGGGGTGTCGAGATCCACCACGAACTGGACTTCGCACCCCACGGCGAACGGCGTGTCGGTCTCGAAAAACAGCCCCGACACGCTGATGTTGCGGGTCGTGCCGCTCACGGTGCCGAGATCCATCTGCAATTCTTTCGGAACCCGCTGGTTGCGCCTTCGTTCCCGATTGACGGTCTGCATGCGTTGCGCCTGTCTCGACACGTGACGGAAGCCAGTTTGCCACAATCCGCGTCGCTACGAAGAGCATGACGCCTGAGGCACCGTGCGCCGCATCGCCCGCTGCAACCTCCACGTCGCCACCGGCCCAAGCAGACCGCCAAGCCCCAACGTCGCCCAGGCCACGCCCCAGACGAACGGATCCGACGAAGTCTTGCCGCCGCCCGCTAGATCGAGCGCCCATCCGAACACCACCGGGCTGACCACCCCCGCACCGAATCCGATCACCGAGCGCACCGCGTAAGCAACGCCGAGATAGTGCGGCGGCACGCTTTCGGCAAGCACCGTGGAGTGCGTCGCCGAATCCGCGATCCCCGCAAAGTTGTAGAGACACGCGAGCGCGACCAGCAGCGCCACCGGCAGAGCGATCAGCCAGCCGATCGAAAATGAAAGCACGAGGCTCACGCAGGACCACAGCAGGATCGACTGCGTGCGCCCCCAGCGGTCCGCCATCGTGCCGCCGACGATGGACCCGCCGATATTCGCCACGTAGGTGAGCGCCGAAAGCGCGAGCGCGAGTGCCGCGGCGTCAGCCGCCGCCGTGCCCGAAGCCATCACGGCAGCGGTGAGAAACGCCGGCAGCCACGCCCACAGCCCGAGCAGCTCCCAGTTGTGGAAGGTGTAGCCCCAGACGGAAAGCATGCCGCTGCGGTTTCTCAGCACCGCCGGAATCGCTGCCAGTACCGGCTCGCCGGCGGGCCACGGATGCACGCGGTTCGCCGTGCCGCGCATCGCGGCCAGCCCGAGGAACCAGGCCACGAGCGGCATCACCGCCACTGCGGTCAGCGCGCCGCGCCAGTCGGTGAATTGCAGCGCGAACCCCGCCACGCCGAGGCACAGGGCGTAGCCGGCGCTCGACGCGGCGATGAGAAAACCCATCGCGCGCGCGCGCCGCGCGCGCTCGACGTGATCGTTGATCAGCGCAAGCATCGGCGTGTACGAGCCGCCCTGACACAACCCGGTCAGCGCGTGCAGCCAGAACGCCGACCAGAAACCGTCGGCCAGGAACACGAACAGGAACGGGCTCACGCAGGCGAACATACCGGTGGCGAGCCAGGCCCGCTTGGCGCCGAAATGGTCGGTGATGAAGCCGACGATCAGCAGCGAAACGAGGTAGCCGAGATGGAACGCCGACTGGATCAGTCCGGCTTCCGTCGCCGAGAGCTGCCAGGCGACTTGCGTCAGCGGCAGCACCGCCGAATAGGCGACGAACCAGCTCGCGGCGAGCGCGCGGCTGGTGCACAGCGCGCCGAGCCAGCCACCCGAACCGGGCGACCAGCTCACGCCGCCAGCCGCGCTTCGCTCAGGCGAACGGGAATGCGCCGCGGACCGAAGGGCTTGCCGAATTTCTGGTAGCGGCCGGCGAGCTGCGCGCCGCAGGACTTGCAGGCGCCGGCGTCGCTGAGGCGGTAGGCCCGGATGTCGTACCAATCGCGCACGATCACCGCCTCGCCGCAACCCGGACAGTAAGTCGACCCGCCCGCGGCGTCATGCACGTTGCCGGTGTAGACGTAGCGCAGGCCGGCGCGCTGCGCGATTTCCCGCGCGCGCGTCAGCGTCGCCGCCGGGGTTGCCGGCACGTCGAGCATCTTCCAGTCGGGATGGAACGCCGAGAAGTGCAGCGGCACGTCGCGCCCCAGGTGCTGCACGATCCAGGCGCATTCGGCCTCGATTTCGGCATCCGAATCGTTCCGGCCGGGAATCAGCAGGGTCGTGATCTCGGTCCAGACGGAAGTCTCCTTGACCAGGTACTCGAGCGTCTCGAGAACCGGCTGCAGGTGCCCGCCGCAGAGCTTGAAGTAGAACTCGTCGGTGAAGCCTTTCAGGTCGACGTTGGCGGCGTCCATCCTGGCGTAGAACTCGCGCCGCGCTTCGGCGTGCATGTAACCCGCAGTCACCGCGACGTTCTGGATGCCGCGCGCGCGGCAGGCATCGGCCACGTCCATCGCGTACTCGGCGAAAATCACCGGATCGTTGTAGGTGTAAGCGACCGACTTGCAACCCAGCCGCTGCGCCGCCTCGGCGATCATCTGCGGCGTCGCCGCGTCCATCAGGCGGTCCATCTCGCGCGACTTGGAGATGTCCCAGTTCTGGCAGAACTTGCAGGCCAGATTGCAGCCGGCGGTGCCGAAGGAGAGCACGCTCGTGCCGGGATAGAACTGGTTGAGGGGCTTTTTCTCGATCGGGTCGACGCAGAACCCCGACGAGCGGCCGTAGGTGGTGAGCACCATGCGGCCGCCTTCCATCTTGCGCACGAAGCACAGGCCGCGCTGGCCCTCGTGCAGGCGGCAGTCGCGCGGGCACAGGTCGCACTGGATGCGCCCGTCGGGCAGCGCGTGCCACCAGCGTCCCGGGTAGTTCGATTCGGGGATCATTGCAACGTCTCCTGCTTCCACTTGTGCACGCGATAGCGCCAGATCCGGCAGCGCGCGAACCGCGTGTCGGCCGGCAAGCCCGCCTTTTGCCGGAGCGCGTCGAGGAACCGGCGCGGCTCGGGCAATCCCTCCCACACCTGCGGCAGGAAGGTGCCGCGCCTGCCATCGCACTCGAGGATCAGGCCGTCCTCGCCGCGCCGGATCTGCGCCAGCAGGTCGGCCTCGTCGGCAAAGCGCACCGGCTTCGGCATCGAGAGCAGCGAGACCTCGACGCGGCAGCGCGGCCATTCCTCGCGCGTCAGCGCCGTGAAGCGCGGATCGTGGAACGCCGCGCGCCGCGCGTTTTCGGCCACGTCCTCGCCCAGCGGCCGCACCGCTGAGAGGCTGCCGATGCAGCCGCGCAACCGGGCGTCGAGCATCAGCGTCACAAAGGCCGCGCCCGACTGTTTCAGCCAAGGCTGCGCGTCGGTAACCGGGGCCTCGGCCTGAAAGCCGAGTCCGTGCGCGATCGCCCCACGCGCGAGCGCGACCAGCGTCCCACCGGACTCCTCGAGCGACACCGCTGCCGGCTCGTAAAGCGCAAACGATGCGTACCCGACCACGCGGCTCTTGCCGCCGGCGGTATCGCCGGAATTGGACGCCGCGAGCATCCGGATGCTCAGCGCGCGCCGCTTCGCGGCGTAGAGCAGCCCGTT
>Ga0155955_1096_pt1 | contig 14090 bp, 15 predicted proteins | sample RifCSPlowO2_02_FD_107609 | JGI IMG/M metagenome (GOLD analysis project Ga0155955, IMG submission 107609) | Betaproteobacteria bacterium RIFCSPLOWO2_02_FULL_67_19
CACGTGAAAATCCGCTCCATCGACGATCGCGACCGAGCACCGAATCGAAAATCGCGCTTCACGGTTGCGTAAGCACCACTTATTCAGACGTTCCCTAACGAAGCGGTCCCACGGAAGAACCGTAATTACCGTCGTTAAGGTAATGGCAACTGCGACGCCGTTGACCCAATAGGACACCGGTAAGGACAATTCGCCCCGCCAGTGGCGAGCCACGTAGGATCTATGAACTCTGGCTAGCCCAGCCCTGTACTTGGACGACGACCAAGCCGCTCCGGACTGCTGCTCTGTCGGCTCCCAACTTGCGCCTGGTCCAAACCAAGCTGCGCAACGCGGACACTCTGCCGCCGCAGTTTCAACTTGATTATTGCAGTTCGGACAGAATGGCATCGGAAACGAATAGACGCTCACAATTCGAGCGACCGGTTGAGCTCCGTCTAGTGCTTGCTCGTGGCAGTCTCTGGCGCATTGTCAATTCGATCAATTCAACGTTGACTAGCCTACGCCGAAGTTCGGCCTCTTGACTGGGCTCACACGAAGAAATAATGGCTACCATTGTGTGATGCGGAGGTAGACGAATGTATGCATCTAGCAAGACGTTCGTATCGCCCCGGTGTGCCGCACAATCAATCGCGACAGCTCAAAGTTGAGTCCGCGCACTCCAAGGTCCTTAATTGCCAGACTCGAAATGGCCGCGCCACCCGTTTACCGCGCCTGCGATGGCGTCATAGAGGAGGAGAGGATCCATCTGTTCTGCCAATGCCTTGTAGACCACCGCCGGAAGCGTCAGCCTCAGAACGTACGGTGATTTGAACGCTTCCAGTTGAATTTCCAGCGCTGGATATTCGTCATCTCCGAGCCCCCCTGGACAGGTGATGACGTCGGCGGCGATATCCATGGTGTGTCTCACGTGGCCCACGTGGATGTTCTCCTGGCGTTTGGCGGCTGACGCTCTCATGTGGTCCTCTCAAAGGTCTGGGCGACGGCTTGATTGTGTTTATTGGACCGTACCGAGTCCTAAAGGGAACCTGAAACTTTCCTGAATTGTTTCCGGAAGATCCCACACTGAATGACAAGAGCGGCACAATCCGCGCATCGAGGGCCGTACTCTCCCGTCGATGGAGAGCGGGCAAATGGCTACAGGACCAATGTCTAGGTATGGGACCAGACTACAGTCTAGGTAGATTTACCCTCCGCGTGGGTGAGCGCCAGTTGCTCGACAATGGCGATGTAGTCCCGCTCGGTGGACGCGCATTCGAGGTACTGACGGCCTTGGTCGAGTACTCCGGGAAGCTAGTGACGAAGGAGCAGCTGTTTGAGCGAGCCTGGCCGGGGGTCGTTGTCGAGGAAAACAACCTCCAGGTTCAAATCAGCACGCTTCGCAAGGTCCTAGGCCAAGGCGCGATTGCAACAGTCTCCGGCCAAGGCTATCGGCTGGTGCTTGAGGCAACCGAGATCGGACCCGGCGCGATCCCTGCCCCCGCGCCCCGGAAGCACAATCTTCCTAAACCCCTCACTGGCTTCATCGGGCACGAACAGGATCTGGGCAGCTGCGCCCAGTTGCTCGAACAGACAAGGCTACTAACCCTCATAGGGATCGGCGGTTGCGGGAAAACGCGCTTCGCCATCCAACTCGCCGAGCAGGTCCTGCCCGCGTTCCGTGACGGCGTATGGTTCGTGGATTTGGCTCCAGTGGCGGAAGCGACTCATGTGCCATTCACTGTTGCCACGCGCCTGCGGATCCGAGAAGTCCCGGACATACCGCTCGAGGAGACGCTATCCGATCAACTCGCGAATCAGCACCTGCTTCTGATTCTCGATAATTGCGAGCACCTTCTAGAGAGCTGTGCGCAGTTGGCGCAGCGGCTCCTGCAAGCCGCCCCCAATCTCCGAATCCTCGCCACAAGTCGCGAAAGCCTTGGTGTGGCCGGTGAGCAGATCGTAACTGTGCGCTCACTCAATGCACCCCAATTCAGTGCGGATCACGACATCGATCTCTTATCAACGTGCGAAGCCGTTCGACTGTTTGTTGGGCGCGCGAGATTGAGCCTGCCCACGTTCGCGTTGAACTCGGAGATCGGTCCGGGCGTGGCTGACATCTGCAGGCGCTTGGATGGTATCCCGCTCGCGATCGAACTGGCCGCTGCTCGCGTCGCCGTGCTGTCGGTTGAGCAAATACGTTCACGACTCAATGAACGATTTAGCCTGCTGGTGGGCGGCGCACGGGCATTGCCACGGCATCGGACTCTGGCCGCAGTCATGCAGTGGAGCTACGAGCATCTGGCTTCCAGGGAACGGCAGCTGGTCAGACGGCTTTCCGTGTTCGCGGGGGGATGGACTTTGGATGCGGCCACAGCTATGGCTGGGTCGCCAGTCGACCAAGGGGATGTGCTAACCCTGCTCAGTGGGTTGATCGACAAGTCGCTCGTCGAGGTCGAGCGTCATGGCGACGGTGAGCCCCACTATCGCATGCTCGAAACGGTCCGGCAGTACATGTTCGATCGGCTTGAGGAAGTCGGTGAAACCAGCATGGCGCGTACGCGCCATCTGCAGTTCTTTCTCGATCTGGCAGAAGCGATTCACCAGAGCGAGTTCTCAGGCAATTCACCGGGCTCCTTCGTGCCGCGGCTATCTCGCGAACTCGACAACATTCTGGCAGCGCATTCATGGTGCGACGTCGTAGAAGGGGGCTCCGAACTGGGACTGCGGCTAGTGAACGCCGTGCAGAGATACTGGGTAGAGCGGCGCCACAAGATTGGGTTGCCACCCGCGGAGCAAGATCCACTCTCGCTGGGATACAGATTAGTTGTGGAAGCACTTGCGCGTCCAGGCGCGCAAGCTCGCACAGAACACAGGTGCCGCGCCTTGTACGGTCTTAGTTCGCTTGCCTTCGTTATGCGTCGCCATGCCGAAGCCGAGGCACATTTGGTGGAAAGTATGGCGATTGCCCGCGAACTTGGGGACAACAAAATTCTCGCAGCAAGAACCGGCATTCTCACCATGTTCTATCGGTTTCGAAAGGATTTTGTTTCGGCGAAATCATATGCGGAAGAAACGCTTTCACTAGCCCGCCAATCCGAAGACAAGCGCACGATCGCGATCGCTTATCTGAGGTTGGGTGAAGTGAGCGTTTCGCAGAATGCAATGGCCGAAGCCGATTCTTATCTAGCCCAAAGCGTAGCATTCGCGCGCGAGTCGTGCCCCCCGATAGATCTTGCATCAATTTTGGTTGAGCAAGCGTCAGCGATAATTTGGCAAGGCGCTCATGAGCGAGCGATCGCAGCACTGCGTGAAGCTCGACCTACCATTGATGCAGCAAAGGACAAAGTTAGAAGTATTCAGTTTCTCACCGCAATTGCTGCCCTTGCAGCGCTGCGCAAGAATAGTGTGCAAGCAGCACGCTTCTGCGGCGCGGTGCAAGTACACGCCGTACTTGCATGGATATCCCCGGATGAGGAAATGCGACTTGCACAACTGATTACATCGCTGAAGCATACGTTGGGAGAAGCGGACTATGCCGCCGCTGAGGCAGCCGGAAGCGAACTCCAATTTCAGGAAGTTCTCGCTGAGGCAGGAGCGTGGCTGGACAACCTTTTACGTCAAGGTTGGTGATATGAACGATGCGTTGCAAGAGGTGCTTATCTGTAGGATTGGACCGCATTGCGCTATGTGGGATGTGCAAAGGTGCTGCGATTGTTGATTTTCGCGCCGAATTGACCCGGGATTTCTAGGTAAGAACTGACCCGCTCAAACGATGCTAACTACCTTGGCCACCGTCAACTTCCTGCGGTTGCTGTGGAGCAAAACTCGATGGATATTCTGGTGCAAAATGGCTCAATCCGAAGCGGAACTCAACACTCAAGCATCGCCCGGCTGGATTGCCGCACGAAGTTTTTTTCTGCATCCGACTCGATGCACGGCACCGGGTTATCGCGATCGAGGATCTGTTCCGGGGAACACTGACGCAGACGAGTGTCTATCCCCGCGACGTAGTCAAGGCATCCCTCCGGACGAATGCAGCGGCCGTGCTCTTCGCGCACAATCATCCTTGGGGCGTCGCGCAGCCGAGCCAAGTGGATGAGCTATTGACCCGCAGCCAGCTTGGACTGTGTGCTCGCCCTACAGATCCAGCCAATTCCTGAGCGCGGCCTCCAGCTCCGATAGCTCACGCGCATCGAGTCTGCCGACCGCAGGCAGCTTCAGGGCAGAGCGCGGCACGGTGACGACCTTGTCCGCCATGATCCACGACCTGCGATTCAAGCCGCTGCGCTGCCCCTCCGCAACGGGAACTCGCACGTAGTCCGCGTCGATTTCGAGACTGGTGAGCGGACAGACGGTGACGCTTTCCATCAACTCCAGCGTCGCGGTCGCCTGCGCGACCACTACCGGGCGTGGCTTGGTGGTGTAGGGACCTTTGACGGCGACATACAGGATGTCGCCGCGCCTGAGATTCATTCAGGCAGGAAGACGAGATGCTGCCAGTCCGTGTCGCGACGATCGGCCGCCGCAATCAGCTTGCACTGGCGGCGCAGCTCGGTCACTACTGCTCGCGAGCGGCGCGCTTTCCGTGTACGCGGCAGCTTGCGCGCTGGCGCCAGGCGCCTGCGAGATTCTGGTGCGTTCATCTCCGCCTCCGCAATACTCGTGCAAAGCGCCTGATATTTGGTAGGTCGTGGCGGATTCGAACCGCCGACCAACGGATTAAAAGTCCGCTGCTCTACCAGCTGAGCTAACGACCCTCCGGGAAGGGCGCGATTTTATCAGCCCTCTCGCGACATGCGCCAGTACTGCCACTTCATCGTCGCGGCGGCGCCGGCGATGATGGCGGCGAAGGTGATGATCGAACCGAGCGCGAGCGTGGAGAAGCCGGAAATTCCCTGTCCTACGGTGCAGCCGAGCGCGGTGATGCCGCCGAAGCCCATCAGCGCGCCGCCGGCGAGATGGTTCGCGGTGTCCTCGGCGTCGCGGAATCCTTCCCAGGCGAAGCTCTTGGTCGCGAGCGCCCAGGCCATCGACCCCGCTATCACTCCGGCCGCCGAGGCAATGCCGTAGGTGATGATCTTGGTCTTGTCGGTCCAGAGCATCAGGTATTCGAGCGAGAAGGCGAGCGGCGCGACGAACGAGAACGCTTCCATGCGCCCGGTGTTGGTGCCGACGAATGCCTCCTGCAGCGTGTTGGGATCCTCGGCGACATGACCGATCTTCCCGCTCACGTACCAGCCGCCGACGACCACGAGCCCGGTCACCACGCCGCCGAGCGTGAAATCGAAGTTCGACCGGAAATCCTTCGAGGCGTAGGCAAAGGCGATCAATCCGCCGCCGATGGCGAGGCCGAGCGCGAACATCCAGGTCCTGCGGTCGCCGCCCGCGCCGCGTGCGAAGAGCGAGGGCAGATCCTGCCCGCCCGCGAGCGTGGTCGCGGCCCGCTCCAGCACCTCTACCCGAAACGCGCCGAGGATCCCGCGCAGCGTCATGTAGGCGACCAGTCCGACCACGATGAACACAACCAGGGACTTGAGGTTGCCCGCCCCGATCCGGATCAGCGTCTTCGAGCCGCAGCCCGATCCGAGCGTCATGCCGACGCCGAAGAGAAACCCCCCGGCGATGTACGACAGCCAGGTGAAATTCGGCCCCGGATAGATCGACTTCGACAAGTCGACGAGGCCCGCGAGATGCAAGCCGTTCGCGCCGAGGATCGCGACGCCGATCGCGAGCAGCCACATGCGCATTCGGCTCGTGTCGCCCATGTTGACCCAGTCGGAGACCGCGCCCATGGTGCAGAAATTGGTCTTGTTGCCGACGGCGCCGAACACGAACGCGAGCGCGAACGCGCTCCAGGCGACGGCGGTGGCGAGCTGCGCAGGGTCGGCTTCGTTCATGCGAACGGGAATTTAGCGCAAGGCTGCGATTCGCGGATCTGGAGTGCCGTATTGCGCGATCAACGCGCCTGATAACGGGTCGGGTCGTCGACCGCGGCCGCTGCGAAACCGTCCCGCCGGATGCGGCACGCGTCGCACGCACCGCAGGCCCGGCTCTCGGCATCCGGCTGGTAACAGCTCACGGTCGCAGCGAGATCGACACCCAGTTCCAGCGCCAGCCGGATGATTCCGGCCTTGGGCAGGTCCAGGAGCGGCCCGCGCACCTCGGTCCTGCGGCCCTCGGTTCCGGCTTTCGTGGCGAGGTTCGCCATCGCTTCGAAGGCGCGCAGATACTCCGGGCGGCAGTCCGGATAGCCCGAGTAGTCGACCGCGTTCGCGCCGAGGAAAACATGCTGCGCCCCCAGCACCTCGGCCCAGCCGAGCGCGAGTGCGAGCAGGATCGTGTTGCGCGCCGGGACATAGGTGACGGGAATTCCGGGCTGCACCCCGGCGGTGGGCACCTCGATCGAGCGGTCGGTCAGCGCCGAACCGCCGAACTGCGCGAGATCGAGCACTACGATGCGGTGCTCCGCAGCGCCGGAGGCCTGGGCGATGCGGCGAGCGGCCTGCAGCTCGATGCCGTGGCGCTGCCCATAATCGACCGAAAGGCAATGGCAGGCGAACCCTTCCCGCCGCGCCCAGGCGAGGGTGGTTGCCGAATCGAGCCCGCCGGAAAGCAGGACGACGGCGCGCTTCAGCGCTTTGCCCCTTGCGCGAGGCGCTGCTTGGCGCTTTCCGCCGCCGGGCTGGCGGGATACTTCGCAACCAGTGACTCGAGCAGCTTCTGCGCGCCGCGCCGGTCGCCGAGCGCCTCCTGCGCGCTTGCCATGTTGAGCATCGCGTCGGGCGCCTTCGCGTCCTCGGGCCAGGCCGAGAGGACCTTCTGCTGCGCCGCGATCGCCTGCTTGTAATCGCGCTGCGCGAAGTGCGAATTGCCGATCCAGTACTGCGCCGAGGGCGCAAGCTTGCTCGTCGGGTAGGTGACGAGGAAACCCTGGAAGGCCGAGATCGCGAGCGGATAGTTGCCGAGCTTGAACTGGTTGAGCGCCGCTTCGTAGGCCTTCGCCTCCGCGGGCGGCGGCGCGCCATCCGCGGGCGGCTTCTCGGCCGCCGCCAGCTCTTTCTCGCGCGCCTGCTCGAGTTTCCGCAGCCGCGCGTCGATGTCGACGTAGAGATCCTTCTGGCGGCGCTCGGCGACGTCGAGCTGGTTCTGCACCACTTCGAGCTGGCCGCGCATTTTCGCCAGATCGCCGCGCAGCGCTTCGATCTGCCCGGCGAGCTCCAGCAGCGCGCCGCGGTCCTCCGCCCTCGCGAGCCGCTCGACGATGGCGCGCTCGGTGGCCTGCACCTGCCGGCGAAGCTCTTCGATGCGCCGCCGCGCCTCGTCGTCGTCGAACAGGGCGTGTGCGCTTGCGCTCCAGAGGAGCACGAGCAGAGCGGCCAGCCTGCGCATCAATATTCGCCCGCGTAGAGGATGTCGCTGCGCCGGTTCTGCGCCCAGGCGGTTTCGTTTTGGCCTTCTGCGCGCGGTTTTTCCTCGCCAAGGCTCACCGCCTCGACCTGCGCTTCCTGCGCGCCCAGCAGCATCAGCATCTTCTTCAATCCCTCGGCGCGCCGCTGGCCGAGCGCGAGGTTGTACTCGCGGCTGCCGCGTTCGTCGGTATTTCCCTGGATCAGCATTTTCGCGCTGCGGTTGTCCCGCAGGTAGCGCGCGTGCGCCTCGACCAGGGGTTTGAATTCGTCCCGGATGTCGTACTTGTCGAGATCGTAGTAGATCGAACGCCTGGACAGGATGGATCCGGGATCGGTGAGCGGCGATGGCGCCGCCTTCTTGCCCGCCGTGAGATCGACGCCGGCCACGGGCGGGCGCTGCACGCCCTGCGTTTGCGCACCCGGCTGCGTCGCCGACGGTGGGCGATCCTCGACGCCCGCCGGCGGCTGCTCGCTGGTCGGGGTGCTGGAGCAGGCCGCAAGCGCAGCGATCGTGAGAGCAGTGCAGATGGCACGCATGGAATTTCTCCTGGTCATTGGATGAATGGCCCCCAGGCCGGTTCGCGCACGTCGCCGGCCGACACCGAGAGCCTCTGTTTGACGCGGCCGTCGGCCGAGACCGCCGACAGCATGCCGCGACCGCCGAGCACCGTCGCGAGCAGGATCATTCGCCCGTTCGGCGCGATGCTCGGCGATTCGTCGCGGTCGCTGTCGGTCAGCACCTGCATCTGGCGCGTGGCGAGGTCGAGCAGCGCGGTCTGGAACTTGCCGTCGTTGCGCGTGATGAAAACGAGTTTCCTGCCGTCGGCGCTGACGCGCGGCGAGACGTTGTAGCTGCCTTCGAAGGTCACGCGCTGGGCGTCGCCGCCATTGGCCGGCATGCGGTAGATCTGCGGGCTTCCGCCCCGATCCGAAGTGAAATACAGATATTGACCGTCGGGCGAGTACACCGGTTCCGTGTCGATGCTCGCCGACTGCGTCAACCGGCGAACGCCGCTGCCGTCGGGATTGACGAGGAAGATCTGCGAGCCGCCGTCGCGCGAGAGCACCACCGCGAGCCGCGAGCCGTCCGGCGACCAGGCCGGCGCGGAATTCGAGCCCTTGAAATTCGCCGCCACGTGGCGCTTGCCGTCGAGCAGCGAATGCACGTAGATGACGGGCTTCTTGTTCTCGAACGAGACGTAGGCGAGGCGGCGCCCGTCGGGCGACCAGGCCGGAGAAATGATCGGCTCGAACGAGGCGAGCGCAGTCTCCTCGCCTGCGCCGTCGGCATCCGCGATCTGCAGCTCGTAGCGGTTGCCGCGCTTCACCACGTAGGCGATGCGGGTCGAGAACACGCCGCGCTCCCCGGTGAGCTTCTCGTACACGTAATCGGCGATGCGATGCGCCGTGGCGCGCGCCTGCTCGCGATTGAGCGTGTAGGCGATTCCGCCCAGCGGCGTTTGCTTGACGACGTCGAAGAGGCGAAAACGCGCCTCGAACCGGCCGTCGGGCCGGCGCGCCACCGAGCCGAGCACCAGCGCATCGGCGAGCCGCGCGCGCCAGTCGGTGTACTGGACATCGGTGGCCTCGGTCGGCGGCGGAACGATCGGCGGCACCTCGATGCCGCGGAACAGGCCGCTCCGCTCGAGATCCGCGCGCACGATCGTGGAAATCATCGCCGACAACGAGGCCTCGCCCGGGAACGGCGCGATCGCGATCGGAATGCGCTGCGCTCCCGCACCGGTGATCTCGATCGCGAGCTGGGCCTGCGCCGCGCCGCTCAGGAACAGAATGGCGAGCGCTGCTAGAAGCCGACGCATGCCTGCAATTATAAAGTCAGTCGCGTGGCTTGAACGTGAGATGCAGATCGCGCACGAACAATTCGGGCCGATCGGGTTTGGGCAGGGGCGACGCTTTGAGGATCGCGCGGTGCACCGCTTCGTCGTAGCCCTTGTGGCCGCTCGACTTTCGCAGCCGGGCGTCGAGAACCTCGCCCGTGGGCAACTGCACGACGTCGAACACCGCTTCGGGATTGCCCTGAAGATCGGGCGGCAGCACGATGTTGCCGCGGATTTTCGCGCGCACCTTGTCGACCCAACCGGCGATCGCCCGATCGCGTGCCGCGTTCGATTCGCGCGCCAACAGATCGCGAATCTGCCGGCGCTCGCGCTCGAGGGCAAGCGCGGCCTGCTCGCGCGCGAGTTCCTCCTGGATCTGCTTCTGCGCCGCGCGCTCGCGAAACGTCGGCTGCGGCGGCTCCGGCTTGGCGACTGGCTTGGGCGGCTCCGGTTTCGGTTTCGGCTTGGGCGGTTCGGGCTTCGGTTTCGGTTTGGGCGGTTCCTTGATCGCGATGTCGGGTTTCTCGACGATCGGCTCGGGCTTGACCGGCTCGGGCTCGACGACCGGCGCCGGCCTGGGCGGCTCGGGCGCCTCTACGACTGGCGGCGCCGACCACAGTTCGACCACCATCGTCTCCGGCGGCCGGTTCTGCCAGCGCACGCCGACCAGGAGCACGAACAGCAGCAGCAGGTGCACTGCCGCGGCGAGCGCGAGCGAGGCGCCCAGCGCCGGCTCGGCGCGCTCCTCGAAGAACGGCAGCGCCTGCGCCGTGCTCACCGCGCCGGCGTGACCAGCAGGCCGACCCGCTTCACCTGCTGCTTCTGCAGTTCGTCCATGACCTTCAGCACGGCCTCGTAGCGCACGCTCCTGTCGCCCGCGATGAGTACCGGCTGATCCGGGTTCTTCGCCTGGAATTCGCGCACCACGGCCGCAAGCTCGCCGGGCGCGACCCTGCGCTCCACCGCGGCCGCACCTTTCGCGTCGCGGGAGCGCACCAGCACCGACTGGTCCTCGCGAATCACCACTTCGAGCGGCGCCACCGGTGCGAGCGGCGCCTTGGACACCGAGGGCAGGTCGATCACCCCGGGCGTGACGAGCGGCGCGGTCACCATGAAAATCACCAGCAGCACGAGCATCACGTCGACGTAGGGCACGACGTTGATGTCGTGCATCGGGCCGCGCTTGGAGTGCAGCCGCGCCACGCCGGCTACCTCACCGTCTGGCGCTGCAGGACGTTGGAGAACTCCTCCATGAAACTCTCGAAGCGGATCGCGATCCGGTCGATGTCGTGCGAAAAGCGGTTGTAGGCGACGACCGCTGGAATCGCCGCGAACAGCCCGATCGCGGTCGCGATCAGCGCCTCGGCAATGCCGGGCGCGACCTGCGCGAGCGTCGCCTGCTGCACGTTCGCGAGGCTGCGGAAGGCATGCATGATTCCCCACACGGTGCCGAACAGGCCGACGTAGGGCGACACCGAACCCGTCGAGGCGAGGAACGACAGGTGCCGCTCGAGGTGATCCATTTCGCGCTGGTAGGTGGCCTTCATCGCGCGCTGCGCGCCGTCGACCATCACCGGCGCCTCGTTGCCGCGCTGTCCTCTCAGTTTGGTGAACTCGCGGAACCCCGCCTCGAAGATGCGCTCGAGCGAGCCGATCGAGTGGCGGTTGTTGACCGCGCCCTGGTAGAGCGCAAGCAGGTCGTTGCCGCTCCAGAATTCGCGCTCGAAGAGGTCGGTCTGCTCGCGCGCGCGCCGGATCGTGAACCACTTGCGGAAAATGAACATCCAGGACAGGAACGACACCGCGATCAGCAGCGCGAGCACCGCCTTCACCACCAGCGAGGCGTTGACGATCAGCGTCCAGATTTCCAGATCCTGCGTCAGTGTCATGCGGCGATTCTCGCGGCCAGGGGTTCGGGAAGCGGCTGCGGGCGCATGTCGCCAAGGCGCACGCACGCAGCCTGGATTCGCGCCGCGGCGCAGACGCGGCCGTCGGCGAGCCGCGCCTGCTGCGAAAGCCACAGGTAGGTGCGCCGTTTCTCCAGCGGCTGCACCGTCACCGTGAGCAGGTCGTCGAGCCGCGCGCCGATGCGAAAATCGATCTCGGCGCGCGATACGACGAATCCGGTACCGGTTTCCGAGGCGAGCCGTTCCTGGTCGATGCCGAGACTTCTCAGCCACTCGGTGCGCGCGCGCTCGAAGAACCTCAGGTAGTTGGCGTAGTAGACGACTGCGCCGCGATCCGTGTCCTCGTAGTACACGCGCACTGAAATGCTGAACGGCGTCAACGCGCTGTGCTCCCAAAAGCGTTCGACCGATTGTAGCAGCGGCGTTTCGAGGCGCTCCCCGCGCGGCTACCTCCGGTCGGCGCGTGCGCCCTTCCGGCGCGCCGCCGGAGCGCTCTGGCGTTCCCGGTGACGCCGCACTTTGTGCAGGTTGCCGCAGCTCGCCATTTCGCACCAGCGCCGGCTGCCGTTTCGCGTCTCGTCGATGAACAGCCACGAACAGGTCGGGCTGCCGCAACGGCGCATCCGTGAGAGTTTCTCGGAAGTAAGAAGTTCCGCTGCCGACTGAACCACCGGCCGAAGCACCGCGGCGAGATCCGAGGACGCGGCATCGTGCGTCCAATCGGCGTGCTCGCCCGTCCAGCGCAGCCGCGCAAGCGCCGCGCCCTGAGCGTATTCGGACTCGAACCGCTCGAGATCCTCGCTCGAAGGCGCGGAACCCTGGGCGCGGGCTTCGAACGCGCGCTGCAGCGCTTCGCGCAGTTCGATCGCGCGACGCCAGATCCTCGCGGCGGATTCGGGCGCGGCGAGCGCCGCGCGTCGCAGGCGCTTCGCCTGTTCCCCGCCCAGCGCGCCCGCCGCCTCCAGCCAGTCGACGAGATCGCCGTAGGTCGCGAGCCACTCCTCGCCGTGACGGTCGCGGGCACCCTGTCCGGTATTGCAGAAATCCAGGCACAGCGCACCGCCCGGGCAGCGGAAGGTCTCGGCACAGGGCCTGCACTGGATGCGCTTCAGCGCGTTTGGGGGCTGCATCGCGGTAACCCTTGAAAGCTACTTGACAGGTTACATTGTGCCACGGTACGCTGTAACCGTCTACATTGCCTTTAACAGTTACAAGGAAAGGGCTGAACCATGAATACCCTCGAGCGCAACCGGAAACTCGCCGCCGCCCTTGCGGCAGTGAGCGTCAACCTCGTATTGATTACGTTGCTCGTGTCGCTCGCCCGGATGTACGAAAGCGAGGCGGCGCGCCCGCCCGCGGCCGTGGAGGCGCGCACCCGCGTGCAGGCGGCACAGGCGGCGGGCAATCCCGAGGTGCTGCCTTGCCGGCCCGCGGCGGTGCGCGCGGGCTAAAGCGTCCGCGGGTCCTGGGGCGTCAGCAGGTCGGGCGTAGCGGCGGGCGCCGCGAGCCCGAAGTGCCGGTACGCCGCGAGCGTCGCCATGCGGCCGCGCGCGGTGCGCTGCAGGTAGCCCTGCTGGATGAGATAGGGCTCCAGCACGTCCTCGATGGTGTCGGTCTCCTCGCCGATGGCGTGGGCGAGGTTATCGAGCCCCACCGGCCCGCCGCCGAATTTCTCCATCACCGCCAGCAGGAGCTTGCGGTCCATCAGGTCGAAGCCGAGCGCGTCGACGTCGAGCATCTTGAGCGCGGCGTCGGCCACCGCGCGCGACACCACGCCGTCGGCCTTCACCTGCGCGTAATCGCGCACGCGGCGCAGCAGCCGGTTCGCGACCCGCGGCGTGCCGCGCGAGCGGTTCGCGATCTCGAGCGCGCCCTCCTCCACCAGCTGCACGCCCAGCAGCCCCGCCGAACGCTGCACGATGCGCGCGAGGTCCGCCACGCCGTAGAACTCGAGCCGCGCCACGATGCCGAAGCGGTCGCGCAAGGGATTGGTCAGCATGCCGGCGCGCGTCGTCGCGCCCACCAGCGTGAACGGCGGCAGGTCGAGCTTGATCGAGCGCGCCGCCGGCCCCTCGCCGATCATGATGTCGATCTGGTAGTCCTCGAGCGCGGGATAGAGGATTTCCTCGACCACCGGCGAGAGGCGATGGATCTCGTCGATGAACAGCACGTCGCGCGGCTCGAGATTGGTGAGCAGCGCGGCGAGATCCCCCGGGCGCTCGAGCACCGGGCCGGAGGTCTGCCGCAGGTTGACGCCGAGCTCGCGCGCGACGATGTGCGCGAGCGTGGTCTTGCCCAGGCCCGGCGGGCCGAAGAGCAGCACGTGATCGAGCGCCTCGCTTCTCTGGCGCGCCGCCTGGATGAAGATCTCGAACTGCGACTTCACCTTCGCCTGGCCGACGTAATCGGCGAGCGAGGTCGGCCTGAGCGAACGCTCGATCTGCTCTTCCTGCGCCGAGACGGGCTTGGCGGAAATCAGGCGGTCGGTTTCGATCGCCATTTCAGCCCCTCGCCAGCGCCTTCAGCGCGGCCCGGATGCCCTCGGCCACCGCAGCGCCCGGCGGCAGCGCCTTGACCGCGGCGAGCGCTTCCTTTTCGCTGTAGCCGAGCCCCAGCAGCGCATGAAGAATGTCGGCGCTCGAGCTGTCCGGGGCGGCGGCGGCGCCGGAACCCGGCAAGGCCTCCACGAGTTTGCCTTTCAGCTCCAGCAACAGCCGCTCGGCGGTCTTCTTGCCGATGCCCGGGACCTTGGTGAGGCGCGCGCTCTCCTGCAGCGCCACCGCCTGCGCGAGTTCGCTCACCGAGAGCCCCGAGAGCACGGCAAGCGCCGTGCGCGCGCCGACGCCCGAGATCCGGATGAGCTGCCGGAACGCGGTGCGCTCATCGAGCGTCGCGAAGCCGTAGAGCGTGTGCGCATCCTCGCGCACCAGCAGATGGGTGTGCAGCGTCACCGATTC
>Ga0155955_1023_pt1 | contig 13984 bp, 15 predicted proteins | sample RifCSPlowO2_02_FD_107609 | JGI IMG/M metagenome (GOLD analysis project Ga0155955, IMG submission 107609) | Betaproteobacteria bacterium RIFCSPLOWO2_02_FULL_67_19
GCTTGTTCATGCCGGTGACGAGCCGGGAGCGGGCGTCGTCCCCGAATAGCAGGCGTTTGGCGGGCATGCTCGAGTCTCCGTTCAGATCGGGTATGCACAGAGCTTAGGCCCGCCGTGCGAGGAGGGCTTGACGGCGATCAAGCGCTCGCCGGGGACCGGCGATGAATCGGGCTCAGTTCAGGCCAGGCCCTCGAACAACTGGATCTGCACTGTCTCGCCCGCTGCGACGCGACCGCGCCCGTGCTCGAGCACGATGAAGCAGTTGGCCTCCGACATCGAGCGCAGCACGCCCGCGCCCTGCTGTCCGGTGGTGCGGACCTTCCACGCGTCACCCTCCCGGAAGAGGACGCCGCGCTGATACTCGGTGCGGCCTGATACCTTGCGCAGGGGCTGCGCCGCGATCGCTGTCAGCAGCGGCAGCTCGCAGTCGCCGCTGCGACCCGAAAGGCAGAGCAGCGCATCGCGCACGAACTGGTAGAACGTGACCATCACCGCGACCGGATTGCCCGGCAGACCGAAGAGGATGGCGTCGCCGATGCGACCGAAGGCCATGGGCCGCCCGGGGCGCATTGCGATCTTCCAGAACAGCACCTCGCCGAGCTTCGCGGTGAGCGGCTTGACGAAATCGGCCTCGCCGACCGAAACGCCACCCGTGGTGATGATGGCGTCGGCGCTCGCGGCGGCCCTGCGGAACGCCGCTTCGAGCAGCGCCGGATCGTCGCGCACCACCCCAAGGTCGACGATCTCGACCCCCAGGCGCGTCAGCATCCCGTGCAGCGTGTAGCGGTTGGAGTCGTACACTTCGCCTTCGCGCAGCGGCGCGCCGATCGAAGCCAGTTCGTCGCCGGTGGCGAAGAATGCCACCCGCAGGCGTCGCTTGACGCTCACTTCGCCCAGGCCGAGCGACGCAATCAGACCGAGTTCCGCGGCGCGCAGCGGCGCGCCGGGCCGCAGCACCGGAATGCCTTCCTTCAGATCCTCGCCTGCGTAGCGCACGTTCTGCGCGGGCTTTTGTCCCGGCGGAATCGTGACGCGGTCGCCATCGGCACGCACCACTTCCTGGATGACGACCGTGTCGGTGCCCGGTGGCAGCACCGCGCCCGTCATGACGCGAACGCATTCGCCCGGACCGACAGCCCGCTTGAACACGCGTCCGGCGAGCGCGGCTCCGATCTCGCGCAGCACGACTTCGCGATCGGCGGCGAGATCGGCGCTGCGCACCGCGTAGCCGTCCATCGCGGAATTGTCGTGCGCCGGGACGTTGATGGCCGGGACGACGTCCTGCGCGAGCACGCGACCGAGCGCATCGCGCAGCGCGACGCGCTCCGCCTCGGCGACCGGCGTGAGGCAGGCGCGGATCGCCTCGCGCGCCACGTCGACCGGAAGCGCCGACGGGTCGTAGCCGTCGAGGCAGCTGACGGTGCTTTCAATGCCGCTCATTCCCGTTCCAGCTCTTCACGCGTGTTGAGGTTGCGGAACGCGTTGGCCTCGTCGTCGAAGGCGACTTCGACGATCCTGAGCGTCGCGTACCAGTCGTCGATCTTGCGCCCGCCGCGCGCGAGATAGGCTTCGAGATGCGGCAGCACCGCGCGCCGCACGAGCGCGAACACGGGGTGCGGCTGCGTGCCGGTCTTCGCCACCGCGAGGTCGTTGTCGTCGAGCGCCCGGCGCAGCCGCGCGACCAGGTCCGCCGGCAGGAAGGGCGAATCGCAGGGCACCGTGGCGACGAACTCGCCGCTGGCCGCCTTGAGGCCGGCATGCAGGCCGGCGAGCGGACCGGCGAAGCCCTTCAGCTCATCGGGCACGACGCGATGGCCGAGGCACGCGTAGGCCTCGGCATTCTGGTTGGCGTTGATGATCAGTTCGTCCACCTGCGGCGCGAAGCGCTCGAGCGCCCATTGCGCCAGCGGCTTGCCGCGCAGCGGCTGCAGTCCCTTGTCGACGCCGCCCATGCGCCGTCCCTGTCCGCCCGCCAGAAGCACGCCCGTCACGCTGCCCATGACGCGGATTCTAAGGGAGCGAAACTCCATTGCCGACGGCCAGGTCGCATGCGAGACTCGCGCGCATGCCGAACCGGTGGCTCGGACCCTTCCTCAACCTCGGGCATCTGCTCGACCATCTCGCGATGCTGGTTTTTCCGACCGCGGTGGTCGCGCTGGCACGCGAGTGGGACCGCCCCTATTCCGAGCTGCTGCCCATGGCGCTCGGCGGCTTCATCGCTTTCGGCGCTTGCGCGATCCCGGCGGGCTGGCTGGCCGACCACTGGAGCCGCTACCGTGTGATGGCGATTTTCTACTTCGGCATCGGCGCCTCGCTCTTTCTGACGGGATTCGCGCAATCGCCATGGCAGATCGCTGCCGGGCTGACGCTGACGGGCGCATTCGCCGCCATCTACCACCCGGTCGGCATCGCGATGCTGGTGGCCGCGCCCGCGCGCATGGGACGCGTGCTCGGCTGGAACGGGTTGTGGGGCAATCTGGGACTGGCGAGCGCGGCGCTGCTGACCGGGGCGCTGGTGGATCTCGCGGGCTGGCGCGCGGCCTTCTTCGTGCCGGGGATCGCGTGCGTCGCGGCGGGTGCCGGATTCCTGCTCCTGGTGCGCGATCCGGGGCAGGCGAAGAAGGTGTCGAAGTCGATCGGTCTGCACGTCGACGCCCGCATGATGACGCGCATCTTCGCCATCCTGCTCGTCGCCACCGCCTGCGGCGGCATCATCTTCAATGCGACCACGGTATCGATGCCCAAGGTGTTCGACGAGCGGCTGCAGGCGCTGACGCAGACCAATTTCGGCGTCGGCGTCCTGGTGGCGTGCGTGTACACGATGGCGGCGTTCGCGCAGGTGGTGATGGGCGGCCTGATCGACCGCTTCGAGCTGCGCCGGCTCATGATCGGCATCGCGCTGGCGCAGATTCCACTGCTCTACTTCGCGGCGAACCTCGAGGGCTGGGCGATGCTCGCCGCGGCGCTCTGCATGATGCTGGCCGTGTTCGGCCAAATCCCGCTCAACGACGCCATTGTCGGCCGCTACTGCGCCGACGAGTTCCGCGCGCGCGTGCTTGGCGTGCGCTACGTGGTTTCGCTCGGCGTCGCCGCCGTCGCCGTGCCGATGATCGCGGCGCTGCACCGCACCGAGAGCGGTTTCGCCAACGTGTTCCTGGTGCTCGCGGCGCTTGCCGGGGGCATGCTGGTCGCGTCGCTGTTCTTTCCCTCGCGCGGCGAACTGCTGGCGCACAAGGAGGGACTGGCGCAGCGCGCGGGCGCGCCAGGTTCCGCAACCCAGCCATTGAGGTCCAATTGAGCGACACCATCAACATCCAGTTCACGCGCTTTTCCGCGTTCTATACGCCCCTGATTGCGACCATCGCCGGGGGCTTCCTCGAGGACGAGGGCTTGAAGCCGGTGCATTCGGTCGCTGCGCCCGGCAGATCGGCCATCGCCGGGTTGATCGATGGCAGCGTGCAGGTCGCGCAGTCGGCGCCGTCGCAGGCCTTCGGACCGCTGGAGCAGGGCAGACAGCCGCCGGCTGCGCATTTCGCGCAGGTCAACGAGAAGGACGGCTTCTTTCTCGTAGGGCGTGCGCCCGAGCCGGATTTCTCGTGGCAGCGATTGAACGGGAAGCGCGTGCTCGTCGATCACGGCCAGCAGCCGATGGCGATGTTCCGCTACGCCTGCTTCAAGCGCGGCCTGGACTTCAAGTCGATCGTCGCCGTGGACGCCGGCGCGACGCCGCAGATGATCGATGCCTTCATCCGGGGCGAGGGCGACTACGTGCACCTGCAGGGGCCCGCGCCGCAGCAGCTCGAGCACGACGCCAAGGGGCATATCGTGACGTCGCTCGGCGACGCCATCGGCGCGTGCGCTTTCTCGAGCCTCGCCGCGACGCGCGCATGGCTCGCGACCGACATGGCAAAGCGCTTCATGCGCGCCTACCGCAAGGCGCGCGCCTGGGTGATCGGATCGCCCGCCGCCGACGTGGCGCAGGCGGAGGCGCGGTTTTTCCCCGGCATCGACATTGCGGTGCTGACGGCGACCATCGCGGCGTACCAGAAGCTCGGCAACTGGTCACCCCATGTCGAGATCACGCGGCCCGCATTCGAAGCGACGCTGGACATCTTCCTGCACGCCGGTCTGATCACGCGGCGGCATCGCTACGAGGACGCGATCGCGCCGCCGCCGGCGTGAGGTCCTGCACGGAGAGGCAAGGCATGATTCTGGAACTGGCAGACATCCGCATCCAACCCGGCCAGCAGGCCGCGTTCGACGCCGCGATCGTGAAGGGCGTCGAGACGGTGATCTCGAAGGCGAAGGGCTTTCGCGGCTACAAGGTGAACAAGGGCGTGGAGTCGCCCGAGCGCTACGTCCTCATGATCTTCTGGGAAGCGCTCGAGAACCACACCGTGGATTTCCGCCAGTCGCCGGCTTTCCTGCAGTGGCGCGCGATCGTCGGCGGGTTCTTCGCCACACCACCCACGGTCGAGCATTTCACGCTGCTGGCGAAGTCGGCGTAGCCGGGCTGTATGCGGGGCCGCGCTGCCGGCCCTGGTTGTCCCGGGGCTTCCGCCGGTGTAATATGGGTGCCCATATGAAGACGACCATAGAGATTGCCGACAAGCTGCTGGAGCAGGCGAAACGAGTGGCGGCGCGCGACCGCACCACCGTGCGAGCCCTCGTGGAACACGGCCTGCGCCGCGAGCTGACTGACAGGACCCGGGCGAAGCCCTTTCGCCTGCGCAAGGCGAGCTTCAAGGGGAAGGGGCTGCAGGCAGGCGCACGCGGACTGTCATGGGAGCGTCTGCGCGACATGGCCTACGAAGGTCGCGGCGATTGATCGCCGTCGACACCAATATCCTCGTCTACGCGCATCGCGAGGACGCGGAATGGCACGAGGCCGCGGCTGCGCGCCTGGCTGAACTTGCCGAAGGCCGCTCCGCCTGGGCCATCCCATGGCCCTGCATGCATGAATTCCTGGCGATCGTCACCCACCCGCGCATCTTTTCGCCGCCGACGCCGCTCGAGGCGGCGATTGCGCAGCTCGAGGCCTGGATCGAAGCGCCCGCGCTGGTGCTGCTGTCGGAAGGCGAGGGCTATTGGCGCTGGCTCAAGGAACACGTGGCTGGCGGCCGGGTCACGGGTCCGCGTGTGCACGATGCGCGCATCGCGGCGATCTGCGCGCAGCACGGCGTCAGGGAACTCTGGTCTGCGGACCGCGATTTCGGGCGCTTTGCGCGCCTCATCGTCCGCAACCCGCTGGTCGCCTGATCCGGCGGCGGACGCAGGTCAGGCCGGCCTGAGCCGTTCCCACGCACGCGCCGCGCGCCGGACCCGCGCCGAACCCGCGACGGCGAACAACTCACGGTCGCGGCGCCAGCGCGACACGGCGGCGTCCTCGCCTGCGCCGCTCCAGAACGGCTCCGTCTCCTCGATCAGGGCCGTCCCCTGGGCCAGCGCCCCCGCGAGAGCGATGTGCGCAGCCGGCGCGGAATTGTCTTCGCCCGCGATCGCCCGCAAGCCATGCAGCAGCGCTGCCGTGCGCTCGATCCACGCGGCCGGCCATCCGAGCCGTCGCGCCTCGCGCACGAGGTAGCCGAAGATCGCCGCATTGACGTGGAGATCCTCCACCGTGCGAAAGCGCTTCACGTAATCGTCGTAGCCGTCGCCCGGCAACAGTGCGTCGGCGGCGAGTTGCACGTTTTCGAAGTTCAGTTGCGCGTGCGGCACTTCGGGCACGAAGTGCGTCGGCGGCATCGACTGGATCGTGACGCCGGGCGAGTCTGCAGCAACCTGCACGACTCGGATCACGGCGCGCTCGCCCGGGATGCCGGCGTCGCGCGCCGCGACGTAGAACAGGCCGCCATCCGGCCCGAGCGTGGTCCAGCGCTTGGCGCCATTCAAGACCCAGGCATCAACCACGCGCCGCAGCGTGCTCTTGATCGCCTTCGGCGAATTGCCCTCGGCTTCCGTCACGCAGAGCGCGGCAATGCGATCTTCGGGCGCGTTCGGAAACAGCGCATGCAGCGCCGCCTGGTATCCCGAGGCGAACGCCCAGCCGACCCGGTCCGCCGCGAAGCCGCCGGCGATGGCGCGATCCATCGGATTGCGCCAGATTGCGGCGAGTTCGCGGTGGCGCGGCCACCATGCCGCCACGTCGGGACACTCGCGGGCCGCGGCCGGCGCCTTCAGCAGGTAGCCGATGACGTCGTCGCGCATCGCGTCCTCAGGCGAGCGCCGTGGGCTGCGCCAGCGTGCGCTCGAGGCGATGTCCGCCGGTGAAAGCAAGGTAATGCCGGCCGCTCGCGCGCCCGAGCATGGTGAGGCCGACGCGCTGCGCGATCTCGTAGCCCATGCGGGTGAGCCCCGAGCGCGAAACGAGGAACGGGATCTGCATCTGCGCGCACTTGATCACCATCTCGGAGGTGAGGCGCCCGGTGGTGTAGAAGATCTTGTCGGAGCCGTCGATCGCGTCGAGCCACATGAACCCCGCGATCGCGTCGACCGCGTTGTGGCGGCCCACGTCCTCAACGAACAGCTGGATCTCCGCTGCCGCCGGGCCCGCGGTGCGCGCGAGCGCGCAGCCGTGCACCGCGCCGGCCTGCTTGTAGATGGTCTCGTGGCGACGCACTTTCTCGATCAGGTCGAACAGCTGCGCGTCCGACAGGCGCACGTCCTCGCGCAGCCGCAGCTTCTCGATCTCCTCCATCAGGCCGCCGAACATCGTGCCCTGGCCGCAACCCGAGGTCACGGTGCGCTTCGCCATTTTCTGCTGCAGACCCCGCGTCGAGCGCCGGCGCGTCGTGACCGCCGCCGAATCGGTGTCCCAGTCGACCTGCACCGCGACAATGTCGTCGATCGAGCCGACCAGCCGCTGGTTGCGCAGGTACCCCAGCACCAGCGCCTCGGGCGCGTGGCCGAGGGTCATGAGTGTGACGATCTCGCGCTTGTCGAGGTAGAGCGTGAGCGGATGTTCGCCCGCGATCGAGGTCGGCACCATCTCGCCGCGCTCGTTGATCGCCTCGACTTCGAACGTGGCCGGACGCGCGGCGTCGGTGAGGACAGGGCGGATGCGCTCAGCCACCGATGTAGGACATCTCGACCTTGCGCAGGCGAGCGGTCTCCGCGGTGCGGATTTCCGAATAACGGTCGGTGCGTGCGTTCCAGACGGCGGCGATGCGGTTGCGCAGGTCGTCGTCCGATCCGCCGCCGCGCAGCAGCGATTTCAGGTCGTGGCCCGCGGTGCCGAAGAGGCAGGTGAAGAGCGCGCCTTCGGTCGAGAGCCGGATGCGGTTGCAGTCGCGGCAGAAGGCCTGCGTCACGGACGAAATCACGCCGATCTCGCCGGCGCCGTCGCGGTAGCGCCAGCGTTGCGCGACCTCTCCCGCGTAATGCGGGTCCGCCGGCTCGAGCGGAAACTGTTCGCCGATGCGCCGCACGACTTCCGCCGAAGGCACGACGTCGTCCATGCGCCAGCCGTTCGTGGAACCGACGTCCATGTACTCGATGAAGCGCACGATGTGGGGGCTGCCGCGCCAGTGGCGCGCCATGTCGACGATCTGGTGGTCGTTCATGCCGCGCTTCACCACCATGTTGATCTTCAGCGGCGCGAGGCCGGCGGCCGCGGCGGCCGCGATGCCCTCGAGCACCGTGGCGACCGCGACGTCGGCGTCGTTCATGCGGCGGAACGTGGCGTCGTCGAGCGAATCGAGGCTCACCGTGACGCGCTGCAGGCCGGCATCCTTCAGTCTGCGCGCCTGGCGTGCGAGTGCCGAGCCGTTGGTGGTCAGCGTCAGGTCGGCGCCCAGCGGCGCGAGCAGCGCCACCAGCTTGTGCAGGTCCTTGCGCACCAGCGGCTCGCCGCCGGTGAGGCGGATCTTCTTCACGCCCAGGCCGACGAAGATGCGCGCCACGCGCACGATCTCCTCGAAGCTGAGGATCGCGGCGTGCGGCAGGAACGGATGGTCCGGGCCGAACGCCTCGCGCGGCATGCAGTAGACGCAGCGGAAGTTGCAGCGATCCGTCACCGAGATGCGCAGGTCGCGCAGCGGCCGCGCCAGCGCGTCGCGCGGCGGCGCGCCGTCCCAGGCGGGCGGCGTGGGCAGCCCGCCGCGCTCGACGCGGATCGGAATAACCTTTTCGGACATGGTGCTGTTCTCCGCAAAATCATAGCAGAGGGTATAGTTATCGGATGCAGAAACCGAACTTTCCGGTCGCCGTGGTGATGCAGCGGCGCGTCTCTTCGAACCGCTGGCAGTCGGAGATCTGGGAGCCGCGCAGCGTGCTGCCCGGGCACGTGGGCGCCGGCGAGCCCAGCCTGCTGGTCGACCGCGACGGGGTGCAACAATGGCTGCACCCCGGCTTTTCGCTGCTTCTGCACCGCGACGAGGCTGAAGGCTACTACCTCAATGTCTCCTCCGGCAGCCCGCGGGTTTTCGTGCTCTGGCGCATGGACGGCGAGCGCGGCGTGCCGCTCGAGTTGACGGTGAGCTACAACGAAGGCGGCCGCTGGCTCGACGGCGGCCATTCGGTGGACGGCGTGACGATGCCGCCCGAGATTTTTGGCTGGGTGGGCGAATACGTCGAGCAGAATTACCGCCCCGAGCCGAGGAAGCGGATCAAGCCGCGTTCGTTCATGCATCCCAAGGACCGCGCCGCACAGTGAGCGAAGAGCAGGAACGCTTCCTGACGCGCTGGTCGCGCCGCAAGACGGAGGCGCGCGAAGCCCCGCCGGCCGCACCGCCCGACGCCGCGCCGCCGACGCCGGCGGCGAGCGAAGCCGATGTGCCTGCGCCGTTGCCGAGCGTCGAGGAACTGACGCCGGAATCCGATTTTCGGCCCTTCATGGATCCCCGCGTCGACGCTTCCACGCGGCGCGCGGCGCTGAAACACCTGTTCGCCGATGCGCGCTTCAACGTGCCCGATCCGTACGAGGCCTATTCCGAGGATTACACCATCGGCGAAGCAATCCCGGCGGAGATGCTGAAAACGCTCAACCAGGCCCGCAAGCATCTCTTCGACGAGCCCGAAGTCGCGGCGCCGACGGCGGCCGAAGCGCAACCCGAAGTCACCACGGAATCCAAGGATGTCGCTGGCCGGCAAGACGCTTAAGCTCTGCAATTGCAACGCCACGATTCCGCTCGACGCCAAGCGCCTCGCCAGCGCATTGCACAGCGGCGCACCGCTTACGATCCACACCGAGCTGTGCCGCAAGCAGGCGGGCGCATATCAGGCGGCGCTGGCCGATCCGGATGTGATCGTGGCGTGCACGCAGGAGGCGCCGCTGTTCGGCGAGCTGGCCGAAGCCGCGGACTCCAAGGCGCGGCTGGTGTTTGCCAACATCCGCGAACTGGCGGGCTGGTCGGCCGAGGGCGCCGCGGCAACGCCCAAGATCGCAGCCCTGCTCGCCGCGGCCGCGCTGCCCGAGCCCGAACCGGTGGCCGCGGTCGAATACAGATCGGGCGGGCAGCTGCTCATCATCGGACCCTCCGAGGTCGCGATCGATTGGGCCGAGCGGCTCTCGGGCGCGCTCGAGGTGAGCGTGCTGCTGAGCGCGGCAAATCGCGGCGAACTGCCCGTGGCGCGCAGCTATCCGGTGTGGTCCGGTCGCGTGCTCGGCGTTTCGGGCTGGCTCGGAGCGTTCGAGGTCGAATGGTGCCAGGACAACCCGATCGACCTCGAGCTTTGCACGCGCTGCAATGCCTGCATCCGGGCCTGCCCGGAGCAGGCGATCGATTTCACCTATCAGATCGATCTCGGCAAGTGCAAGGCGCACCGCGCCTGTGTCACGGCCTGCGGCGCGATCGGCGCGATCGATTTCGCGCGTGCTGCGGAGCCGAGGCGGGAGCCCTTCGACCTGGTACTCGACCTGCAGCGCGAGCCGGCAATCCGGCGCCACGGTCTGCCGCAGGGCTATCTCGCGCCGGGCGCCGATCCGCTCGAGCAGGCGCTCGCGGCGCAGAAGCTGGCGGCGCTGGTGGGCGAATTCGAAAAACCGCGCTTCGTGCAGTACCAGGAGCGCATCTGCGCGCACGCGCGTTCCGGGGTCACCGGCTGCAGCCGCTGTCTCGATGTCTGCTCCACTGCGGCGATCGCGGCCGACGGCGATCACGTCAGGGTGGAACCGCACCTTTGCAGCGGCTGCGGCGGCTGCAGCACGGTGTGCCCGTCGGGCGCGTTGAGCTACGCCTATCCTGGGGTGCCGCAAATCGGCACGCGTCTGAAAACGCTTTTGTCCACCTATCGCGGCGCTGGCGGGAAGGATGCCTGCGTACTGTTCCACGACGCCGAAAGCGGTCGCAGCGCAGTGCTCGCGCTTAGCCGCCGCGGCAAGGGCCTGCCGGCCCGCGTGATCCCGATCGAATGCCACCACGTGGCGTCCGTGGGGTTGGATCTCCTGCTCGGCGCGATCTGCTACGGCGCGGCACAGGTGGCGGTCGCAGCCGCGCCTGGCGTGGCGGAGGAATACCTGCAGGCGTTGCGCGAGCAGATGCGGCTCGCGAACACCGTGCTCAACGCGCTGGGCTACGCGGGCGAGCGCTGCCGGCTGCTCGACGCTGAAGACCTCGAGTCGAGTCTGTGGGGTTGGCCCGCGGCAACGCAGCCCGCAGCGGCCGCGGTATTCAATCTGTCGCCGCAAAAGCGCAGCTCGCTGGATTTCGAGCTCGATCACCTCGCAAAACAGGCACCAGCGCCCAAGGAACTGATCGAACTGCCTGGAGGTGCGCCGTTCGGCACGCTCGCCGTGGACAAGGCGAAGTGCACGCTGTGCAAGGCGTGCATCGGCGCCTGCCCGGAGTCGGCGCTGCTCGACTCGCCGGACGTCCCCCGCCTGCGCATCGTCGAGCGCAACTGCGTGCAGTGCGGCCTGTGCGCCAAGACCTGCCCCGAGGACGCGATCCGCCTGGTGCCGCGGCTGCTGCTCACGGCGCAGGCACGCGACGCGGTGACGCTGAACGAAGCCGAGCCGTTCCACTGCGTGCGCTGCGGCAAGCCCTTCGGCACCAAGCCGATGGTCGAGGCGATGCTCGCCAAGATCGGCGGCCATGCCATGTTCGTCGGCGCCGGGCGCAAGCGCCTGCAGATGTGCGGCGACTGTCGCGTCGTCGACATGATGGACGTGAAGAACGAGGTGTCGATCTTCGACTACCCGGCGCGGAAATGACGGCACCGCCGCTCGCCGCCGAGGAGCAGGCGCGTGCCGATGTCTACGCGCTGCTCGCGCAGCTCTTCTACGCGCCGCCGGGGCGGGCGCTGCTGGATTCGCTCGCGCGCCTGGATGCGGGCGAGGCGGAACCTGCCGCCTCGGCGATGGCCGGGGCATGGCGCGGGCTGGCGCGCAGCGCGGCGGGCGCGGATCCGGAGGCTGTGCGCGAGGAATACGAGTCGCTGTTCGTAGGCACCGGCCGCGCCGAGGTGACTCCGTACACCGGGGCCTACACGCTGGCGAGCGCGCTCGACAATCCCTTGGTGGAAATCAGGGAATTTCTCGATGCCCAGGGTTTGGCGCGCAAGCAGTCCGTTCACGAGCCGGAAGACCACATCGCCGCGCTCTGCGAGGTGATGCGACACCTGATCCTGCGGGACGATGCCGCGGCGCAGCGAAAATTGTTCGAGAGTTTTCTCTGGCCGGCCGCGAGTGTCTTGTGCGATGCAATATCCAGTCACCGGAACGCGCGCTTCTACGCGACTGCTGCGCGGTTCGCAAAAACCTTCTTCGAACTTGAGCACACCGCGTTTGATATGGATTAAGATTTCCCACCTTTGGGGACTGTGTCACCGGAGAACGAGCAGGCGCGCGGGAACGGCTCACCGGCGCGCTATGACAACGAGGAGGCCAACATGAGCGAGCGTACACCGCGCCTATCGCGGCGCAATTTCCTTCTGACAATCGGCGCCGGCAGCACTGCGGCGGCGGCAGGGCTAGTGACGCAGAAACCGCAATCTGCGGTGGCCCCGGACAAGTCGAAGCGCGGCACCGCCGGCTACCAGGAATCGGCGCACGTGCGCAACTACTACCGCACGACCAAGGTCTGAGGAGCCCGCCATGCTGCTCACGAGAAAAGCGGATGCAAACCTGAGCCGCCAGTCGCGCCTCGCGCGGGGCCTCTCCGGAAGCCTCGCGAAGACGGTCGACCGGCGCGCGTTCCTGCGGCGTTCCGGCATCACGCTGGGGGCCGGGGCGGTCGCTTCGCAGTTGCCGTTCAACATGATCGGCACGGCGGAGGCGGCGAAGGACGACAAGCCGGCCGCCAAGGAGGTCAAGCGCACCGTCTGCACCCACTGCTCGGTCGGCTGCGCGATCGACGCCCACGTCGAGAACGGCGTCTGGGTGCGCCAGGAACCGGTGTTCGATTCGCCCATCAACCTGGGCGCGCATTGCGCCAAGGGCGCCGCGATCCGCGAGCACGGCATCACGCACGACTCGCACCGCCTGAAGTATCCGATGAAGCTCGAGAACGGCAAGTGGAAGCGGCTGAGCTGGGACCAGGCCTACGACGAAATTTCCAAGAAACTGCTCGCGATCCGCGACAAGGACGGACCCGACGCGCTGTTCTTGGTCGGTTCGTCCAAGCACAACAACGAGCAGTCCTACCTGCTGCGCAAGTGGGTCTCGCTCTGGGGCACGAACAACTGCGACCACCAGGCGCGCATCTGCCATTCGACCACGGTTGCCGGGGTGGCCCAGACCTGGGGCTACGGCGCGATGACCAACTCCTACAACGACGAGCAGAATTCGAAGAGCCTGTTCTTCCTCGGCTCGAATGCGGCCGAAGCGCACCCCGTGTCGATGCTGCACACGCTGCACGCCAAGGAAAACGGCGCCAAGGTGATCGTCGCCGATCCGCGCTTCACGCGCACCGCGGCGAAAGCCGACAAGTACGTGCGCTTTCGCTCCGGCACGGACGTCCCGCTGCTCTTCGGCGTGCTGCACGTGATCTTCAAGAACGGGTGGGAAGACAAGGAGTACATCCAGCAGCGCGTGTACGGCATGGATCAGGTGAAGAAAGAGGTGATGGAGAAATGGTCGCCCGCGCAGGCATCCGCCGTCACCGGCACGCCCGTGGAGGACATCGAATACATCGCCAAGACGCTCGCCGAGAACCGCCCGGGCTTCATCATCTGGGCGATGGGGCAGACGCAGCACACGCAGGCCAACGGTGTCGTGCGGGCGTCCAACATCCTGATGCTGGCGCTGGGCAACGTGGGGCGCTCGGGCGGCGGCTGCAACATCTACCGCGGCCACGACAACGTCCAGGGCGCGACCGACATCGGGCCCAACCCGGATACGCTGCCGGGCTATTACCCGGTCGCCGTGCCCGGTTCGTGGGCGCACTGGTCGAACGTCTGGAACGTGGACCTGAAATGGCTGCAGGGGCGCTACAAGCCCGGCATGATGGCCAAGCCGGGCATGACGGTGTCGCGCTGGATCGACGGCGTGCTGGAGAAGAACGAGGCCATCGACCAGGATCCGAACCTGAAGGCCATCATCTACTGGGGCCATGCGCCGAACAGCCAGTCGCGCGGCACCGAGATGCTGGAGGCGATGAAGAAACTCGACCTGATGGTGGTGATCGATCCTTACCCATCGGCGAGCGCCGCAATGTTCGCGATGGTGAGGAAGGACGGCGCCTACCTGCTGCCCGCGGCGACGCAGCTCGAGTGCGAGGGTTCCGCAACGGCATCCAACCGCTCGATCCAGTGGCGCGAGAAGGTCATCGACCCGGTGTTCGAGTCGCGCACCGATCACATGATCATGTACCAGCTCGGGCAGAAGCTCGGATTCGGCGACCAGCTCGTCGGCAAGCGCGACGGCAAGCAGTCGATCAAGCTGGTCAAGGGCAAGGGCGGCATGGACGAGCCCTCGATGGAGGACACGCTGCGCGAGATCAACCGCGGCGCGTGGACCATCGGCTACACCGGCCAGTCTCCGGAGCGCCTGCAGGCGCACATGCGCAACATGCACGTCTTCGATGTCAAGACGCTGCGCGCCAAG
>Ga0155955_1101_pt1 | contig 13352 bp, 14 predicted proteins | sample RifCSPlowO2_02_FD_107609 | JGI IMG/M metagenome (GOLD analysis project Ga0155955, IMG submission 107609) | Betaproteobacteria bacterium RIFCSPLOWO2_02_FULL_67_19
CACCCGCCGCGTTTACCTCGGCCGTGGCCGAACTCTGGCTTATGCAAGTATTGCCGTCCTGCTAGCTGGAGCCGCGCCGATCGCCCCTTGGCCGCTGAACCCGCAACCGGCAGGGCAGCATCCGGCCACCTCGACTTGGGCCGATGACGTCGCGACGGGCCTGGAGCAGGATCACCTTGGCACCCATCCTGCAGAACGCGACCAGCGCGCGCTGGCAGATTTCATTGCCAAGCGGTTCCGGGTCGCCCGGGAGGCCGTGGGAGGGTTCGTAGCCGCTGCTTTTCGCGCCGGTACGGCGCACCGGGTCGATCCGCTGCTCATCTTGGCGGTGGTCGCGGTGGAATCCCGCTTCAACCCGGTCGCCGAAAGCTCGCTCGGGGCCCGGGGACTGATGCAGGTGCTGCCCCGGTTCCATCAGGACAAGCTCGCCGAGCACGGCGGCGACGCCGCGCTGCTCGACCCGGTGCTCAATATAGACATCGGGACACGGATTCTGCGGGAATACCTGCGCCGCACGGGCGCGACCGAGTCCGGACTGCAGATGTACGGCGGCGCTTTCGACGAACCGTCGGCGCAGTACGCGGGCAAGGTGCTCTCGGAGCGGGCCCGGCTGGAACAGCTGCTCGCTCGGGTCCGTCGCTCCGATGCCTGAGTCCTCAGGCGCAGTAGCGCCCGAGGCGTGTCGCCGCCTCTTCCAGATCTGCGGTGCTGCGCGTATACGCGAGCCGGATGAAGTTTCGCGTCCGGTGGCTGCCGAAATCGGTTCCCGGGGTCGTGGCGACGGCCGCGTCCTGCAGCAGCCGGAAGGCAAAGTCCGAAGCGTCGCCGAAGCGCGAGCAATCCGCGTAGATGTAGAACGCCCCCTGCGGCGCGACCGGCACGCTGAGGCCGGCTCGGGCAAGCGCGGGCAGCAGGAAATCGCGCCGCCGCTCAAACTCCGCGCGGCGGCGCTCGAGCAGCCCAAGCGCTTCAGGCTGGAACGCGGCCAGTGCCGCATACTGGGCGATGGCCGAAGGGCAGATGAAAAAGTGTTGCGCCAGCTTCTCCAGCTCGCGCAGGCGCTGCCTCGGCAGGATGGCCCACCCCAGGCGCCAGCCCGTCATGCAGAAGTACTTCGAGAAACTGCCGATCACCACGACTTCGCCAGGCAAACCGACCGCGCTCGCCGGCGCTCGCCCGTAGACCAGGCCCTGGTAGGTTTCGTCGACGATCAACACGCCGCCCCGCGCGGCGATGAACTCGGCGATGCGCTGCAGCTCGGTGCGCGCAATCAGTGTCCCGGTCGGATTGCTGGGCGAGCCGAGCAGCAGGCCGCGCGTGCGCGCGCCCCAGGCTGCCTCGAGCATGCCGCAATCGGGCTGGAACTGCATTGCCGCGCTGACCGGCAACGCGCGCGCGACGCCTTCGAACGCCCGCACGAAGTGCCGGTAGCCGGGGTAGCCGGGATCCGGCACCAGGATCTCGTCGCCGGGGTCGACGTACAGCGCAAGCGCCAGCAGCAGCGCGCCCGAGGCACCGGCGGTCACGGCAATGCATTCAGCCGGGGGCGAGGCGCCCAGGAAATCGACGTGAAACCGCGCGATCGCTTCGCGCAACGCTTCGATGCCCAGCGCGGGTGTGTAGGCCGTGAGACCGTCGCGCAGCGCCTTCACTGCCGCCTCGACCACGGGTTGCGGCGCGGTGAAATCGGGTTCGCCGATTTCCATGTGAACCACGCGCCGCCCGGCGGCCTCGAGCGCGTGCGCGCGTGCCATCACCTCCATGACCTCGAAGGGCTGGATCTGCGCGACGCGTCGCGCGGCTTGCATGCGCTCGAGGCTGGCGATGATGGGTGCGATTATACGGACGCTCGGGTTGCTATAATTCCTCCCCCTCGCTGCAGCGCCATTGCGCGCGCGAAGAGGATTCCAGGTGGACGAGCCGCTCAAGAACAGCGCATTGGAGTATCACCGTCTGCCGCGGCCGGGCAAGATCGCGATCCTTCCCACCAAGCAGCTCACCAACCAGCGCGACCTGGCGCTCGCCTACACGCCCGGCGTCGCCTTCGCCTGCACCGAGATCGCGCAGGATCCGGCGCAGGCGGCGACGCTCACCTCGCGCGCCAACCTCGTGGCGGTGATCACCAACGGCACCGCGGTCCTCGGGCTGGGCGCCATCGGCCCGCTCGCGGCGAAGCCGGTCATGGAAGGCAAGGCCGTGCTGTTCAAGAAGTTCGCCGGTATCGATGTTTTCGACATCGAGGTCAACGAGCGCGACCCGGCGAAACTGGTGGAAATCATCGCCAGCCTCGAGCCGACCTTCGGCGGCATCAATCTCGAGGACATCAAGGCGCCCGAATGCTTCCTGGTCGAGCGCGCGCTGCGCGCGCGCATGAACATTCCGGTGTTTCACGACGACCAGCACGGCACCGCCATCATCGTCGGTGCGGCGATCCTGAATGGGCTCAAGGTGGTCGGCAAGGCCCTGCGCGAGGTGAAGCTCGTGACTTCCGGCGCGGGGGCGGCGGCGCTGGCGTGCCTCGACCTGCTGGTGCGCATGGGCCTGCCGCTCGCCAATATCACGGTGACCGACATCAAGGGGGTGGTCTACGAGGGCCGCACCGAGGAGATGGACCCGGACAAGACCCGCTACGCCCGGCGCACGCCGGCGCGCGCGCTGGGCGAGGTGATCGAAGGGGCCGACGTGTTTCTCGGCCTTTCCGCGGGCAACGTCCTCAAGCCGGACATGGTGCGGCGGATGGCACCGCAACCGCTCATCCTGGCGCTCGCCAACCCGGAGCCTGAAATCCGGCCCGAACTGGCGCGCGAGGCGCGCCCCGATTGCGTGATCGCCACGGGGCGCTCGGACTACCCGAACCAGGTCAACAACGTGCTGTGCTTTCCGTTCATCTTCCGGGGCGCCCTGGACGTCGGCGCCACGGCGATCACCACGGCCATGGAGCTCGCCACGGTGAGCGCGATCGCCGAGCTGGCGCAGGCGGAGACCTCCGACATCGTGGCGACGGCCTACGGCGGCGAGCAGCTGAAGTTCGGGCCGGAATACCTCATTCCGCGACCGTTCGATCCGCGCCTGATCGCGCGCATCGCGCCTGCGGTGGCGCGCGCCGCCATGGATTCGGGCGTGGCGACGCGGCCGATCGCGGATCTGGAAGCGTACCGGGAGTCGCTCGGCCAGTTCGTCTATCACTCGGGCCTCATCATGAAACCGTTGTTCGGGGCGGCCAAGGCCGCGCCGAAGCGCGTGGTCTATGCCGAGGGCGAAGACGAGCGCGTGCTGCGCGCGGTGCAGACAGTGGTGGATGAACAGCTCGCGAAGCCGATCCTGATCGGCCGCCCGCAGGTGATCGAGCGGCGCATCGAGCAGCTCGGCCTGCGGATCTGCGCCGGGCGCGAGTTCGAGCTGGTCAATCCGGAGTTCGATCCGCGCTATCGCGAATATTGGTCGACCTACCACCGGCTCACCGAGCGCAAGGGCGTGTCACCGGAGTACGCCAAGATCGAAATGCGCCGCCGCCTGACCCTGATCGGGGCCATGATGATCTACAAGGGCGAGGCCGACGGCATGCTGTGCGGCATGTTCGGCACGCACGCCCTGCACCTGCAGTATGTCGATCAGGTGATCGGCCTGCGTCCCGGCGTGAAGCATTACGCGGCGATGAACGCGCTCATGCTGCCGGCGCAGACCGTGTTCATCTGCGACACCTACGTCACGCCCGATCCGGACCCGGAGAACGTCGCGGAAATGACGATGCTCGCGGCGGAGGCGGTGCGCCGCTTCGGCATCGTGCCCAAGATCGCGCTGCTGTCGGCATCGAACTTCGGCTCCGTGGACATCGCCTCCTCGCGCAAGATGCAGCGCGCGCTGGCGCTGCTTGCCGAGCGCGCGCCCGAACTCGAGATCGAAGGCGAAATGCACGGCGACGCGGCGTTGTCGGAGGAGATCCGCCTGCGCGTGTTCCCCGGTTCGCGCCTCAAGGGTGCCGCCAACCTGCTGGTCATGCCGACGCTCGACGCCGCCAACATCGCTTTCAATCTGCTCAAGACCACCGCCGGCGACGGCGTCACCATCGGACCGATCCTGCTCGGCGCGGCGCGCGCCGTGCACATCCTGACGCCGTCGGCGTCGGTGCGCCGGATCGTCAACATGACCGCGCTTGCAGTGGTCGACGCCGGCGCGCCGCGGGGCCACGAGCCAACGCTGTTCTGATTGCCGCCGCGCGTCCGATGCTGATCCACTGGCTGCCTGCGCGCAGACGGAGCTGCCGATGAGCCGCGCCGCGTCGCGTGCCGGCCTGGTGCTGACGGGCGGCGGCGCGCGCGCCGCCTACCAGGTGGGCGTCGTCAAGGCGATCCGGGACGTTTTGGGCAATCCGGTGGTCAATCCCTTTCCGATCCTGTGCGGCACTTCCGCCGGCGCGATCAACGCCGTCGCGCTCGCGGCCTTCGCCGACAACTTCACGCGCGCGGTGGGCAACCTGCTCGACATCTGGGAGCACATGCGCTGCGAGTACGTCTACCGCACGGACGGCGCCGCCATCCTGCGCCGCGGCGTCAGCTGGCTAGCGGCGATGACCTGGATCTCGCGCCGCAATCCGATCTCGCTGCTGGACAACGCGCCGCTGGGCGAGCTGCTGGCCAAGTTCCTGCCGTTCGAGCGGATCCAGGCACACATCGAGTCGGGCACGCTGTATGCCGTCAGCGTCACCAGTTCCGGTTACACCAGCGGCCAGAGCGTGTCGTTCTTCCAGTCGGTACCCGAGCTCCAGGGCTGGGAGCGCAACCAGCGCATCGGCGCCGCGGTGACGCTGCAGCTCGAGTACCTGATGGCCTCTTCTGCGCTGCCGTTCATCTTCCCGGCCGTGAAGCTGCACCGGGAATATTTCGGCGACGGCTCGATGCGGCAGATCGCGCCCGTGAGCCCGGCGCTGCATCTGGGCGCCGACCGCGTGCTGGTGGTGGGCACCGGCCGGCAGTCGCGCGATCAGGCGCGCGCGCGCTCGAACGTCTATCCCTCGCTGGCGCAGATCGCGGGCCACGCGCTCAACTCCATCTTCCTCGACAGCCTGATGGTGGACATCGAACGCATGGAGCGCATCAACCGCACGCTGAGCCTGATCCCGGAGGAGCTGAGAACACAGGGTCGCGTCCCGCTGCGGCCCATCCGGGTACTGTTCATCTCGCCGTCGCAGCCGATCGAGCGCATTGCGGCGCGCTTCGTGCACGAATTGCCGCCGATGGTGCGCTTCGCGCTGCGGCCGACCGGCGCCATGGCGCGCTCCGGATCGAACCTGGCGAGCTATCTGCTGTTCGAAGAATCATTTTGCCGTGCGCTGGTGGACCTCGGCTATCAGGACACCGTGGCGCGCGAGACCGAGGTGCGCAGTTTTTTCGAAGGGGCCTGAACCATGGCAGATCCGCAGACGCCGCACGATCCGTTCGAAGCGTTTCGCCGCCTGTGGGGACCGCTCGGCGTGCCGGTGCCCGGACTGGCCATGCCGACGCTCGATCCGCGGGAAGTCGAGAAGCACATCGCCGAGCTGAAAGCGGTCGAGGGCTGGCTGGCGATGAACCTGAACATGCTGCGCATCGCGATCCAGGGACTCGAAATGCAGAAGGCGACGCTGCAGGCGATGCGCGCCGGCGCCGAGGCCGGCAAGGACGCCGCGGCGGCGGTGCAGCAACCCAACCCGATGCTCTGGCCGTGGAGCGCGATGCAGCAGGCGATGCAGGCCGCGGCCGCAACCGAAGCGCAGGATCCCAACCGCAACCAGGAGAAAAAGACATGACCAAGGCGATTCGCTTTCACAAGACCGGAGGGCCGGAAGTCCTCCAGATGGACGACGTTGCGGTGCCGGATCCGGGTCCGAACCAGGCGCGCATCCGGCATACGGCGATCGGCGTCAACTTCATCGACACCTATCAGCGCAGCGGTCTGTATGCGCTGCCATTGCCCTGCGTCGCCGGTAACGAGGGCGCGGGCGTCGTCGAGGCCGTAGGGCCGGGCGTTACGCAGGTGAAACCGGGCGATCGCGTCGCCTACACCGGCGCGCCGCCGGGAGCCTACGCCGAGGCGCGGCTCTACCCCGCGGACCGGCTGGTCAAGATCCCGGACGGCATCTCGGACGAGCAGGCCGCCTCGATGATGCTGAAAGGCATGACCGTGTGGTACCTGATCCACCGCACCTACGCCGTGAAGCCGGGGGAGACGGTGCTATGGCATGCGGCGGCGGGCGGAGTCGGGTTGATTGCCTGCCAGTGGCTCAAGGCCAAGGGTGTCACAGTGATCGGCACGGTCGGCTCCGACGAGAAGGCGGCGCTCGCAAAGGCGCACGGCTGCGATCACGTCATCGTGTACACGCGGGAAAACTTCGCCGAGCGCGTCAAGGCGATTACCGGCGGCAAGGGCCTGGCGGTGGTCTACGACTCGGTCGGCAAGACCACGTGGGACGGATCGCTCGACTGCCTGCGACCGCTCGGCCTGATGGTGTCCTTCGGCAACGCCTCCGGTGCGGTGCCGCCGTTTCCCGTGGGGCTGCTGGCCCAGAAGGGTTCGCTCTTCGTGACGCGCCCGACGCTGGTCCACTACGTCGCCGCGCGCGCCGATCTCGAGACCGCGGCCGAGTCGCTGTTCGGCGTGGTGCGCTCGGGCAAGGTCAGGATCGAGGTCACGGGGCGCTACCCCCTGGCCGACGCGGCGCAGGCGCATCGCGACCTCGAGGGCCGTAAGACGACCGGGTCGATCGTGCTGCTGCCCTGAACAGCAGGAGCTGGTTGAGAAATACCGCGGCCAGCACCAGTACGCCGCCGGCGAGCGCCGCGGTACCCGGGCGCTCGCTGATTGCGAGCCACACCCAGAGCGGCGCCAGCACCGGCTCGGCGAGGCTGATGAGTCCGAGTTCACCCGCGCTCAGGCGGTGGTAGGCGCGCGTCATCAGCACGAGCCCGCAGCCGATCTGGATGATGCCGAGCGCCGCCACGACGGCGAGGTCGCGCAGCGAAATCGCGTGCGGCCACGCCAGCGGCGCCGCCACGGCGACCGCCAGCAGCGCCGCGAGGAGCGCGGCCACTGTGGGGTCGGTAGCGGCCGGTGCGCGACGCAGCACGATGTAATTCACCGTGAACGACGCGGGCACGCCGAGCGCGAGCAGGTTGCCGAGCATCTGCCCCGCGCCGAAGCCTTCGGAAAACATGAGCGCGGTGCCAGCGAGCGCGGCCGCGATGGCAAGCCAGGTGCCGGTGCGCGGCCGCTCGCCAAGGAAGGCCCAGGCGGCCACTGCGAGGAACAGCGGGCCGGTGCTCATGAGGGCGGCCGCGTTGGCCACCGTGGTGTGGCTGATGGAGAAGATGAAGAAGAAGAACGTGGCGGCGAGAAAGCAGGCCGACACCAGGCCCGCGCGGCCCGCGGCGCGCACGCGCGAGGGCAGTGCCGCGCGATGCCAGTAGGCCAGCACGCAGAAGATGAAGACGCCGGCGAACAGCGAGCGCCAGAACACGATCTGCTGGGGCTGCAGCGCGGGCAGGTGGCGCACGAACAGCCCGCCGGTCGAAAAGCAGACCGCAGCGCCGGCCATCAGGAGCGCGCCTTTTAACCGTTCGGGTAACAGGCTAGAATCCCAGGCGAGGGCGCGATTCTACGCGCCGTTCGCTACCCAAGGGAGGGTTCCGATGAAATTCCGGATCGCGGCGCTTGCCGCCGCCGCCGCGCTCGTCGCTCCGGGCGCGGCATTGGCCCAGCAGAAGCTCAAATTCGCGCACGTCTACGAGACCAGCGAGCCCTACCATACGGCGGCCGTGTGGGCGGCGGGCGAGGTCGCCAAGCGCACCGCGAGCCGCTACGCGATGGAGGTGTTCCCGGCCTCGTCGCTCGGCAAGGAGACCGACATCAATCAGGGTCTCACCCTCGGCACCGTCGACATCATCTACACCGGGCAGCTGTTCGCCGGCCGCAACTACGGCCCGATCTCGATCGGCGGCGCGCCGTTCATCTTCCGCGACTTCGACCACTGGAAGAAATTCGCGTCCAGCAAGCTGTTCGGCGAGCTGGCCGACGGCTACGCCAAGGCGACCAGCGGCAACCGCGTCGTCGCGATCACCTACTACGGCAACCGCCAGACCACGGCCAACAAGGCGCTCAACCGGCCCGAGGACATGAAGGGGCTCAAGATCCGCGTGCCGGACGCGCCGCTGTACACGCTCTTCCCGCGCGCGGTGGGCGCCAATCCGACGCCGATCGCGTTTGCGGAGGTGTATCTCGCGCTGCAGAACAAGACCGTCGAGGCGCAGGAGAACCCGCTGCCGACGATCGACGCGAAAAAGTTCTACGAGGTGCAGTCGCACATCAACATCACGGCGCACATCACCGATGCCCTGCTCACGATCATCGGCGCGCCGTTGTGGAACAAGCTGTCGGCGGCCGATCGCCGCACCTTGACGGCGATCTTCCAGGAAGCGGCGACGCGCGCCACCGGCGAGATCGTCGCGGTCGAGAAGAAGCTCATGACGGACTTCAGCAAGCGCGGCAAGACCGTGGTGATGGTCGATCGCAAGCCGTTCATGGCCGCGGTGCAGAAGTTCTACACCGCCGGCAAGCTGCCGGACGGCGGCCCGCTGCCATGGCCGAAGGACGTGTTCGACAAGCTGCAGGCGATCAAGTAGCGGCCGGCAGCGCAAACGAAAACGCCGCCCGCGGGCGGCGTTTTCGCTTCTTGGCGCTGGCACTACTTGATGCCGAGAATTCCCTTGGCCTTGTTGAGCGCGGCCTCCGAATCGGCGTGCTTGCCGGCTTTGTGGTGAGCTTCGCCGTCAGCTCTCAGCTTCTTGACTTCCGTCATCTGTGCGGCACTGATCTTCGCCGACGGCAGCGCGTCGTCGATCTGTTTCATCAGTTTCGGGCAGCTGCTCGCCAGCGCAAAGCTGCTGGCGAAGGCTAGGGCAACGAATAGTGTGGTGCGTTTCACGATTCCTCCTTGCGGGGTTGTAGAGGTCATGCTCGTCCGGACTATGATGCCAGACATGGCGGAAACAGTTGCCTGAGGGAGGATATTCCCTTTGCGCGCTACTCTGAAACACGATCGGGCGATCGAGCTGGACGCTGTCTGGCTGCGGCGACACTTTGCCGCCGCGCGCTCGGCGCCGCCCGCGATCGAGGGCGACCAGGGTGCCGTGGCGGACAACCCCGCGCTGACGCTGGCCTCGGTCCTGATCCCGATCGTGCTCAGGTCCGCCGAGCTGACGGTGCTCCTGACGCGCCGCACGACGTATCTGAAAAGCCACTCCGGGCAAGTCAGCTTTCCCGGCGGCCGCGCCGAGGCGCACGACGCCTCGCCCGAAGCCACCGCGCTGCGCGAGACGCTTGAAGAGATCGGCCTGGCGCGGCGCTGCATCGAGACCATCGGGCGCCTGCAGAATTACTGCACCCGCACCGGATACCGGATTTCGCCCGTGGTGGCGCTGGTGACGCCGCCGTTCGAGTTGCGCCTGGACGCGCACGAAGTCGAGGAGGCCTTCGAGGTGCCGCTGTCCTTCCTGCTCGACCCGGCAAATCACCAGCGTCATGCGCGCGAGTTCCAGGGGCGCCAGGTTCAGTATTTTGCGATGCCTTATGGGCGGCACTACATCTGGGGCGCCACCGCCGCGATGCTGGTCAATCTCTATCGCCATCTGCGCGCCGGGCTGTAGCGCGACGGCGCTGTGCTATCTTCGTCCGCGTCATGGGAATGCTGGCCATCATTGCTGCGCTGCTGCTGGAGCAGTGGCGTCCGATCGGCGACCGCAAGGCCTGGTCGGCGGCGCTGTCGACCGCCGCCAGCGGGCTCGAGGCGTCGTTCAACGCCGGGGAAAGACGCCACGGCAACATCGCGTGGCTGGTCGCGGTGCTGCCGGCGGCGCTCGCTGCCGTCGCGCTGCATTACCTGCTGTTGTGGCTGCATCCGCTGCTTGCGCTGGCGTTCAACGTCGGCGTGCTGTACCTGACGCTCGGCTTTCGCCAGTTCAGCCATTACTTCACCGGCATCCGGACCGCGATCCGCGACGGCCAGGTGGACCAGGCGCGCGAGCTGATCGGCGCGTGGCGCGGCGAGCCCGCCGCGCACCGCAGCCGCGAGGAAGTGGTCCGGCTGGCGATCGAGGAAGCGCTGATCGCTTCGCACCGGCACGTCTTCGGCGTGGTGTTCTGGTACATGCTGCTGCCGGGGCCGAGCGGCGCCATCCTCTACCGGCTGGCGATCTTTCTGCATCAGCGCTGGGGCGGCCTCGGCGAATTCGGGCGCGCGGCGACCCGGGCGCGCGAGGTGCTCGACTGGCCAGCCGCCCGGCTGACCGCTGCGGCGTTCGCGGTGGTGGGCGATTTCGAGGATGCGATCTATTGCTGGCGCACCCAGGCCCGCTCCTGGCCCGATGCTCCGATGGGCATCGTGCTCGCAGCGGGCGCCGGCGCGATGGGCGTGCGTCTCGGCATGCCGCTGGGCGAAATCGATGGGCCGGCAGCTAGGCCCGACCTCGGCGTAGGCGAAGCGGCCGACCTGCCTTATCTGGACAGTGCCGTGGGGCTGCTGTGGCGCGCCCTGGTGCTATGGGTGTTCGTCCTGATGATTCTGAGCGCGGCGCGGCTGCTTTGAGCGCTACGCGTCACCGGCGCCTTCAGGCCGGCTTCGCTCCGCCGGGCTGGTTGGCGTTGTCGATGCGCGCCTGTGCGAGCAGCACCGCGCGGACGTCGCGGTGCCCCTTCTCGGTCGCGAGCGTCAGCGGCGTTGCGCCGTCCTTGTGCTTCAGGTTCTGGTTCGCGCTGCCGTCGAGCAGCGCTTCGACCGTCTTGCAGTGGCCATTGACCGCCGCCTTGTGCAGCGGGGTCCAGCCTTCCTTGTCCGGCAGGTCAGGGTGAGCGTCGTTCTCCAGCAGCAGCTTCGCGACGTGATGATGGCCGCGACTGGCGGCGTGCAGCAGCGGCGTCCAGCCGAAATTGTTCTGCAGGTTGACGATCGCGCCCTTGCGCAGCAGCACCGCAGCCGCCTGCACGTAGCCGTTCATCGCCGCCCAGTGCAGCGGTGAATAGCCGCTGCGGTCGCGCGCGTTGACGGTGGCGCCGGCGTCGATCAGCATCAGGGCGGCCTGCTCCTGGCCGTTGAACGCGGCGACCATCAGCGGCGTCCAGCCGCCGTCGTCGATGTGGTTGACGTCCATGCCGGCGCGGATCAGCTTCTCCAGCACGCGCACGTCGCCCTTTTCGATCGCGCGCATCATGCGCTTGGGCGTGAAATCGATGCCCAGCTCTTGGAGCTCCCGGCGCATGGCTTCGAAGCCCCAGGGATCGAGCGGGTCCTTGGCGTTGGCGGAGATGATCGCGGTGTGCTTGCCATACAGCGCCATCAGGTCCGCCATGACATCCGCGGCGAATCCCTGGCGGCCGCCGCGCTTGTCCACCAGGAGTTCGTCGAAGTAGCGGTCGAGCTGCGGCGTCAGCCACAACTCGGCAATGCGGTTCGCGATCCGCACGTAGCGCTGTTCCAGCAGGTACGGATACTTGTCCGGTGCATCCCGGTAGACCTCCGCAAGCTTGGCGTTCTGCATCGGCCGCGCAGGCGCCGCGGGCGCCGCGGTGCGCGCCTCCCGGATCTCGAAACCCCGGATCGCGTGCGCCGCGATGAAACGCCGCCGCACGGTATCGGCGCCCTCCGGCGGATACAGGAAGACGCCGGCTTCGGTCTTGATGAACCCGATCGTCTCGCCAGCGAGCAGGGCACCGTCGCGCAGCTGGATCGAGTAGGCGTACTTTTCATCCTCGCCGAACGCTACGGTTTCCCCGACATTTTCGAACAATCGGTCGGCGCGCTTCATGAGGACAGGCCGCTGCAGGCGGATCTCGCGCAGCTCGTTCAGCGGGATATGCGCCGGAACGATCTCCTGGTCCGACTGGAAGCGAAGCAGCCTGGCCGCTTCGGCGTAGGACAGCAGCGTACCAAAGGCTTCGCGCCCGTCGCTGAAGGTCAGGACGCAGAACTCAGGCGCGTAGTCGTCGACCGACGGCGGATACTCGTACTCCGGCGGCGCCGGCCACTCGATGCGATCGATGCTGGTGCTTTCGGACATGGCTCGCCGCCAGTCTATTGCACCGGCATCGGCTTGTAAAAAGGACCCGGCCTAGACCGTGAGCGCGGGCGCCGGGGCGCCGCAGCACCAGCAATGGGTGAACTGTCGCTCGGAGACTTCGCCGCAGCGCGCGCAACGCCAGGCGTGTTCGCGCGCCCCCGCAGGCGGTGTGTCGAATCGCAGCAGCGCCTCGGCGCGCGCGGCATCCGCGTCGTGCAGCACCCAGAGCTCGATCTGGCAATCGGCGGGCGGCAGCTCGCCGGCGCCCGAGGAGAGAAATTCATTGCGCACCACGCTGCCGATGCCGTTCGCTTCCAGCACGTTGCGCGCGTGGTGCACCGCAACCAGGTCGAACGAGCTGTAGACGCGGCGCAAGCGTCGGCCTCTGCGGGGTCTCGGGGTCAGAGGTCGAACAGCGCGTCGCACTTGGCCGCGCAGACGAAGTCGTTCTCCGAAAGTCCGTCGATGGCGTGGGTCCAGTACTCGACCCGGCACTGGTTGTAGCCCACGTTCAGCAGCGGATGATGGTCCTCGCGGTGCGAGATCCAGGCGAGCGCATTGACGAAAGCGAGAGTCTGGAAGTAGTTCGGGAACGGGTAGACCTTGACCAGGCGGCCGCCTTCGATTACCCAGCCTTTCAGCTGCCCGAGCATCTCGGTCGCCTCGCGCTGGGAATAGGGCGCTACACCGCCTTCGCAGGGCTTGCACTTCCTTGCAGCGAGTTCGTTCATGGGCTGGGCATCTCCTGTAGGCGCGCGATGCGCGTCGTGGCGGGTGGATGGGAATCGTAGAACGCGGAGTACAGCGGGTCCGGCGTCAGAGTCGCGGCGTTGTCCTGGTACAGCCGCACCAGCGCCCTGACCAGATCGGCGGCGCTGGCGTGCGCGGCGGCATAGGCATCGGCTTCGAATTCGTGCCGGCGCGAATACAGGCTCGCGAGCGGCTGCAGCGGGAAGGTGAACACGGGAACGACCAGGACGAACAGCAGCAGGGCTGCCGCCGTGGAAGGCATGTTGACACCAAGGCCCGTGTAGAACCAGGCGTGGCTGGCGAGTTGTCCCAGTCCCCAGAGCATGGCGAGCGACAGGGCAAACAGCCAGGCGACGCGCTTCCAGACATGTCGCCGCTTGAAGTGTCCGAGTTCGTGCGCCAGCACCGCCTCGATCTCCTCGGGCGCGAGCCGCGCCAGCAGGGTGTCGAAAAAGACGATGCGCCGGGCGGCGCCGAAGCCCGTGAAGTAGGCATTGCCGTGGCTCGAGCGCTTCGAGC
>Ga0155955_1104_pt4 | contig 13024 bp, 15 predicted proteins | sample RifCSPlowO2_02_FD_107609 | JGI IMG/M metagenome (GOLD analysis project Ga0155955, IMG submission 107609) | Betaproteobacteria bacterium RIFCSPLOWO2_02_FULL_67_19
TTGCCGTTCGCCGAAGCCGAACCCGGCGCCACCGGTCTGGAGCTGCTGCTGCCACTCGTGCTGAAATGGGGTGTGGAGCGCAAGCTCGGCCTGGCACAGACGCTCGCGCGCGTCACGTGCGAGCCGGCACGCATCCTCGGCGTCGAGGCGGGACGACTCGCCCCCGGAGCGCCGGCGGACGTCGTCGTGTTCGATCCCGAGGCCGCATTCCGGGTCGCGCCGGAGGCTCTGCGCAGCCAGGGCAAGAACTCGCCGTTTCTCGGCTACGAGCTGGCCGGGCGCGTGCGCGCCACGCTGGTCGCGGGCAAGGTGGTCTACGAACAGCCGTGAAGTGGCTTGCGCTGGCGCTCGCGCTGACTCTCTCCGGTTGCGGCATGTTCGCGAAGCGCGAGGCGCCGCGGGCGACGCCCCAGGGCGGCTACTACAAGGACGATGGTCCCGGCGATGCGCCGCCGCCGAACCTCGATGCGGTGCCGGATGCGGTGCCGCGCGACGAACCGCTGCACCGCTTCGCCAACCGGCCGTATCAGGTTTTCGGTCGCGATTACGTGCCGCTCGCCGCGGTCGGCCCGTTCCGCCAGCGCGGCAGGGCGAGCTGGTACGGGCGGCGCTTCAACGGCGGCAAGACTTCGAGCGGCGAGCCGTACGACATGTACGCGATGACCGCTGCGCACCCGACGCTGCCGATCCCGAGCTATGCGCGCGTCACGAATGTCGCCACCGGGCGCAGCGTGGTGGTGCGCGTCAACGACCGCGGGCCGTTCCATGCCGACCGGGCGATCGATCTGTCCTATACCGCGGCCTACAAGCTCGGCTATGCGGAGGCGGGCAGCGCGCTGGTCGATATCCAGGCCATCGTGCCGGGCGCGAGCGTCGCGGCTGCCGCGGCGCCAGCGCCGCCGGGCAAAGGGGTCTACCTGCAGCTCGGCGCATTTGCCGCGCGCGAAAGCGCGGAGAGCTTTCGCGCGCGCGTGCTGCGGGAGCTGGCCTGGCTGTCGGATGCGATTCACGTCGTTGCGGGGGGCGCGCTTTACCGGCTGCATCTCGGCCCGTACCGATCGTCGGATGAGGCGCGCCCGGTGGCCGATCGCATCCGCGCCGAGCTGAACGTGGCGCCGCTCGTCGTCGTGCGATAATTCGGACTGCCTTTTTCGCTCCGAATCCCGATGCTTCGAACGCTCGTCGCGATGCTGCTCGCGCTGGCTGCCGTGGCGGCGGCGGCGCAGCAGCCGCCTTCCGTCATCGGACGCGCCTGGGTGCTCGCCGACCTGGCCAGCGGCCAGGTGATCGCCGCGGAGCGGCCCGACGAGCGCTTCGAGCCCGCTTCGCTCACCAAGCTGATGACGGCGTACCTGGTGTTCGCGGCACTGAAGGACAAGAAGCTCACGCTCGATCAGCCGGTGAATGTTTCCGAGCGCGCCTGGCGCGCCCCCGGCTCGCGCATGTTCATCGAGCCGCGCAAGCCTGTGTCGGTGGATGAGCTGATCCGCGGCATGGTGGTGCAATCGGGCAACGACGCCTGCATTGCGCTGGCCGAGGCAGTCGCCGGCTCGGAGGACGTCTTCGCGCAGATGATGAACCGCGAGGCGCTGCGCCTCGGCATGCGCGAGACGAAGTTCATGAACGCCACCGGCCTGCCCGATCCGCAGCACTATTCCACTGCGCGCGACCTGCATCTGCTCGCCGCGGCGCTGATCCGCGATTTTCCCGCCGAGTACGCGCTGTACTACACGCAGAAGGAGTTCCGCTACAACAACATCACGCAGCACAACCGCAATCGCCTGCTGTGGCTCGACCCGACGGTCGACGGCGTCAAGACCGGCTACACCGAGGCTGCCGGCTACTGCCTGATCGCCTCCTCCAAGCGCGGACCGCGGCGCCTGCTGTCGGTGCTGCTGGGCTCGACTTCGGAGGCGGCGCGCGCGCAGGAATCGCAGAAACTGCTCAACTGGGGCTTCCAGTTCTTCGACGCCGTGAAGCTCTACGACAACGGGCAGGCGGTGAAGGAGATCGAGGTCTGGAAGGGCGACCGGCGCCAGCTCAAGGCCGGCTTTCGCGCCGATCTCGTGGTCACGGTGCCCAAGGGGCAGGCCGACCGCATCAAGGCCGAACTGCTCGCGCAGCAGCCGCTGGTGGCGCCGGTGGCGGAAGGACAACGCGTCGGTTTGATGCGCGTCAGTTTCGACGGCAAGCCTTTCGGCGAATATCCGGTGGTCGCGCTCGAGGCGGCGGCGCCGGCGGGAATCTTCGGCCGCGCCTGGGATACACTGAGATTGTGGCTCAAATAGCGGGGCAGGCATGGTTTTCCTGAATGGAAAGTTCATTCCGATCGGCGAGGCCATGGTGCCGGTGCTCGATCGCGGCTTCATTTTCGGCGATGGCGTCTACGAACTGGTGCCGGTGTATTCGCGCGTCCCGTTCCGGCTGGACGAGCATCTGGCGCGGCTGGACCGCAGCCTCGCGGCGGTGCGCATCCGCAACCCGTACACGCGGCAGCAATGGCGCGAGATCATCCGGCAACTCGTCCTGCTGCAGCCGCACGAGGACCAGGGCGTGTACTTCCAGGTGACGCGCGGCGTGGCCAAGCGCGACCACGCCTTTCCGCTGGGCGTCGAGCCGACCGTGTTCATCATGTCGAATCCGCTGGTCAATCCGGCACGCGAGCTCATCGAACGCGGCGCCGAGGCCTTGAGCGCGGTCGACTACCGCTGGCAGAAATGCGACATCAAGTCGATCTCGCTCATCGGCAACGTGCTGCTGCGGCAGCTGTCCGCCGACGCGGGCGCCGCCGAGACCATCCTGTTTCGCGACGGCCGGCTCACCGAAGCCTCGGCATCGAACGTGTTCGTCGTCCGCGGCGGCGTGATCATGGGACCGCCGAAGTCGAACCTGATCCTGCCCGGCATCACCTACGACGTGGTGCTCGAGCTGGCGCGGGCGGGCGGCCTGCCGCTCGAGATCCGCGACCTCGGCGAGGCGGAAGTGCGCGCGGCAGACGAGATCTGGGTCACCTCGTCGTCGAAGGAAGTGCTCGCCATCGTGCGGCTCGACGGCAAGCCGGTGGGCGAGGGCCGCCCCGGACCGATGTTCAAACGCATGTTCGAGCTCTACCAGGATTTCAAGAAGACCGTGATGCGCACCGGCAAGGAGAAAGCGGCGGCCTGAATGTCCGAGGCCCTGGCACTGCTCGCCTATCCCTGCCCGTTTCCGATCAAGGTGCTGGGGCGGCGGGCGCCGGGATTCGCGCAGCAAGTGGTGAGCATCGTGCTGCACCACGCGCCGGACTTCGAACCGGCCAGTCTGGAGATGCGGCCGAGTCGCGAGGGCAAGTACCTGAGCCTGACCTGCACCGTGCGCGCGATCTCGCGCGAGCAGCTCGACGCCCTTTACCGCGAGCTGTGCGACCACCCGGCCGTGGTGATGGTGCTCTGAATGCAAGTGGCCACGACACCCTGCGTCGTGAAACACCTCGGCCGCGCCGAGTACCTGCCGATCGTCGCGGCGATGCGCGAGTTCACCGAGCGCCGCGATGCCGGCACGGCAGACGAACTCTGGATCCTCGAGCATCCCCCCGTGTACACGCTCGGCGTCGGCGCCGATCCGGCGCATGGACCGAAAGACGAGACGCGCATCCCGGTGCTGCGCTGCGAACGCGGCGGCGACATCACTTACCACGGCCCGGGGCAGGTCGTGCTGTACGCCTTGCTCGATCTCGCGCGGCGCAGCATCCGGGTGCGCGAGTTCGTTTCGCTGCTGGAGCAGTCGGTCATCGACCTGCTCGCCGAGCACGGCGTGGCCGCCGGGCGCCGCAGCGGCGCACCGGGCGTCTACGTCGCCGGCGCCAAGGTCGCTGCGCTCGGCCTGCGGGTGTCGCGCGGCCGCTGCTACCACGGCGTGTCGCTCAACGTCGACATGGATCTGGCGCCGTTTGCCGCCATCGACCCCTGCGGCTTTCCGGGCCTGCGCGTGACGCAGACGCGCGCCCTCAGCATCGATGCGCCGCCCGAGGTCCTGGGCGCGCGGCTGGCGGCCATCGTGACGCGAAAGCTTGACGATGCGTGAGCCCGGGGTGAAGCAAAAAGGCGCAGCGAAGATGGCGCGCATCGCCGTCAAGAGTGTGCCGCGCGCGCCGCTGGCGAAGCCGGAATGGATCCGGGTGCGCGTCGCCGGCGCCGATTCGCGCTTTCACGAAGTCAAACGCATCCTGCGCGCGCAGCAGCTGCACACCGTGTGCGAGGAAGCGTCCTGCCCCAACATCGGCGAGTGCTTCGGCAAGGGCACCGCAACCTTCATGATCCTCGGCGACATCTGCACGCGGCGCTGCCCGTTCTGCGACGTCGCGCACGGCCGGCCGCTGGCGCCGGATCGCGGCGAGCCGGCGCATCTCGCCGAAAGCATCGCGCGCCTCGACCTGAGCTATGTGGTCATCACCAGCGTCGACCGCGACGACCTGAAGGACGGCGGCGCGCAGCACTTCGTCGATTGCATCCGCGCCGTGCGCGCACGCTCGCCGGCAACCACCATCGAGGCGCTGGTGCCGGATTTTCGCGGCCGCCTGGCCCGCGCGCTGGAGGTGCTGTGCGCCGCGCCGCCCGATGTCATGAACCACAACCTGGAGACGGTTCCGCGCCTGTACCGCCGCGCCCGGCCGGGCGGCGACTATGCACATTCCCTCGCGCTGCTGCAGGATTTCAGCCGTCGCCAACGCGGCGTGCCGACCAAATCCGGGCTGATGGTGGGGCTGGGGGAAACGGACGATGAGATCCTGCAGGTAATGCGCGACCTGCGCGCGCATGGGGTGGCCATGCTCACCATTGGCCAGTATCTCGCCCCCTCCCGCCATCATCTGCCGGTGGAACGTTACGTGCCGCCGGAGACTTTCGCGCGCTTCGAACGCGAAGCCGCGGCGCTGGGCTTCACGCACGCGGCGGTGGGCGCCCTGGTGCGCTCCTCCTATCACGCCGACCGCCAGGCGTACGCGGCCGGCGTTGCCGCGCATGTTGCCGCAAAGCCTTAGGTTCAGGGTCGGTTTCTACGTCGCCCTCGCCCTGATGGCGACGCTGCTGCTGTTTGCGGTGCTGGTGGTGCGCCAGCAGCGCGCCGCGCTGCTCGGCGCCGCCGAGGATCACGTGACGCAGATGTCCGAGGCGATCGTGCGCAGCACGCGCTTTGCGATGCTGCAGAATCAGCCCGAGTTCGTGCATCGCATCATCCAGGACGTGGCGCGCGCAGCCAACATCGACCGCGTCAGGATCTTCAGCAAGGAAGGCGTGATCATCGATTCGACGTACACCAACGAGCTCGGCCTCAAGGTCGACCGCAGTGCCGAAGGCTGCTTCATGTGCCACCAGAGCGAGCGTCCTGCGGTGAGCCTGCCGAGCAGCGGCCGCGCGCGGATTTTCGAGGCCGCGGATGGCCGGCGCATGCTCGCGAGCATGGAGGTGATCCGCAACGAGCCGTCCTGCTACAACGCGGCCTGCCACGTACACAAGCAGTCGCAGACCGTGCTGGGGGTGCTGGATATCGTCTACTCGCTCGACGAGATCGACCGCAACATGCAGGCCGGAGCCACGGCGATCCTGGTGCTCTCGCTCGGCTTCGTCATGCTGGTGGCGCTCGCAGTGGGCGTTTTCGTGCACCGGCTGATCTACCGGCCGTTGCGCGACCTCGAAGCCGGCGCCCAGCGCATCGCCCAAGGCAACCTCGAGAAACCGATCCCGGTGCGCAGCGACGACGAGTTCGGGCGGCTGGCAGGCTCGTTCAACAGCATGACGCAGGCGCTGCGGGCCTCGCAGCAGGAACTGCAGCGGTGGAACGAGACGCTCGAGCGCAAGGTCGAGGAGCGTACCCGGGCGCTGCGCGTCGCCGAGGCCGAGGCCGTGCGCGGCGAGAAGCTTGCCTCCGTCGGCCTGCTCGCCGCGGGCATCGCGCACGAGCTGAACAACCCGCTGACGGGCATCCTCACCTTCACCAGCCTGATGCGCAAGAATCTGCCCGATGGCAGCGCCGAGGCCGAGGACCTGGATCTGGTGATCAAGGAAACCAGGCGTTGCGCCGCGATCATCCGGCGGCTGCTGGATTTCGCGCGCGAGAAGGCTCCGGAAAAGAAGTTCGCCGACCTCAACCGGCTGATCGAGGGCACGGTGCACATCGTCGAGCAGCCGGCGCAGCTGCAGGACATCGGGATCCGGCTCGAACTCGATGCCGCGCTGCCCCAGGTCTGGGTGGACACCAACATGATCGAACAGGTGGTGATGAACATGCTGGTCAATGCGCAGCACGCCATCGGCCAGAAGGGCGGCATTACAATCCGTACGCGGCGCGCGCCGGAGCCGAAGAGCCCGGCCGTCGGGGCGGCGGCCGTGCCGATGGCCGAAATCTCGATCGCGGACACCGGTTGCGGCATACCGGAGAAGAACCTGAAGCGCATCTTCGATCCGTTCTTCACCTCCAAGGAGGTCGGCAAGGGGACCGGGCTTGGCCTGTCGGTGAGCCACGGCATCGTCGAGGCGCACGGCGGCCTGATCGAGGTCGAGAGCCGTGTCGGCGAGGGCTCCACGTTCCGCGTCTATCTGCCGCTCGCGCCCGCGGACGCGCAGCCGCAGCACGCAAGCGAAGGGAGCAGATGATGAAGGGCCGGATCCTGGTGGTGGACGACGAGGAGATCGTCGTCCGCAGCTGCCTGCGCATTCTCGGCGGCGGTGACTACACGGTGGATGCGGCGCGCAACGGCGCCGAGGCGCTGCAGAAGGTCGCGTCAACCCCGTACGACGTGGTCGTACTCGACATCATGATGCCGCAGATCGACGGCCTGGAGGTGCTGCAGCGGGTGAAGGAGGCGCATCCCGACGTCGAGGTCGTGATGGTGACCGGCCTGTCGCAGATCGAGACCGCCGTGCGCTCGATGAAGCTCGGCGCCTTCGACTACCTGCCGAAGCCATTCGATCCCGACGAACTGAAGCTGGTGGTGGAGCGGGCGCTGGAGCGGCGGCGCCTGCTGCAGGAAAACCTCAATCCCACGACCGAGGCGGGCGCCAAGTACCGCTTCGAGAACATCATCGGCTCGAGCCCGCGCATGCAGGCCATGTTCCGCCTCGTCGCGCGCTGTGCACCGACCAGCACCACGGTGCTGCTCACCGGCGAAAGCGGCACCGGCAAGGAGCTGGTGGCGCGCGCGATCCATTTCAACAGCCTGCGCAAGGACCAACCCTTCGTCACGGTGGATTGCACGTCGCTCAGCGAGAACCTGCTGGAGAGCGAGCTCTTCGGCCACGTCAAGGGCGCGTTCACCGGCGCCGTCGTAAGCAAGCGCGGCCTGTTCGAGGTCGCGAACGGCGGCACGCTGTTCCTGGATGAAGTCGCCAACATCTCGCTCGCAATCCAGGCCAAGCTCCTGCGCGTGATCCAGGAGCGCGAGTTCAAGGCGGTCGGCGACACGCGCACCCAGAGCACCGACATCCGGCTGATTGCCGCCACCAACAGGGATCTGCGCGCCATGGTGGCGGAGGGCGGCTTCCGCGACGACCTGTTCTACCGCCTGAACATCTTTCCGATCGAAATTCCGCTCCTGCGCGAGCGCCGCGAGGACATCGCCGCGCTGGCGCTCCATTTCCTGAAGACGTTCAGCGCCGAGCTGGGCAAGGACGTGAACCGGATTTCCGACGGCGCGATGAACGTGCTGCTCAATCACAGCTGGCCGGGAAACGTGCGCGAGCTGGAGAACACGGTGCACCGCGCGGTGATCCTTGCCACCGACAAGGTGATCCGCAAGGCGCACTTGGTGAACCTGGTGGCGACGTCATCGGTCGCGGCCGCGGCGGTGCCGCGAACCGGCGACGAGCTCAAGCGCATCAAGAAGGCGGCGCGCGAGAAATCGGTCGAACACATCGAGAAGGCCTTCGTGCTCGAGGCGCTGCGGCGCAATGCCTGGAACGTCACCCGCAGCGCCGAGGAAACCGGCATGCAGCGGGCCAACTTCCAGGCGCTGATGAAGAAGTACGGCATCCGTCTGCGCGAGGCCGGCGAAGCGCCGGAAGAAAATTAGTGCGGGGCGTCCTTGGCGGGCTCTTCCTCCACCTCCTCGTAGCCCGTGAGCATCGCCTTGAAATGCGCCGAGGGCGTGTGGCCGAGGCTCGCCAGGTAGGGATGGATGAAGATGAAAGCGGAAAAGAAGATGAACAGCAGCACGTGCACGGTGCTCACCATGCGCACGCCGCCGAACAGCTCGATCGAGCCGGCGAATCCGTTCACGTCCCACAGCAGCAGCCCGGTGTAGAACTGAAGCGGAACCAGCAGGATCATGATGATCTGGTAGGTGATGCTCTGCAGCGCGTTGAACTTGCGGTAGACGCTGACATGGTGCGGGTTGGGCTGGCCCTTGAAGATGCCGTAGCCGTAGAACACGGCCTGCCGCAGGCTGTCGCGATAGTACCGGGCCGGATTCAGATCGGGGTGATAGACCTTGATCTTGTCGGTGAAAAGATAAAACAGCAGCCAGATGAAATAGTTGCCGATCAGCGCGAAGCCGACCCCGTTGTGCAGCTGCACCGCCAGCCCGAACGGCAGGATGGCCAGGAAGTCCGAATAGCGGATCTGGAGGCCGCTCAGGATCAGCACGATGAAGCCGAGCGCGTTGATCCAGTGCCAGATCCGGACCGCGAGCGGGTGAACGTAAAGTTTATGCATGGCGGCGAACCTTCCGTCTAGGGCGCCGGATTGCCGCCTTGCGGGCGGTCCGTCGATTTCCTGCGCAGCAGTTTTCTGAGCAGCAGGTGGCCGATCGGCGCCAGGATGCCGGCGGCGAGCGCGAGCGCGAGCAAGACATCGAGCAGCTTGATGCGCGTGCCGCCGATGACGTAAAAATCGCTGACCGATTCGACCGATGCCGGATTGCTCAGAACGTCCTTTTGCGCCGCGTAGCGCACGGGCCTGCCGTCGGGGCCGATGATCGAGATGGTGACGTTCTGGAAGGCGTCCGCGCCCTGCCTGTGGCAGGTCACGCAGTCCTTGATCGCCTTGGTCTTTACGCTCAGCAGGTGGGACTCGGCCCCGGTGCGCACTTCGAGGCGACCGATCAGAGTCGCCTTCGCCGGTGCACCTTCACGGTTGACGCCGCGCAACAGGTCCCAGAGTGCCTTGGCATCGAGGCTGCGGCCGCTCTCGTCGCTCATGCGCTGCTTGGTCGCAGGGTCGTAGAGCCTCAGGTCGACCCGTTTCTGCGATGCGGGCGCATGGCAGGCAGGGCAGGCAACCACCTCGAGATGCGTCTTGGTGTTCGGCAGCCACTTCTCGTGCGCGGCAAGCGCCCCGGCATGACAGCCGAGGCAGGCATCGCGCAGGCGCGTCCCCGTCGAGGCGGGACTGACGTCGTGCGCGCGGTGGCAATCGACGCAGATCGGCGCCTTGACCGGGCCCGCCTTGCTTCGCGCCAGGCCGTGCATGCTTCCGGCATAGGCGTCGAAAATCTCGTCGTGGCACTTGCGGCAGGAGATGCTGTTCATCGGTTCCTGCGCCGCCTTGGCGCGCACCGCGTGCGAGCCATGGCAGTCCGTGCACACCGGTGCCCAGAGGTTGCCGGTGCGAAGCGTCGTGGCGTGGACGCTGCCCTCGAACAACTTCGCCTTGTCCTCGTGGCACCGGGTGCACACTTCGACCTTTGCCACGGCGTACTCGCGTGCCGAGGCGATCTTCCGGCCCGGCCCCGGGTGTTTCTTCGGATTGATGTCGGCATGGCAGGCCGTACAGCCCAGCTCGCCATGCACGGACGTGGCGTACTCGCCGCCGTCGACGTGCAGGGAAAGCGTTTCGCCCTGGCCGAGGTTCTTCTTCAGGCCCTCCTGCGAATGGCAGGCGAGGCAGCCCTTGTCGTCCTCGGACAGTGCAGCGGCGGCGGAGACTGCCGCCAGCGCCGCAAACGCCGCTGCGGCGAGGAGGAGTTGGCGCATGAAATTCATGTCGATACCCTCTGAACGGAGCGAGTCTTGCACGTCGCCCCCTCGCGCCATTTGCTCAGGCGCAAAAAGGGGCGGCTTTGCCCCCTGCAATCCGGCCGCTGACCGTCTATTTCGCCTGCTCACGCTTCGCCAGCGCCTGGTATCCGCGCCAGGCCAGCATGCCGAGACCGACGAATGGCAACGCGATGACGTAAGCCAGGCCGATGAACGGCGCGGCGAAAAAGAGCCCGACGTTCCTGGCGAAAGTTCCGACCCGCCATTGCACGGCCGGCGGCGGCGTGGCGGGCTTCGGTGCCGTAACGGCCCTAGCGGCGGCATTGGGGCGGTCTTCGGGTACCACGGCGTGCGCGCTCTCCTCGATCATCTCGGGCGACAGCGGCTTGCGCAGGAACGCGGCTACGCCGGCCTTCCTGGCGGCCGCTTCATTGGCGTCACTGCCGTATCCGGTGACGATGACCACCGGCAGCCACGGGCGCGTCGCCTTGACGCGCGCTGCGACTTCGATTCCGCTCATGCCGGGCATCTTGATGTCGGTGAACACGGCGTCGTAGTCCTCGCGCGCGAGTCTGTCGAGGGCCTCCTGTCCGTCGCGCGCGGTGATGACCGCATAGCCCTTGCCGGAAAGAACGCGATGGAAGCTCTTGCCCACCACGGGATCGTCGTCGACCACCAGGATTTTCTTCAGCGTTGTCATGACTGGCTCCTTGGGAAGTGAAAGATTGGTCAGCAGGCGTTTGTGCCATGCCGTGTTGCATGCGCCCGGCGAGCGGCGTCGTTGCACGCTCCAGGCTCGGTGCGCACCGGATGCAGCGCCCATTGCTTGCGGGTCACGGCGCCTTGCGTGGCGCCGATCACGTCTTGCGGTCCCACGGGCTTGGCGAGGTAGTCGTAGGCGCCGAGCCGGACCGATTCCTTGGCGCCTTCGATGCTCGGATAGCCGGTGATCACCACCACCTCGCTCTCGGGCCATTTCTGCTTGATGGTGCGAAGCACCGCCATGCCGTCGGTCCCGGGCATCCGAAGGTCGAGCAGCACGACGTCGTAGGCTCGCCGTTCCATCGCCCGCAAGGCCTCGTCGCCGCTCAACACGGCGTCGGCATTGCACTGCGCGCTGCTCAGGATCCTCGCGTAGCTGCGCCGCACGATCTCTTCGTCGTCGACGATCAGGACATCGGGTTTGCGGTTCATCGCGTGCTTTCGCGCGCGTTCGCGTCCTCGAGCTAGCGTGCGACGCCGCGACGGGTTGCGGCGCGCAGCGCCCACCACGCCAGCATTCCGACGCCGACGAACGGGAAGGCGACGGCATAGGCGAGGCCCACGAACGGTGCGACGAAGAACAGCGCGATGTTCCTAGCGACACGCGCCGCGGTCTTCCAGCGCGCCGCGAGCGCCTTCAGCGCGAGCCAGGCAAGGGCGCCGAGGCCGGCAAGCGGCAGCGCAACCACGTAGACCAGACCGATGAACGGTGCCGTGCACAGCCACGCCGCGCCTTTGGCGGCGCGCGCCGCGTTCGCGGCTTCGTGCATCACGCCTTCGAACTCGCGGCCGATGACGGGGTAGTTCCTGACTGTCGCGGTGTTTGCAGTGGCTCTCATGACATCCTCCAGCGTGTGATTTCGTTTTCTGACCCTTCGCCCTATGTCTTGCAATGTGCGTGCCAGTGCGCGTTCAGGGCGCGGAAAAGCAAGGACCCGAAATGAATTCAGCGACTTACGGCTGCTGCGTGGCATCGCAAGCCGTCGCGGCGTGCCCCGCGCAACGCTTGCGAAGTACATCCTGGCCATGCAGCGGGCGCGAGGAAACGGAAGATTACGTTCTACTTTCAGATGGATAGATCAAATTTCGGGGGTACATTTTTTCCATGCAGTGCCGCTCGCGCGCTAAGCTGCGAAGCATCGAAGCACGAGGAGAAATCCGGTGACATCGATGTTTCGGGCAGCACTCGCGGCTGCGGCATTGGCCCTGCTCTGCAATGCATCTGCCCTGGCGCAGCTCGACAAGATCAGCAATCAGGACGCGAATGCGGGGCTCAAGGCCGCGCTGGAAAAGGGGTCGGTGGCCGCGGTCGCGGCGCTCGGCAAGACCGACGGTTTTTTCGGCAACGGTGCGGTGAAGATCCCGCTGCCCGGCTCGCTCAAGCGCTACGAGAAGCTGATGCGCGGCGTCGGCATGGGCAAGTACGCCGATGCGCTCATCCTCACCATGAACCGGGCCGCGGAGGCGGCGGTGCCGGAGGCGAAGACGCTGCTGGTAGACGCGGTCAAGAAAATGACGGTGCAGGACGCCAAGGGCATCCTCACCGGCGGCAACACGGCGGGCACCGAGTACTTCAAGCGCACCACCTCGGAGACGCTGCGCGGCAAGTTCCTGCCGATCGTGCAGCAGGCGACCAGGAAGGTGCAGCTCGCCGGAAAATACAATCAGTATGCGGAGAAGGGCGCGCGTTTCGGGCTGGTGAAGAAGGAGGACGCGAACCTCGACAGCTACGTCACGCAGAAAGCGCTGGATGGCCTGTTCTACAGGATCGCCGAGGAGGAAAAGAAGATCCGCGACAACCCGGTCAAGGCTGGCAGCAACATCCTGCGCAAGGTGTTCGGCGCGCTGAAGTAGCGGCGGCGCCTGCCCGGGCGCTCAGTGTGCCGGGTCCCCACCGGGCGCTCAATGCGCCGGGTCCCCACCGGGCGCTCAATGCGCCGGGTCCCCACCGGGCGCTCAATGCGCCTGGTCCCAATTATCACCGACGCCGACGTCGACCACCAGTGCGACGTCGAGCTGCGCCACGCCCTGCATCAGTTCACGCACGCCCGCCTGCACTTTCTCCAGCTCGTTCTGCGGCACCTCGAGCACCAGTTCGTCGTGCACCTGCATGATGAGCCGCGTCTGCAGCTTGTCACGCGCCAGCCAGTCGTGCACGGCGATCATCGAGAGCTTGATCAGGTCGGCCGCGGTGCCCTGCATCGGCGCGTTGATCGCTGCGCGCTCGGCGCCCTGGCGGCGCGCGGGCGAGCCGGATTTCATCTCTGGCAGCCAGAGCCGGCGGCCGAACACGGTCTCGACGAAGCCGTCGCGGC
>Ga0155955_1105_pt1 | contig 12901 bp, 12 predicted proteins | sample RifCSPlowO2_02_FD_107609 | JGI IMG/M metagenome (GOLD analysis project Ga0155955, IMG submission 107609) | Betaproteobacteria bacterium RIFCSPLOWO2_02_FULL_67_19
CTGGGTCACCGCCATCGCCTGCACGGCGAACGCCTCGTTCGATTCGATCACGTCCATGTCGGCAGGCTTGAGGCCCGTTTTCTCGAACACGCGCCGCACCGCCGGGATCGGCCCGAGTCCCATCACTTCCGGCTCGACGCCGGCGTGCGCGTAAGCCACCAGCCGTGCCAGCGGCCTGACGCCCGCCTTCTGCGCCGCGCCGGCCTCCATCATCACGACGGCCGCCGCCGCGTCGTTGATCCCGGAAGCATTGCCCGCGGTGACCGTGCCGTCCTTCCTGAACGCCGCCCGCAGCTTTGCCATGTCCTCGAGCCTGACGTCCTTGCGCACGTGCTCGTCGCGCGTGAACTGCTCGACGCCCTTGCGCGTCTTCAGCTCGATCGCGACGATCTGGCTCTCGAACCAGCCCTGCGCGAGCGCGTTCGCCGCGCGGCGGTGCGATTCGACCGCGAACGCGTCCTGCTGCTCGCGCGTGAATCCGTATTTCGCCGCAATGTTTTCCGCCGTCACGCCCATGTGGCCGTGGCCGAAGGGATCGTGCAGCGCGCCGCTCATCGCATCCACGATCGCGGCGTCGCCCATGCGCTGGCCCCAGCGACCGCTGGGCAGGAAATAGGCCGCGCGGCTCATGCTCTCGGCGCCGCCGCCCACCACGCAATCGGTGTCGCCGAGCAGGATGTGCTGCGCCGCCGAGACGATCGCCTGCAGTCCCGAACCGCACAGCCGGTTCACCGTGAGGCAGGGCGTGCCGACCGGCAGGCCCGCATCGACCGCAGCGACACGCGACAGATACATGTCCCGCGCTTCGCCGTGGATCACGCTGCCCATGACGACGTGGCCGACCGTTGCCGGGTCGATTTTTGCCCGCGCCACGGCTTCCTGGATGGCGATCGAGCCCAGGCGCGTCGCCGCGAATTCCTTGAGCGAACCGCCGTAATCGCCGATCGCGGTGCGGGCGCCGCTCACCACCACCACTTGCCGCTCGCTCATCTCGCCTCCCGCATCAGCCCTGCTTCGGCGGCTCGTTCTTCGACGGCTCGGTCCTGCCCGGCGGCGCCTGGAATCCGGGAAAATTGAATCCCGAAAACAGGTTGCGCGCCTGGCTCTGCATCTGCTCCTGGAACTGCGCGAACACCTTCTGGCTTTGCTCCATGTAGGCCTGCATCAGGCTCTGCATGGCCGGTCCCTGCAGGCTCATGAACTGGCTCCACAGTTCCTGCGAAGCGCGCGAGTTGTCGCCGTACACCTTATGCGACTGGTCCTGCAGCGCCTTCTGGATCTGCTGGAACGCGGCCAGGTTCTTCTCCAGGTACGAACCCATGAAGCCCTGCATCGCGCTGCCGTAGGCGCGGATCATCTGCGACAGCAGGTCGGAGCTGAACATCGGCACGCCGCCCGACTCCTCATCGAGGATGATCTGCAGCAGGATCTGGCGCGTCAGGTCGTCGTTCGACTTGGCGTCGATGACCTGGAAGTCCTCCTGCTTCAGCACCATCTGCTTGACGTCCGCGAGCGTGATGTAGCTCGAAGTCTTGGTGTCGTACAGCCGACGGTTGGGGTATTTCTTGATCAGGCGGACCTGATTGTCCATAACGTGCGCCTCTTCTCGAAGCTGCGCCCTGCGGCGCAGACCTTCAGTACATGTGCTGGCCGCCGTTGATCGAAATATTGGCGCCGGTGACGAACGCGGCTTCCTCGGAGCAAAGATAGATGATCAGCCCGGCCACCTCGTCGGGCCTGCCCAGGCGCCCGACCGGGATCTGCGGCAGGATCTTGGAATCGAGGATTTCCTTCGGGATCGCGGTCACCATCTTGGTGCCGATGTAGCCCGGCGAGATGGTGTTGACCGTGACGCCCTTCTTGGCCACCTCGAGCGCCAGCGCCTTGGTGAAACCGTGGATGCCCGCCTTCGCCGCCGAGTAGTTGGTCTGCCCGAAGGCGCCCTTCTGGCCGTTGACCGACGACACGTTGATGACACGGCCCCAGGTTCGCTCCAGCATGCCATCCATCACCTGCTTGGTCATGTTGAAGCACGAATCGAGGTTGGTGCGCATCACCGCGTCCCAGTCGGGCTTGGTCATCTTCTTGAAGGTCATGTCGCGCGTGATGCCGGCGTTGTTCACCAGGATGTCGATCGTGCCGCAGTCCTTCTGGATCTGCGCGGACTTCGCGGCGCAGTCGTCGTAATCGACCACGTCCACCGGATAGGCGGCGAACGCGTAGCCGCGGCCCTTCATCTCCTCGAGCCAGGACCTGTACTTGGTGTTGGACGGCGAATAGGTCACCACCACCCGGTAGCCGGCGTCGGACATTTTGGTCGAGATCGTTTCTCCCAGCCCGCCCATGCCGCCCGTGACCAGGGCAAGTCTCTGCTGCGCCATGATTTCTTGCCTCCGCTGCCTTCGCTGCAGGTTTGATCCAGTTTACACCATCACATCATGTGCATTCCGCCGTTCACCGAGATGTTGGCGCCGGTAATGTAGCCCGCTTCCTCCGAGACAAGAAACGCCACCACCGCGGCGACTTCCTCCGGTTTCGCGAGGCGCCCCATCGGGATCGAGGCGACGATCTGGTCGCGCACTTCCTTGCGGATCGCCATCACCATGTCGGTCTCGACGTAGCCGGGCGAGACCGTGTTCACCGTGACGCCCTTGCGCACCACTTCCTGCGCCAGCGCCTTGGCGAAGCCCGCCATGCCGGCCTTGGCCGCCGAGTAGTTGGTCTGGCCGAACTGGCCCTTGATCGCGTTCACCGAGGAGATGTTGATGATGCGTCCCCAGCCGCGGTCCACCATGCCGTCGATCACCTGGCGCGTGACGTTGAACACGCTGTTGAGATTGGTGTTGATCACCGCGCTCCAGTCCATCTCCGTCATGCGCTTGAACACCGAGTCGCGCGTGATGCCGGCGTTGTTCACCAGGATGTCGACGTTGCCGACCACGGCGCGCACGTTGTAGAACATCTCGGCGCAGGAATCGAAATGCGACACGTCGCCCTCGGCGGCATGCGCACGCAAGCCCTCCCGGCGCATCAAAGCCAGCCAGTCGTCCTTGCGTTCGTATCCGGGCAGGCAGCCGGCAACGACCGTGTGTCCCGCGCGGGCGAGCCGGCGGCAGATCGCGCTGCCGATGCCGCCCATGCCGCCGGTGACGAATACCACGCGCTTCGGCGCCGCGTCCATCCCCAACCGGCCGTCGTTGTCCTGCTCGCTTGCGGGCTGCACCAGATGCATCGACATGCTTTCGTCTCCCCGGGTTGTCGTGGTTATGGTTTTGGTGGTGTTACGGGCGCTCGACGGCGAGCGCGACGCCCATGCCGCCGCCGATGCACAGCGATGCCAGACCCTTTTTCGCGTCGCGCTTTTGCATTTCGTGCAGCAGCGTGACCAGGATGCGGCAGCCGGAGGCGCCGATCGGGTGCCCGAGTGCGATCGCGCCGCCGTTCACGTTCACTTTCGAAGTGTCCCAGCCCATCTGGCGATTGACCGCGATCGCCTGCGCCGCGAAGGCCTCGTTGATCTCCATCAGGTCGAGGTCCTGCGGCTGCCAGCCGGCGCGCGCGAGGCAGCGCTTGGAGGCCGGCACCGGCCCCATCCCCATGTATTTCGGATCGACACCGGCCGAGGCGAAGGCCCTGATGCGAGCGATCGGCTTCAAGCCCAGTTCTCCCGCCTTGCGTGCGCTGGTCACGATGACGGCAGCGGCGCCGTCGTTGATGCCGGACGCGTTGGCCGCGGTCACCGTGCCGTTCCTGTCGAACGCGGGCTTGAGGCCCTGCATCGCCTCGAGCGTCGCGCCGTGGCGCGGATACTCGTCGTCGGCGAAAACGACGGGACCTTTCCTCGAGGGAATCTCGAACGGGATGATCTCGTCCCTGAAGCGGCCTGCCTTCTGCGCGGCTTCGGTCTTGTTCTGGCTCTTCACCGCGAACTCGTCCTGCGCCTGGCGCGTGACCGCGTATTCCTTGGCCACGTTCTCCGCCGTGACGCCCATGTGGTACTGGTTGAACGCGTCCCACAGGCCGTCGACGATCATCGAATCGACCAGCTTCGCGTCGCCCATGCGGAAGCCGTCGCGCGCGCCATTCAGCACGTGCGGCGCCGCGCTCATGTTCTCCTGTCCGCCCGCGATCACCAGGTCGGAATCGCCGTTGGCCACCGACTGCGCGGCAAGCATCACCGCCTTGAGGCCGGAGCCGCACACCTTGTTGATGGTCATAGCCGGAACCATGTCGGACAGGCCGGCCTTGATGGCGGCCTGCCGCGCCGGGTTCTGGCCAAGGCCGGCGGCGAGCACCTGGCCGAGGATGACCTCCGAAACCTGGTCGGCCCTGACGCCGGTGCGCTCGAGCAGCTTCCGGATCACGTGGGCGCCAAGGTCGGACGCCGCTGTCTTTGCCAGTGTGCCGCCGAACTTGCCGATGGCGGTGCGCGCTGCGCCTACGATGACGATTTCTTCCACGAGGGTCTCCTTTTCATTGAGCCCGCTGCTTCACGTAGCGGCCCGGCGCCGGCTCGATCGCCCGATAAGCCGCGTTACCCATTTGCCGCGGCGCGCGACGCGCGCCGCCCTTGAACCGCTCCAGCCACTGCGCCCATTGCGGCCACCAGCTGCCCGGCTGCTCGCGCGCCGCCTCGAGCCACGCCGCCGGATCTTCCGGATAGGGCTCGCCGATCCAGAAGCTGCGGCGGTTTCCCGACGCGGGGTTGATGACGCCGGCGATGTGGCCGCTGGCGCCGAGCACGAAGCGTTTCTCGCCGCCGAGCAGGGCGAGCGTGCGGTATGCCGCGCGCCAGGGCACGATGTGATCCTCGCGCGAGCTGTAGACGAACGCCGGCTGGCGCACTTTGCCGAGATCGACCGGCACGCCGCAATTGGCAAGCGCGGCCGGCGCGCTCAACTTGTTCTCGAGATAGGTGTGACGCAGGTAGTAGCAGTACATCGGCCCCGGCAGGTTGGTGCCGTCGGCATTCCAGTAGAGCAGATCGAAAGCCGCCGGCGCGCTGCCCATCAGGTAGTTGTTGACCACGTACGGCCAGATCAGGTCGTTGGCGCGCAGCGCCGAGAACACGTAGTCGAGCTCGCGCCCCGGCAGGATGCCGCCGGCGCCGATCGCTGCCTCGCGCGCGCTCACGCCAGCCTCGTCGACGAACACGCCGAGCGTGCCCGGCTCCGCAAAATCGAGCATCGTGGTGAGGAAGGTGACGCTCGCGACGATGTCCTCGCCCTTCGCCGCCTGCACGGCGAGCGCGGCGCCGAGCAGCGTGCCGCCGACGCAAAAGCCGAGCGCGTTGACGCGGTCGGCGCGCGTGATGCGCCGCGCGACGCGGAACGGCTCGAACAGGCCGAGCCGCAGATAGTCGTCCCAGCCGTAGTGGCCCTGCTCCGGGCCGACGTTGCGCCACGACACCATGAACACCGTGTGGCCCTGCCCGAGCGCATAGCGCACGAACGAATTTTCCGGCCGCAGGTCGAGGATGTAGTACTTGTTGATGCAGGGCGGCACCATCACCAGCGGACGCACCCCGACCTCTCGGGTCACCGGCGCGTACTGGATCAGCTGCATCAGGTCGTTTTCGTAGACCACCGCGCCCGGCGTCACCGCGAGGTTGCGCCCGACCTCGAAAGCGGATTCGTCGCACTGGCTGATGCGGCCGCGGCGCGCGTCCGCCAGCAGGTTGGCGAGTCCGCGCGTGATGCTCTCGCCCTGCGACTCGATCGCCTGCCGCAGCGCCTCCGGATTGGTGGCGGCGAAATTCGCCGGACACATCGCGTCGGTCCACTGCTTCACGGCGAAGCGCAGGCGCGCCTTGGTCGCGGCGTCGAGACTGGCCGCATCGGCGATGCCGTTCATGAACTGCGACGTCAGCAGGTAGGACTGCTTGAGGTAATTGAAGTAGCCGTTTTCGCGCCAGGCCTTCGCCGCGAAGCGACGATCCCCGGGCTCGGGCTTCGCGACCACGGCGTCGTTTCCGGCCAGCATCGACGTCCACAGACGCGCCTGCTGTTCGAGAAACGACTTCTGCAGCGCCTGGACCCTCGCCGTGTCCGCAGCGGGCGGCAGCCACGCGGCGGATGCCCCCTGTGGCCACTGAGCAGCGAGCTTCATCCAGCCCTGAGCGACCTGGTCGCCGGCCGCTGCGATCGCGCCGACGAGGTCCTCAGGGGAAATTTGCTGCGCTGCCATGAGAGGCGGATTTTGCGACGCACAATCCGGGCCGTCAATTGAAACTGCGGGCAGCGCCCGTGTCGTCCTGCAAGCCGCTGATCAACCTCGGTTTTCAGTGCACGGCGCCGAGCACAACACGCACCAGTGCGATCGCCGCAATCCCGGCTGCGATGAGCACCGTCTGGGAGACGGTGGCACGCAATTCCGGGCGCCGGTGCAGGCCCGGGATGAGGTCGGCCACCGCGACGTAAATCATGCTCGCTGCGACGATCCCGAGCAGCACCGGCTCCCAGCGCACGAACACCTGCAGCGCGTAATAGCCGAGCACGCCGCCGATCAGGGTGCCGCAGGACGAGAGCACGTTCAGCGAGAGCGCCCTGGCCCTGGAATAGCCGGAATTGAGCAGGATGATGAAATCGCCCACCTCCTGCGGGATCTCGTGCGCCACGATGGCGACCGCAGTGATGATGCCGAGTTCGGTGCCCTGCAGGAAGGCCGCCGCGATCAGCACGCCGTCGAGAAAATTGTGGATCGTGTCGCCGACCACGATCATGGTGCCGGAGCGCCCTTGGTCGTGCCCGGGCTCGTGCTCCTCGTGCGAATGGCGCCACAGCAGCAGTTTCTCGAGCAGGAAGAAGCCGAGGATGCCGCCGAGGATCGCGGCCGCCGCGACATGCGCGTCGCCCTGCTCGAAGGCGTGCGGGATCACCTCGAGGAATGCGGCGCCGAGCAGCGTGCCGATCGCGAACGACACCAGCATCGGCACCCAGGACAGCCGCACCAGCAGCGCGACCGCCGCTGCGCCCGCGGACAGCACGCCGCCGACGATGCTCGCCGCGATGATCCAGCCCAGCGTCATGGGGGCGTGGATTCTACGTCAACCAGATCACCGCGGCCATGCGCGCCAACGTGCGTTCACGTCGCCAGGAGAAAAATCGATCGACCTCGGCGTGGGTGCAGAAATCGCCGCCCGAGACCTGCGTCACGCCGCGCGCGCGCAGGCGTTGGCGGGCGATCGCATAAAGGTCGAGCCGCCAGTGCCCGGGCCGCGACGGCACAAACGCAACCTTCGCTGCGGGATCGGCGGCGAGGAAGGCTGCACGCACTTCGTCTCCCACTTCGTAGGCGAGCGGCCCGATGGCGGGGCCGAGCCAGGCGAGGACCTGCGCCGGATCCGTCCGCATCGACGCCAGCGCGGCTTCGATCACGCCCGCGGCGAATCCCCTCCAGCCCGCGTGCGCCACGCCGACCACGTCGCCCGCGCGGCTCGCGAGCAGCACCGGCATGCAATCGGCCACGAGCACCGCGCACACCACGCCGCGATGAGTCGTGGTCGCGGCATCGGCATCGGGCTCGAGGCGCGATTCGCCGGCCAGATCCGGCTGCACCACCGCGCAGCCGTGAACCTGGTGCAGCCAGAAGGGCGCTGCCGGAACCAGGCTACTCAAGCGTGCTCGCCCGACACCATCGCGGCGCATGTCGCCAAACGCGCGCGTGGTGACGAACGCTCGCACGCCTGCTGGCGCCAGCCAGTCGGGCGCGATCAACTCAGCCACTGCGGCGCAGCCCCGCCAGCAATTTGGCCATGTCGCGCGGCAGCGGCGAGCGCCACACGAGCGTCTTGCCGCTGCGCGGGTGCACCAGTTCCAACTCCGCCGCATGCAGTGCCTGGCGCGGCAGCGACAGCCCCTGCCGCGTGCCACGCTGGTACACCTTGTCGCCGACCAGCGGATGGCGGATGTGCTGGAAGTGCACCCGGATCTGGTGCGTGCGCCCGGTCTCGAGGCGGCATTCCACCAGCGCCGCGTGGCCGAAACGCTCGAGCACCCGGTAGCGCGTGCGCGCCTCCTTGCCGCGGCCCGTCACCGCCATGCGGGTGCGCGCTCGCGTATCGCGTCCGATGGGCGCGTCGATGGTGCCCTGCGCCGGCGGGTCGCCATGCACCAGCGCGAGATATACGCGGCGTACGGTGCGCGCGGCGAGCTGCTCGGCGAGCTTCGACTGCGCGGTGACGTTGCGCGCCACCACCAGCAGGCCGCTGGTGTCCTTGTCGAGTCGGTGCACGATGCCGGCGCGCGGCACCGACGCGAGCTCCGGCGCATGCGCCAGCAGCGCGTTGAGCAGCGTGCGGTCCGGAACTCCGGCGCCCGGATGCACCACCAGGCCCACCGGCTTGTCGATCACGATCAGGTCGCGGTCCTCGTAGACGATCTTCAGCGGCATGCGCTGGGCGCGCGGTGCCGCGAAATCCGGCGCCGTGGGTGGGGTCAGGGCGACGCGCTCACCACCAACCACCGGGTGGCTGGTTTCGGCGCGCTCGCCGTCGACGAGGATGTGACCGGACTTGAGCCAGGCCTGCAGGCGATTGCGCGAATACTGCGGAAACATGCGCACCAGCGCCTGGTCGAGCCGCAGGCCGCCGAGCGCCGTCGGCACCACCGCCACCATCGGTGCGGCAAGCGCGTCCTCCCAGTCCGGCGCGCGCGCAACGTTATAATCTTTCACCATGAAAAGGAGTTTACTGGCAGTCCTCGCGCTGGTCGCCGCCGTGAGCGGCTGCGGCCTGCTGCCTGCGGAAAAGGACGAAACCGCGGGCTGGTCCGCGCAGCGCCTGTACGGCGAAGCGAAGGACGAGATCACGGTGCGCAACTGGGAGAAGGCGATCAAGCTTCTGGAACAGCTCGAAGCACGCTATCCCTACGGCCGCTACGCGCAGCAGGCGCAGCTCGATGTCGCGTATGCGTACTGGAAAAGCGGCGAGCGGGCCTCCGCGATCAGTGCCGCAGACCGCTTCATCAAGCTCTACCCGAACCATCCCAACGTCGATTATGCGTATTACCTGAAGGGGCTGGTCAATTTCAACGAGAACCAGGGCCTGTTCGCGGTGTTCGACACCCCCGATATGACCGAGCGCGATCCGAAATCGACGCGCGAATCGTTCGATGCCTTCAAGGACCTGGTGGCGCGCTTTCCGGAATCGAAGTACGCCGAGGATTCCGCCGCGCGCATGCGTTACCTGGTGAATTCCCTGGCGCAGAACGAGGTCCACGTCGCGCGCTACTACATGAAGCGCGCTGCCTATGTCGCGGCCGCCAACCGCGCCCAGTACGCGGTGCAGAACTACGCGCAGGCGCCCGCCATCGAAGAGGCCCTGTTCATCATGGTCAAGGCCTATGACGCGCTCGGCATGAACGAGTTGCGCGATGCGGCGGACCGCGTGATGCGCAAGAACTTCCCCGAGAGCCGGTACCTCGCCGGCAAGGTCGGCCGCGAGGTTTCCTGGTGGAAGCTCTGGGACCCGGACTGGTAATAGCTCGGAACAGGGGCCCCTGGCGGTTCCCCCGTTACCCCCTCCCTAGACTGCGTTGACGCTCTCGTCCGCGAGGTAGTCGCGGATCACCGTCTCGATGTCGGGGTCGTGCCGGAAACCCAGCGCAAGCGCGCGCGGCGTCTCGATGCGCGCCGGCCAGGTGCGCACGATGGCGCGGATGCGATCGTCGGCCGTCCAACGCACGCGTCGCACGACCTGCTCGCCCGCGATCCGCCCCATGGCAGCGATCATCTCCGCCACGCTCACCGTGATTCCGGGCAGGTTGATGACGCGCCGCGTGCCCCAGGCCGCGGCCGGCAGCTCGTGCGCGTGGACGAACGCCTCGGTGACGCGCCGCGGCGAGAGCAGAAAGACGCCGGTCTCCGGCGCCACCGGGCAATCCGAGACCACGCCGTTGAGCGGCTCGCGCAGGATCGCGCTGGCGAAGGACGACGCGGCGGCATTCGGCTTGCCCGGCCGCACCACGATGGTCGGCAGCCGCAGCGAGCGGCCGTCAATGAAACCCTTGCGCGAGTAATCCGAGATCAGGTACTCGCCGATCACCTTCTGCGTCCCATAGGAGGTCTGCGGATTGGCGAGGGTGGAGTCGTCGAGCAGCGCCGGCAGTTCACCGCCGAACGCCGCCACGGAACTGGCGAACACCACGCGCGGCGGCCTGGCGCAGGCGCGCAGTTGCGCCAGCAGCAGCCGCGTACCCTCGAAGTTGACGCGCATGCCGAGATCGAAGTCCGCCTCGGCGGCGCCGCTCACCACCGCGGCGAGGTGAAACAGCGATGCCGTGTCCGGGGTCACGACGCGCGCCAAGGTCGCAGCATCGGCAATGTCGCCCGCGACGGTCTCGAGCCGCGCGTCGGCCGGCGTGTGGGCGGGAAATACCTTGTCGAGCAGCACCAGCTTCGAGATTGGCTGTGGCTTGCCGTCGGGCCCCGCGAGCTGCGCGCGCGCAAGCAGCGCCATGGCGAGCTTGAAACCGAGGAACCCGCCACCTCCGGTAATCACGATTTTCACGCCTGGATTCTAGCGAAGAAGGTTTCCACGTCCGCGCGTTCGCGCGTCCGCTGCATCGGCGGCAGGCTGGCGAGGATGGTCCGGCCGTACGGTTTTGCGTACAGTCGCGGGTCGCAAAGCACCAGCACGCCGCGATCGGTTTCGTCGCGGATCAGGCGTCCCGCGCCCTGCTTCAGCGCGAGGATCGCCTGCGGCAGCTGGAACTCGATGAACGGATTGCCGCCCTGCACCCGCAGAGCCTCGATGCGCGCGGCCAGCACCGGGTCGTCGGGCGGCGCGAACGGCAGCTTGTCGATCAGCACCACCGACAGCGCCTCGCCGCGCACGTCCACGCCCTCCCAGAAAGACGCTGCGCCGAGCAGCACGGCATTGCCTAGACGGCGGAATCGCTGCAGCAGTTCGCTGCGCGAGCCGGTACCCTGCACGAGCAGCGGCAGATCGAGATCCTCTTCGGCCAGGTGCGCCGCGAGCTGGTGGTGCGCGCGACGCAGGGCGCGGTGCGTCGTAAAAAGCAGGAAGGCGCGTCCGCCGCTGGCGCGCAGCACCGGCAGCGCCGCCTCGATCACCGCCGCGGTGAAGGCCGGATCGTTCGGATTTGCCGGCAGGCCGCGCGGCACGTAGAGCAGCGCCTGGCGCGCATAGTCGAAGGGACTCGCCCAGGTGCGGGCCTCGGCTGCGTCGATGCCCAGCTCGCGCTTGAAGTGCGAGAAGTCCTCGCCGACGGCAAGCGTGGCGGAAGTGAAAATCCAGGCGCGCGGCGAGTCCGTCATCTGGCGGCGGAACATCTCCGCCGATGAAAGCGGCGTGACGTGAAGCTGCGCCGCGTACCCGCTGACTTCCACCCAGCGCACCTCGTTCAGGTCGCCCTCGGCCAGCAGGCGCGCCAGCGTCGCGCGCGCTTGCGCCGCGCGCCGCGCGCAGGACGCGAGCCCCTCCGAGCGTTCGGCCTGCTCCGCGAGCGGCACGGCGAGCGCTTCGAGCGCCGCGGCGAGCGACTGCAAGGACGCGGGGAAATTCCCGCGCGCCAGCGCCTGCGGCCACGCGAGGCGCGCCGGCTCTTCGCCGAACGCAAGCCTCAGGTCGCGCGCCGCGCGCTCCAGTTTCTGCGCCAGGCGCTCCAGGTCCGCCGCAGCGCCGCCCGCCGCGCGCAGCTCCACCCGCGAGTCGCGCCCCAGCTCGGCGAGCTGCGCCGTGGACACTTTTTCGCCGAAAAACAGACGCGCGGTCTCGGGCAACTGGTGCGCCTCGTCGAAGATGAGCGTGTTGCAGGCCGGCAGCAGCTCGGCGATGCCCTCGTCGCGCAGCATCACGTCGGCGAAGAAAAGATGATGGTTGATCACCACCACATCGGCGGCGAGCGCGTTGCGGCGCGCGCGCATCACGAAGCAGTTCTTGTAGTCCGGGCAATTCTGGCCGAGACAGTTCTCGCGCGTCGAGGTGGCGTGCAGCCATACGGGTGCGTCCTCCGGCACCGCGGCGAGCTCGGCACGATCCCCCGTGCCGCTCGACGACGCGAATCGGGCGATGACGCGCAGTTGTGCGGCCTCTTCGCGCGAGCCGAGCCGCGCCTCCTGCACCGCGCGCTGCGTGCGGTAGAGGCAGACATAGTTGGCGCGCCCCTTGAGCAGCGCGGCGGTCGCGCCGGAGGCGAGCGCATTGCGCACCGCGGGCAGGTCGCGGTCGTGCAGCTGGTCCTGCAGCGTCTTGGTGCCGGTCGAGATGATCACCTTGCCGCCGGCGATGATCGCGGGAACGAGATAGGCGAAGGTCTTTCCGGTGCCCGTCCCGGCTTCCGCAATGAAAACGCCGCGAGCTTCGATAGCCTCCAGGATGGCGAGTGCCATCTCGCACTGCTGCGGGCGCTCGCGATAGCCCTCGATGGCCGCCGCCAGCGCCCCTCCGGCGGCAAAGGCGCGCTTCACGGCGCCCGCTTTACTTGCCGCGCTCATAGGACTAGATTACCTCAATAATGCGTCACAACATTCTGTATTCGATGACTTTTTCGGCCGTGCTCGCGGGCTGCGCCGGAGCTCCGCCGAAAGCGCCTTTGGCGGCGCAGCCTGAATCATGGCAGCGACAGGAGCCCGTAGCGCACGCGCAGCGATCCGAAGCTCTGCTGCAAACCCTGCTGGCTCTCGGTGTCGAGTATCGCTATGGCGGGCGCGCGCCAAACCAGGGATTCGACTGCAGCGGCCTCGTGGCACACGTCTTTCGCGAGGCCTACGGCATCCAGCTGCCTCACAATACCCTCGCCCAGAGCGAACTCGGCGTCCCGATTTCATTCACGGAACTGGAGCCCGGCGACCTCGTTTTCTACAACACCCTCGACCGCCCGTTCTCGCACGTCGGGATCTACCTTGGCGATAGCCGCTTCGTGCATGCCCCCAAGACCGG
>Ga0155955_1039_pt4 | contig 12524 bp, 14 predicted proteins | sample RifCSPlowO2_02_FD_107609 | JGI IMG/M metagenome (GOLD analysis project Ga0155955, IMG submission 107609) | Betaproteobacteria bacterium RIFCSPLOWO2_02_FULL_67_19
AGGCCGGCGAGCGGCGCATCGATGCCCGTCGCAGGCGGTTGCGCCGTCAAAATGATCGCGAGCCATACCGCGAGCCAGCCTTTCGCTGCGTCGCCAGCGAGAGTCAAACTGGCCGCGGTTCGGTTTCCCGAGCGCAGGACGTTGGTTGCGCCCGGATTTCCCGATCCATAGGCGCGCGGATCCGGCAGGCCCATCACGCGGCTCACGACGATCGCGAACGAGACCGAGCCGAGGAGGTACGCGCCGATCGCAATTAAGGCCGTCTGCATGACGCCCGGATTCTATAATCCCCGCGTTCATGGACTCCATCCTCATCCGCGACCTGCGTGTCGACGCGCTGATCGGCATCCACAAGCGCGAGCGGCACGTGCAGCAGACGGTTTCGATCGACCTCGACATCGGGTTGCCGGGTGACGAGGTGTTCGCGAGCGACCGCGTCGCCGATACGATCGATTACGAGCAGGTGGTGCTCAGGATCCGGGCGCTCGCGGCGAGCGCCCAGTTTCGTCTCGTCGAAACCCTCGCGGATCGCATCGCGCAACTGCTGCTCGAGGACTTCGCGGCACCCTGGGTGAGGGTGAGCGCCTCCAAGATCGGCATACTCTCCAACGTCCGCCTGGTCGGCGTGTCGATCGAGCGAAAGCGCACCTAGCGTGCGGAGTCACAGGTTCGAGTACGAAGTTTCCGCGTTTTCTGTCCGATCTCGTGATTCCCCGCGCTTCTCGCAGTTGCGGGGAATCACGAGACACCGAAGCAGCCCTCGGGCACGGACAGGGCCCACCGCGCACCGCCGTGGTTGCCGTGTCTCGGGACTTCGGCAAAACCAGCCGAAGTCCCGAGATCGAGGAAAACCATCGCGGATTTCGAACTCGGCACCCTAGCCACCGGCTTCGAGCGCCACGTCGACGAGTTGCGGCGAAAGCGTGCGCACGATGTCGCCGGGCGCGATGCACAGCAGGAACCCGCGCCGTCCGCCGTTGATGTAGATGCGCGGCAATTCCAGAATCGAGCGCTCCAGGTACACCGGCAGGCGCTTTCGCGTGCCAAAAGGCGACGTGCCGCCGACCTGGTAGCCCGAATGGCGTTGCGCCCGCTCCGGCGGCGCAGGCTCGACGCGCTTGCATCCGGCCTGCCGCGCGAGATTCTTGGTCGACACCTGGCGGTCACCGTGCATCAGAACCACGAGCGGCCGGCGTGCGTCGTCTTCCATGACGAGCGTCTTGACGACGGCGTGCTCCGGAACGCCAAGCGACTGCGCGGACACTGCCGTGCCGCCGCGCTCGACATAATCGTAGAAGTGCTCGGTGTAGGCGACCCCCTGCTCCCGCAGGAACTGCGTGGCCGGCGTTTCGGTGTGCGATGGCCGCTTCATCCGCGCGGATGGTGCTTGGCATGCAGCGCCTTCATGCGCTCTCGCGCCACGTGCGTGTAGATCTGCGTCGTCGAGATGTCCGCATGACCAAGAAGCATCTGCACCACGCGCAAATCGGCGCCATGGTTGATGAGGTGGGTCGCGAAGGCGTGCCGCAGCACGTGCGGCGAGAGGCTCTTGCCGGGGATCGCGGCCGCGCCGTAGCGCTTGATGTTGTGCCAGAACGCCTGCCGGGTCATCGCAGCGCCTCGCGCAGTGACGAAGAGCGCATCGCCAGCCCGCCCGCGGAGAAGCTGCGCCCGGGCCTGCTCCAGGTATCGCCGCACCCAGTCGATCGCCTCCTCACCGAGCGGAACGAGGCGCTCTTTCGCGCCCTTGCCGAGGACGCGCACCACGCCTGCATCGAGATTCGCTTCGAAGATTTTCAGCGCGACCAGTTCCGACACCCGAAGGCCGGAAGCGTAAAGGACTTCCAGCATGGCGCGATCGCGCAAACCGCGCGGTGTCCCGCAATCCGGCGCGGCGAGCAGGGCTTCGACATCCGCTTCCGAGAGGCTCTTCGGAAATCGCCGCGGCGGCTTGGGTGGATCGAGCTTGAGCGTCGGGTCGACCGCGATGCGCCGCTCGCGCAGGCAGTACTGGTAGAAACGCTTCAGGCTGGAGAGCCTGCGTGCCGCGCTCGATGAGCGCCCGGCGCGCGTCGCCAGGTAGGAAAACAGGTCCGCTTCGGTCGCCGTGTCGAGTCCTCGCTGCCCGAGATATGCCGCCAACTGCGAGAGATCGCGCCGGTAGGATGCGAGCGTATTCTTCGCCAGGCCGTCCTCGAGCCACAGCGCGTCGCAGAAGACATCGAGCAGCGCCGAGTCCGCTGCGCTCAGATCGCCCGTTCGTGCTTGAGCAGCCAACGCTTCGCTTCCAGCAGATAACCGTCGCGTGCGTGCGCGAAGCCGCCCAGGCCGCTCGCGGCAACGACACGGTGGCAGGGAATGACGACCGGAAAATGGTTCTCGCCGCAGGCCTGGCCTACCGCGCGCGCCGCGGAACCAAGCGATTTCGCGAGTGCGCCGTAGGTTCGGGTCTCGCCCCTCGGAATTCGCTCCAGCAACCGCCAGACTGCGAGTTGAAACGGCGTCCCCCTCAGATCGAGCGGGAGATCGAATATCGCCTCCGGATCGTCGCGGTAGCGCTCGATCTGCCGCACGGCCCGCTCGGCAAGCCGCGATCGCGGCGCAATCGGCCTGGTATCGGGGCTGAGATACGCGATTTCGCTCAGCCGTTCCCCCCGCGTCGCGATGCCGACCTTCATCGCCGGAAACCCGACCACCGCGGCGTATCCGGCGTCAGAGTCCGTGTTCATTGAAACGGCGCTTGCGCCTGCATTCTCATGCGAAGATTCTACCTGCCGAGACCCACCTGGAGACCGAACGCATGGGCGCGTGGATCGAACTGACGACCGACGACGGGCAACGCATCGCAGCGTATCGCGCGGTGCCCGGTTCGAAGCCCCGCGGCGGCGTGGTCGTGATCCAGGAAATCTTCGGGGTCAACTCGCACATCCGTTCGATCGCCGACGGTTTCTCGCGCGACGGCTATCTCGCAATTGCGCCGGCGCTGTTCGACCGTGCGCAGCGCGACGTCCAGTTGGGCTATACGCCCGAGGACATTCAGGCCGGGCGCTCTCTCAAGGAGCGTAGTCCCGCGGAGATCGCGATGCGCGACGTCGCGGCCGCAACCCGGGAGGCCGCGGCGGCGGGCAAGGTCGGCATCGTCGGTTACTGCTGGGGCGGGCTGATTTCCTGGGTCGCGGCCGCGGGCATCGATGGGCTCGCCTGCAGCGTGCCGTACTACGGCGGCGGAATGCCCGAGCAGATCGCGCTCAGACCGCGTTGCCCCGTGATGTGCCATTTCGGCGAGCGCGACGCTCACATCCCGATCGAAGGCGTGAGGCGCCTCGCTGCCGCGCACCCCGGCGTGGCGGTGCACATTTACGCGGCCGACCATGGCTTCAACTGCGACCAGCGCGGCTCCTACGACGCTGCGGCCGCCAAACTCGCGCGCGAGCGCACGCTGGCGTTCTTTCGCCAGCACGTCGGCTGAGCGCACCGATGCCGAGAATTGGCGGATCGACCGCGCTGGCCCGCTACCGCATCCTGGATTTCACCCGGGTGCGCGCCGGTCCGACCTGCGTCAAGCAGTTCGCCGACTTCGGCGCTGACGTGATCAAGATCGAGTCGCCGCCGGGCGTGGACCCGAACGAGAGCATGGGCGGCCCGCGGCACGGGCCGGACATGCAGAACCTGCACCGCAACAAGCGCTCGCTGACGCTCGATCTGAAGCAGCCCGAGTCGCGCGCGGTGCTCGAGCGGTTGGTGAAGTCTGCCGACGTGGTGGTCGAGAACTACCGGCCGGACGTCAAATTCAGGCTCGGCATCGATTACGAGACGCTCGCGCGGATCAATCCGCGAATCATCCTCGCGAGCATTTCCGGCTTCGGCCAGGACGGACCCTATTCGAAGCGCCCGGGTTTCGACCAGATCGCGCAGGGCATGAGCGGTCTCATGTCGGTCACGGGTTTTCCCGGCCAGGGGCCGGTTCGCACGGGCGCGGCGATCGCGGACGTCACGGCGGGCCTGTTCGCTGCACTCGGCATCATGACCGCGCTCCTGGAACGCGATCAATCCGGTAAGGGGCAATGGGTGCAGTCCTCGCTGCTCCAGGCGGGCGTGGCGCTGCTCGATTTCCAGGCCGTACGTTACCTGATGAAGGGCGAAGTGCCCCCGCAGGTGGGCAACGACCATCCCACGAGCATGCCGACCTCCGCATATCGCACGAGCGACGGCCACATCAACGTCGCGGCCACGGGCGATGGCATGTGGCAGCGATTGTGCAGCGCAGTCGGGCGCGAGGACCTGCTGCAGCGCCCCGAATTCGCCTCCCAGGAAGGCCGTGCCGAGCATCGCGCGGCGCTGAACGAGGAACTGAACAAGGCGCTCTCCGCGCGGTCCGGATCGGAATGGATCGAAATCCTCAACCGCGCCGGCGTGCCCTGCGGTCCGATCTACACGATCGACCGGATGTTCGCCGACCCGCAGGTGCGCCATCTGGGGGTCGCCGCGGAGGTGAAACATCCGGAACTCGGTCCCATCCGCCTGCTTGGCCAGGCCGCGGTCCTTTCGCGAACCGCCGCGGCGGTCGTCTCGCCGACACCCGAAATCGGCGAACATACCGACGAGGTGCTCGCCGAACTGGGTTACGCGGAGAGGGAAATCGCCGAGTTGCGGCAATGCCGCGCCGTGTAACGCGCCAAGGTCACAGGGGAGAATCGACATGCATTCGCGGAAAGACGCGAAAGCACATCTGCTGATGGTTCGGCTGCTCGGTCGTGCGCTGCCGTGCAGGTCAAAACGCCGAAGCGCTTCCTCGCGCGCTGGAACCAGGAACTCATCAAGGTGCTGTCGTCGCCCGACGTGCGCGAGCAACTCCTCGGCCACGGCCTCGAGCCCATGCCGGGCACGGCCGACGAACTGGCGAAGTACATCGAGCGCCAATTCGCGACCTGGGGCCGCGTCGTGAAGGAAGCGCAGATCACCGCAAACTGAGAACGATTTTGCCGACCTGGGCGTCCGAGTCCATGTAGGCTTTCGCCTTCTGCAGATCGGCAAACGCAAACACGCGATCCACCAGCGGCTGGATGCGGCCGTCGGCAATCGCCGGCAGGAGGTCGTTTGCGAAACCGCGTACCGTCGATGCTCGCTGCTCGGGCGATCTCAGCTTATTGGAGACGCCGAAGATCGTCAGCCGTTTCGCGTGCAAGGCCTCGAGGTCGATCTCGGAACTCAACACGCCGTCGACATAGCCGACGATCGCGAGGCGCCCTTCGAAGGCGAGCGCTCGCAGGCATTCGGCGAACATCGAGCCGCCCACGGCGTTGACGGCGAGGTTCGCGCCGCGGCCCGCCGTCGCCTCGAGAACCGCCGGCGCGAAATCGGCGCGGCGCGCGCAAATCCCGAGATCGAGACCGGCGGCTTTCAGCCGTTCGATTTTTTCGACCGAACCGGAGGTGCCGATCACCTTTGCGCCGAGCGCCTTGGCCGCCTGCAGCGACGCGACTCCCACGCCGGAGGATACGCCGGTCACGAGCAGCCATTCGCCGGCACGCAATCGTCCCTGCGCGATCAGCATGTCGTGCGTCACCATGAAGACGAGCGGAACCGCGGCCGCCTCTTCCCACGAAAGGCGCGGCGGAACGACCATCGCTTCACGGGTGTCCATGAGCGCGAATTCGGCGAACGCGCCGGCGCATCGCCCCATGACCCGCTCGCCGGGACGACATCCGCTCACACCCGAACCTGCGCGCAGAACCTCGCCCGCGGCTTCGTTCCCGGCGGGCTTGGCGGCTCCGGGTTTCACCGGTCCCTGCGCCGGAATGAATTCGCCGCGATTCAAACCTGCCGCACGCACGCGAAGCAGAATCTGCCCGGGGCCCGGTTCCGGGACCGCGACTTCGCGAGATTCGAGGAGCACCGCACTGCCCGCAGATTGCGCCCACCAGGAACGCATGTTCATGGATTCGATTCCCCCGCCGCGGACGGCTCATGCGCCGCGAGCAGTGACTCTCCGGGCCGAACGCGCGTGAAGGCGACCGGCTTCATCGTCAAGTCAAGGCGCTCCCCGACCTGGCGTACGCTGCTGAACGCAGAGCGATCGAGCGCACCGGTCTGAGGAAAGTCCTCGCGGAAATGCGCGCCACGGGAATCCTCCCGCGCGAGCGCGGCCTGCGCGATGACGCGGCTCACCTTGGCCAGGCTCTTCAGATTGAGCCAATCGTGCCAGGCGAGATTGAAAGTCCGCGACGCGGCATCGAAGCTGTGCCTGTCGAGCTCGCCCTCAATCGCCGCAAGATCGGAGAGCCCGGCGGCGAGTCCCTTCGCGTCGCGCAGGATCCCTACGCGATGCCACATCGTGTCGTAGAGTTGCTCGCGAATCGGCTCGAGCGAACTCGGCGCACCGCCGGCGCGTGGTTCGCAATTGCTTACCGCCTCCGAAACCGCTTCCGGGTCGGGCTCCTGCCGACCGTCCTGCGACGCAATCCAGCGCGCCATCGTGTCGCCGGCGATTCCACCATAAACGGTCGAATTCGCCACCCCGTTGCCGCCCAGCCGGTTCGCGCCGTGCACCCCGCCCGCGTCCTCGCCGGCGACGAAAAGGCCGGGCAGCGAGGTGCTGCAGTCCGGTGAGAACTCGACGCCGCCCATCATGTAGTGCGCGGTGGGAACGACCTCTACGAGCCCGCCCGCGAGATCGAAGCCGCAGTCCGCACAGCGTTCCACCATTCCTTTGAACTGCTGCGAAACCCGCTCCCGGCCCAGGTGCGCCATCGAGATGTACAGTCCGCCGTTCGGCGTCAGTCGTCCGGCGCGCATCTCGCCGTACATCGCGCGTGAAACGAGATCCCGTGTCGCGCGCTCGGCGAGGGGATCGCAGGCGGGCATGAAGCGTTCGTGCGCGCCGTTGAGGAGGTGCCCGCCCGCGCCACGCAAGCCTTCCTCCAGGACGGTTCCCGTCATCCGCGTGTGCGCTCCGGCCAGCAGTCCCGTCGGATGAAACTGGACCATCTCCATGTCGCGCAGCGCAAGCCCCGCATCCAGTGCCATCGCCAGCCCGTCGCAGCTCTTGTCGCCCGAAGGCGTGTGGTAGCGGTACATGGTCGGGCCGCCGCCGGTCGCGAGCAGCACCGCCTTCGCGCGAACCAGCACGTATTCGCCGCTGCGGATGTCGATCAGCAGGACGCCGGCGAGCGCGTCCCCGGCGCGGTTTTTCACCAGCGCCACCGCGCGATGATCCTCCAGGCGCCCGATGCGCCGCTCCCAGACCTGCTCGGCGAGCCGGTTGATGATCTCGATTCCCGTCAGATCGCCCTTGTGCACGGTGCGATCGAAGGTCTGCCCGGCGAACGCCTTCTGGTGGATGGTGCCGTCGGGATTGCGATCGAAGAAGCACCCCAGCTCGTTTTCCAACTCGCGGATCCGCTCGATGGCGAGCGTCACGAGCTGCCACGCGAGTTCCTGGTCGGGCAGCCACTTCCCGCCCTCGATCGTGTCCATGAAGTGCCGCTCGACCGAATCGCCCGGCGCGAGCGCGACGTTGTAGCCGCCCTGCACCATGCGCGTGCAGCCGCACTTTCCGAGCAGCCCTTTGACAGCGACCATGATCGACGCATCTGGCGCGGCGCGATGCGCGTGAAGCGCGGCGAAGAGCCCCGCGCCGCCAGAACCGAGGATCAGGATGTCGGTGTCAAGCGAGCGCACGGCCCTTGCGCAGCCACTGCAATGCGAGCACCACCACCACCAGCGAGAAACCGATGAGGTCGAACAGGGTTTTCGGATACACCAGCAGGAAACCGGCGACGATCAGCATGATCCGCTCGGCGGTGCTGATTCGCTTGAGCAGCCATCCCTGCAGGCCGCCGGCCAGCGCAGCGATGCCGATCGCGGCGGTGAACGTGACCATGGCGATCGAGCCCCAGTCGGCGTTGCCGAGCGTCTTCAGGGACCCGGTGAGCAGCAGCCCCAGGCCGCTCGGGTCGAGCACGAACATGAACGGCACGAGGAAGGCGGGGGCGGTGTACTTCCAGCACTGCAACGTCGTCTTGTACGGATCGCCGCCCGTGATCGCCGCGGCCGCGAACGGCGACAGCGCGGTCGGCGGCGAAACTTCGGAAAGCACCGCGTAATAGAAGATGAACATGTGCGCGGCATATTCCGGCACCTTGAGCGCGATCAGCGCCGGCGCCGCGATCACCGCGCAGATGATGTAGCTCGCGGTCACCGGCACCGCGAGCCCGACGATCCAGACGATGAGCGCGGTGTAGATCGCCGTGAGCAGGAGTGAATTGCCCGCGTAGGCGAGCACGATCGAACTGAATTTCAGCCCCAGGCCCGTGAGCGTCACGACGCCGACGATCAGTCCCGCGCCCGCGCAGGTCGCCGCGACGTTGAGCACCGCGCGCGCGCCGCCGTCGAGCGCCTTGAAAAACGGCGAGTCGAAAAACCCCCGCACGAACGGCTCCCGCCCCCGCAGGAACTCGTAGGAGAACATCGCGCAGTCCCGGCGCAGGAAGCTGGTCGCGAACGCCACCACCGTCGCCCAGAACACCGACAGCTCCGGAGAAAAACCCATCAGCATGAATATGACGATCGAAACCAGCGACAGGAAGTGGAACCAGTACTTCTTCGTGAGGCTCCAGGCCGACTCGACCTGCTCGAACAGCACGTCCTTCATGCCGAACTTGCGAACGTCGATCTCGACCATGATGAACAGCGCGAGGTAATACAGGCAGGTCGGGATGACCGCCATCAGGACCACGTCCAGGTAGGAGATCTTCAGGAACTCCGCGATCAGGAACGCGGCGGCACCCAGCACCGGCGGCGAAATGATTGCGCCCAGCCCGCCGGCGGCCAGCAGTCCGCCGGCTTCGTTCTTGCTGTAGCCGACCTTGGCGAGCATCGGCGCGGCCACCGCGCCCAGCGTCACCGTCGTCGCAACGCCCGAGCCTGACGGGCCACCGAGCAGGAACGAGGCGAGCGTGACCGTGCGCCCCGCGCTGGTCGGCTTGCCGCCCATCGCGGCGAAGGAAAAATCGATGTAGAACTTGCCCGCCCCGGAAAACTGCAGGAACGCACCATAGATGGTGAACAGGATGATCAGCGTCGAGGATACGGCGATCGCAGTGCCGTAGATGCCCTCCAGCGTCATGTACATGTGTCCGACGAGGCGCGGAATCTCGTAGCCTTTGTGCGTCCAGGGCATCGGCAGGTACTCGCCGAAAAAGGCGTAGAGCAGAAAACAGATCGTGACGAACGGCAGGATCCATCCGGTCGTGCGCCGCATCGTTTCCAGAATCAGCAGGGCGAGCGCGACGCCGAACACGATGTCCCAGTCGTTCGGCACGATCGAGCGATCGAAGAAATCGTCGCCCCCGGCGATCAGGTACACCGTGGTCGCCACGCCGGCCAGCGCAAGTAGCCAGTCCCACCACATGACTCGGTGCCGGAAGGATTTGGCGACTGGAAAGATGAGGAACGACAGAAACAGCACGAAGGCAACGTGAATCGCGCGCAGGTGCTCGGGTCTTACGATGGCATATGCGGTGTACAGGTGGAACAGCGACATCGCGACCGCCACCACGGTGACGAAGACCGCGAGCCGGCCGGTGAGCTTGTTGTGGACGCCCTCCTCGCGCTCGATCATCTCCTCGGCCCGGATCAGCGCCTCTTCGCTGACTTCGGCCGCGGGCCGGTGCAGACGTTCGATTTCCTCGCTCATCGTCCTCCCAATGAAAAAGCCCCGTCAGCGGGGCTGGACGGGGCTTTCGCGTCGCGGTCGGTCAGTCGACCTTTGCGCCCTTTTCCGCGAAATACTTCAAGGCGCCGGGATGCCAGGGAATTCCACCCGTGGCTGCGGTCTTTTGCTTGTCGAGCGTGAAGTTCGCCGCCTCCTTGTGGACGCGGATCAGCTCTTCCCGGTGCTCGAAGACCGCCTTGACGATGTTGTAGGCGGTCTGCTCGTCCATCTTCTCGTGCGCGACGAGCAGATTCATCACCGTGGCCTGCTGGTTGTCCGTCGCCATGCCCCTGTAGACGTCCTTGGCGATTACGTCCTTCACGTACAGATTGCCCCACTTCTTGTTCATCGCGGGCACCAGGTCCGCATGGTCGATCATCTGGATCGTCGCGCCAGGCGAGTTGGCGAGGTCGGTCACTGCCGCGGTGGGCAGTCCGCCGACCCAGAAGAAGGCGTCGATCTTGCGGTCCTTGAGCGCGTTCACCGACTCGGCAACGCCGAGGCGCTCACGCGTCATGTCCTTGTCCTTGTCCAGGCCCGCCGCCTCGATGACGCGGAACGCCATCACTTCGGTCGCGCTGCCCCCCGAGCCGGTGGACACGCGCTTGCTCTTGAGGTCGGCAATCGACTTGATGCCGGTCGCCGTGATCGACACGACGTGCATGCGGTTGGGGTACATGACCATGAGCGTACGCACTGGCACGGCCTTGCCGGCGAACTTTTCCTGGCCCTTGTAGGCATCGAGGCCCGCATCCACCATGGTCATCCCGAGGTAGGGCTTCCCGGTGCCGATGAGCTGCAGGTTGGCGACCGAGCCGCCAGTCACTTCGGCCGTGGCCTGCATGCCGGGGACGTACTTGGAGAGCACCGCCGCCATGCCGCCGCCGAGCGGGTAATACACGCCGCCCGTGCCGCCCGTGCCGATCGAAATGTTCTGTGCCTGTGCCGTGAGTGCCGCCGCGCCGAGCGCAACGGCGGCCATGCGGGAAAAAAGTCCCATACATTCCTCCGATAGTTTGAACCCTGATTTTACTCGAAGCCGGACGGCCGGCCGCGGTCCGGGCTACCCGGAGGGCAGGCCGAGTGCGGCGAGCGCGGCCGCGCGACGGCCCTGCGCAGCCGCCTTCACCTCCTGGTAAAGGCTTCCGCCATGACTGTCCATCGCGACGAGCAGTGGCCCGAAACCCCGGATGCGGAATTTCCACAGCGACTCAGGATTCAAGTCGTCGAGGTCGACGTCCTCGATCGCCTCGATCCACGTGGTCTCGAGGGCGGCGGCGCCGCCGATCATCGCGAGATAGGCGCCGCCCAGTTCGGCGAACGCCTCGAGCGAAGCCTCGCGCAATCCGCCCTTGCCGATGATCAGGCGCACGCCGCAGCGCTCGATCAGCGGCCGCGTGAAGCGCTCCATGCGGTCGCTCGTCGTGGTTCCTACGCAGACCGGCGCATAGCCGGTCGGGTGCGCCGACGACGGTTCGACCTGCCTCACGTTCGGGGCCGTGTGGATGACGGCGTGGCCGCGCAGATCGAAGCGCGTCGTGCGGCCCCGGTCGAACAGGTGAATCTGCGTCGCGTCGCGAATGCCGTAGAGCGTTCCCTGCAGCGTGACGCTATCGTTCACGCGCAGCGCTCGCACCTGCGCCTCGCTGATCGGCATCGTGAATTCGTGCTGTGCCATGCGGCTATTGAGGCTGGCCGAGCAACGCGCGCTTCAGGTCGTCCTGGACCGGCTTCTCGCCCAGCCAGATCCTCAGCAGCGCGCGGCCGAAATCGTCGCCCGCGATCGGCTGGCCGCGCGGCCTGCCGTCGATGCTCACCACGGTGCCCGCACCCGGCTGCAACTCGAGCGCGATCGCCATGCCCTTTTTCGCTTCCTTCACCTCGTTCATGATCGCCCCGAGTTGCGCGACGCGCGGCTCGAACGCTTTGGCGGCCGCCTCGTCGTGGTTCGCGCGGATGCCGTCGGAAAGCGCTTCGGTGAACGTCGCCGCGTCGACGTCGCGCAGCATCCGGATGTCGATCCGTTTCGGACCGGCCAGCCCAATCGCGTCCGCGGCCGCGGATTTCTTCTCGGCAAGATACAAGCCCATCGCGTACACCTGGAAGAACGCCCGCTTGCGCAGCCCGGCGCCATTCAGCACCAGATCCGCGGACCCGGCCTTCACGCGGTCCTCGAATTTGACCCCGGCGACTTCCGCCGCGTGCAGCGGCGATGCGACGACGAGCAACAGCAGGGCAAGCAGCCTAGAAACCATATTCGATTCCTCCCGGGCTAAAGGTGGCGCGCGCGCGGCGCGCCGAGTGGCACTGCATGTTGACCGCGACCGGATTCATCGTGATGTGCGTCGCGGCCGTCTCGACGTGCACCGCGAACGCCGTCGAATCCCCGCCGAGGCCCTGCGGTCCGACGCCGAGCAGGTTGACCGCCTGCGTCAATTCCCCTTCGAGTTTCGCACCTTCCGGGTCGTCGCAATTCGAGCCCAGCGGCCGCGTCGCCGCAACCTTGGCCAGGTGTACGCAAAGATCCGCGGTCCCTCCGACCCCCACGCCGACGATGGTCGGCGGGCAGGTCTTGCCGCCCGCCTCGAGCACGCAGTCGACGACGAAGCGCTTGATCGCGCCAACGCCCTCGGCCGGAATCGCCATTCGCAGGAAAGAATTGTTCTCCGAGCCCGAGCCTTTCGGGATCATCTCGATTTCGAGCGTTTCCTCGCGCCCGGAAAAATCGACCGCGATCACCGGAACGCCGCGCCCGCAGCTCGTATGCGCGTTGGCCCGAGTCACCGGATGCACGACCGAGGAGCGCAGC
>Ga0155955_1091_pt3 | contig 12317 bp, 12 predicted proteins | sample RifCSPlowO2_02_FD_107609 | JGI IMG/M metagenome (GOLD analysis project Ga0155955, IMG submission 107609) | Betaproteobacteria bacterium RIFCSPLOWO2_02_FULL_67_19
TGCACGCTTCGTGCGTCAGGCAAGGATGCATGCCGTAGCCGCACCGCATACACCGAGGCAAAACCAGCTGCTGGCGGCGCTGCCACGGGAGGATTACGAGCGCCTGCTGCCCGACCTGGAGCCCGTTGCCTTGCCGCTGGGCTGGACCGTTTACGCCGCCGGCGAACGCGAAAAGTATCTCTACCTCCTGACCGCGGGCATCGTTTCCCAGTTCTACCTGACGCAGAACGGGGCGTCGGCAGGATTCGCGGTGACGGGCAGCGAAGGCGTGATCGGCGTTGCCTCGTTCCTGGGTGGCGAAAGCACGCCGAGCCAATCCGTGGTGCTGAACGCCGGCTTCGCTTTTCGACTGGAGGCAGAACAGCTGAAAGGCGAGTTCGAACACGTCGGCCCGCTGCAGCACTTGCTGCTGCGCTACACCCAGGCACTGATCGCGCAAACCGGGCAAATCGCGGTGTGCAACCGGCATCATTCACATGAACAGCGCGTGTGCCGCTGGATCCTGTCATGCCTGGACCGCTCATCCTCGAACGTGCTGACGATGACCCACAACGTGATCGCCGACATGCTGGGCGTGCGCCGCGAAGGCGTCACGGAGACCGCGGGCAAGCTGCAACAGGCGGGCCTGATCCGTTGCCGCCGCGGCCAGATTGCGGTCCTCGATCGGCCTCGACTGGAAGCACGGACCTGCGAGTGCTATACCGTCGTCAAGCGGGAGTATGACCGCCTGCTTCCCGGATCCCGGCCAGCCGAAGTCGTGTCCTAGAGCTTCAGCCGTGAGGCTCCATGACGCGGACTCGCGCCTTGACGTGGATCGCGGCAGTTGCTTTCGCACCGATCCTCCTGGCGGTTCTCTTCGTCGCCATTTCCGGCTGGAACTGGCTGCGCGGTCCGATCGAGCGCATGGCGCTGGAGAAGACCGGTCGCGCACTCGCCATCCAGGGCGATCTCCAGGTGAAGCCCGGCTGGCTCTTGCCGCGCATTCGCGCCCACACGGTGACCTTCGCCAATCCGGCCTGGGCCACGGAACAACAGATGGTCGCGATCGAAGCGGTGGAACTCACCATCGATCTGCCGCAGTTGCTCTCGCGCAATCTCGTGCTGCCCGAAGTGCGTCTCGAGCGCCCGGTCGTGTTTCTGGAGCAGGGCCGTGAGGGCCGTAAAAACTGGCTGCTGGATCTCGAGCAGCAGGACGAAGGGGCACGCATCCGGATCGGGCGCCTGACGCTCGACCAGGGAATCCTCGGCTACGACGATGCCGGGAAGAAAACCCGCATCCGGTCGGATCTTTCGACTACGAGCACGCAGCCGGACGGCACCGGCGGCCCCGGTCTGACGTTCAACGCCCAAGGGAGATACCAGGGTCTTGCCTTCAGGGCCCGCGGCAGCGGCGGACCGGTGCTGGCGATGCGTGACGAAAGCACCCCCTACCCGCTGAAAATCGACGCGACCGTGGGACGCACGCGCGTGCGGGCGGAAGGGACCGTCACCAGCCTGCTCAAATTCTCGGCGATGGACATTCGTCTCGCACTGAGCGGGGACAGCCTCGAGCAGCTCTATCCATTGCTCGGATTTGCCTTTCCGCCAACGGGTGTCTACGCGACCGAGGGCCACCTCCGGCATACCGGGAATACGTGGCGTTACGAGAAGTTCTCGGGCCGCATCGGCGATAGCGATATCGCAGGCACCTTTCAGGTCGACACCGGCGGCGAGCGCCCGCTCATTGAAGCGGATCTGGTTTCCAAATTGCTCGATATCGCGGATCTTGGCCCGTTGATCGGCGCCAGGCGCGGCAGCGTGAAAGCCGCCGCGCAGGCGGCTCCACCGCCTGCGCAAACGGCCGCGCCCGCGCCAGCGCGCGTGCTGCCCGACCTGCCGTTCAATACCCATCGCTGGAACTCCGTCGACGCGAACGTGAAGTTGAGTGCCAGGACCATCCGCCGCGCGAAGGAGCTGCCGCTTGAAGACCTCGTCGCGCGCATGCGCCTGCGCGATTCCGTGCTGACGCTGGATCCGCTCAATTTCGGCGTTGCCGGGGGTCAGCTCAATGCCGTGATTTCTCTGGACGGGCGCAAGGATCCGATTCAGGCGCACGCCCACCTGGGCGCGAGAAAACTTCGCATCGCGAAGCTGCTTCCCACGGTGGAACTGAACAAGGCCAGCATTGGCGAAGTGAACGGCGAATTCATTCTGGCGGGACAGGGCAACTCGGTAGGGCGCATGCTCGCGACTTCCAACGGCAGGATGGGGCTCTTCGTCGCCAGCGGCGAGATCAGCAGATTGATGATGGAAAAAGCCGGCCTGCATCTCTGGGAAATCCTGGTGCTGACACTGGTCGGCGACAAGCCCGTCAAGTTTCGTTGCGGGGTGGCCGACTTTGAAGTCAGGGCAGGCACCATGCGCGCCAGCGCCCTGATCTTCGACACCGAGATCACCACCATCGCAGGTACGGGCAGCATCGACCTGGGCGAGGAGAAGCTGGACCTGACGCTCAATCAGAACACGAAAATCACCAGTCCGGTGGCGCTGCGCAGTCCGATCTATGTTCGCGGCAGCTTTGCCAAGCCCGTGGTCGAAGTCGACAAGCGGCGCATGGCCGCGCGCGCGCTCGGTGCGCTGGGGTTGGGCCTCGTCAATCCGATGCTGACGCTGATCCCGTTGGTCGACCCCGGTCCGGGAAAGGACAGCGATTGCACCGATCGGGTCCGCGATGCAAAGGCCTTGCCGCGATTGGAGTATCAGAAGACAAGCCCCCGGAGATGAGCTTCCACCGGGGGCTTCGAGACGTCAATCCGCCTCAGAGGCGAATGTCGGGAATCTACAGCGTCCTGCAGACCAGATACTGATTGCTGCCGGTCTCGGCGTAGGCCGTCGCGGCCTGCTTCGCCACTGCCGGATTCGGTTCCGACTGCAAGTGGGCGCGCACGCTGCCGCTCGAGGGCACGCCGTCGTCCAATTGCGCGTCGATCGCGAGCGCGATCTTGTCCGGCAGGTTGGCCGAGCACAGGATCAGGCCGGCGAAGCCGCCGGTCCCGGAGGCGTCGGCGCCAAGCACCGGGCCGATGGTCGCGCCCGCATCGCCGACCTGCACCCCCACGAGGCCCGCGAGTGCATTGCTCGGCTGTCGCGCACCCGAGCCGGAGAGGAAACCCGCGCGCCGCAGGTGATCCCACCACTGGCAGCTCTCCGGCGGCGAGGCGGCGGCGCAGTCGGCGTTGTAGCTCCCCGCCACCTGCCCGTTGCCGTTGCCCGAAACTGCCGCAGGCGCGGTGGCCCAGCGCGCGGCAGCGCCGCCGTCATCGCCGGGCAGCGCCCGATATCGGTCCTGGAAACCGAGGTACCCGGCCGAGACACCGCTGAAATCGGCCACCACGTTCTTGATCTTCGCCTGCGTGATCATTTCCTGCCCCTTGAGGATGCCGCCCAGCAGCAGGCCTATGATCACCAGCACGATCGCGATTTCCACCAGAGTGAAACCTTCCTGCACGCGTTTCATTGCTCCTCCCTCCACGTTGGCTGACGACGAACCGTGAGGGGCGGAGTCTCTGCCTCGTGCTGCCGATCTGACAATGCTCCCGTGGTAGCAATGCGGAGGTGGCAACCGATCCATACTGCCGCGGCGGTCGCCAGCCGCGCGATCGCGGCGCGCTTTGCCTCTCAGGGCAATACGCCGGCCGCGATCAGGCGCGCATAAAGGATGCCGACCGGCACCCAGACCACGAGATCGTCGAACGTTCCGCCGCTGGCTTCGGGGCCGCTCGGCGGGCGCGTGACGAACACCGGATTGGCGTCGAGGTTCGCCAGTTCGTCCGGGCCGTGCGCGGCGGCGATCGCACCGTTCTTGCCGGTTGAGAACACGATCACCGCCGCGGTCTCGGTGCTGACGGCGCGGTTGGCGCTGCTGGCACACGAGCTTGCGGTCGCACCTTGCGCGCGCACGCAAAGGTCGAGGTCGTTCGGCCGGCAGCTGACGCCGTTCGCCTTGAGGTTCGCCGCCGACGTGAAATGCGGCAGCGCCGCCGGAGCCACGCATCCGGTGAGCGCGTTCGATACGGCGTAGCGGATGCGGTTGCCCCAGGCGTCGATGGCGTAGCCGGCCGCGTCGGTCTGTGCGAAGCCGATCGTCTTCGCCGGAAGAAAGCCGCCGTAGTGGCTGCTGCACGTGCCGCCGCCGGCGGGCGACTCGTCCCCCGTGCTGCCGGCGAGCGCGGGACATGGGAGCCTGCGCTGCGCGATTGCGTAGCCGATGATTGCCTCGAGCGCGGCGTCCAGGCGCCGGCGCGTCTCCTCGTGGTTGCGCACCTCCGTCTGCGCCGAGAGCGTGCCGAGCACGCCGTAGAGCAGCAGCGCGACGATCGCGAACACCACCGCCAGCTCGGTGAGCGTGAATCCGCCCGCTCGCGGGCGCCGTGCGCGCACCGCGTTACCTTGCGTAGCCGAGCCGAGTCAGCAGCGGGATCCAGCGCTGCTCCACGAGCTGGTCGAAACCGTCTCGCGTCGGGTGAAGCTCGTTGGCCCAATCATCCTGGTATTGCGCGTCGCTGCGCAGCGCATTGCGGCAGTCGACGTAATGCACGCCGTCGGCTGGCCGTGCGAAGCGCTGCAACGTCTCGTTGAGCCGGTCGATCAGCAGCTTGCAGATCGCAGCCCGCAGCAGCGGGTCGCCAGCCACCTCCGCGTCGTTCAGCGCGGGCGCCAGCCAGGGACCGGCCACTTTGAAGACCAGGGCATCGAAACCGCGGCCGTCCGGCACGGGATAGTCGTAGCCGTGGATGAAGAGGTCGACCGGGCGCTGCTGCCGATGGAATTCCCACAGCACGTCGTGGATCAGCAGGCCGAGCGCTCCCGAGACGTCCTTGAGCAGACCGTCCATGCCATCGGGGTCGATGCAATCTTCCGCGCGCGTCAGTCCGTTGCAGTCGCCCTTCAAGGCCAGCCCGTAATCGACTGCGTCGTTGCCGCCGCCGCTGATGAGGACCGCGACGTAGTACTGGCTGTTCTGCGGGTGCAGCTCGCGCTTGAAGGCCCTGGCGTATTTGCCGCGCGCGTTGTTGCGATCGACGTACTCGGAGATCCTGGCGCCGTTGAATCCGAGCAACTGGATATTGCGGTAGGGTTCCTTTAACCGCGGGTGCTCGGCGAGCGCCTGCAACAGGTTATTGCCGGGATACCAGAACCAGGAATCGCCGATGGCCAGGAGCGAGGCAAATTCGCCGGGCTTCCAGGTTTCGCCGGGGGCGTAGATCGGCATGGCGGTCTCCTTCTTTGAGCATCGGGCGATGGGCCATTATTGACGAGCCCAGCCGCGGCACGCCCTGGACTTTGGTCGTACGACCCCGGTCCATGACGCCGGTATTTTGTACGCGGGCGCACAGACGGCGCCCGCCGCGAGCCGTAATTTGCCTGTTGTTCCCCGTTACCTCATCGAGAGCGCTGCCATGAACCAACTTGCCGGCGAAGACCTGCGTCCCGCAGGGACGAAACTGAAGAAGCATCAGCTGCCGCCGCTGACCTACGCCTATGCGGCACTGGAACCCTGCATCGATGCGCGCACCATGATGCTGCATCACACGATGCACCATGCGGCGTATGTGGAGAAGCTGAACGCGGCGCTGGAGAAGTTTCCGGACTTGCGCGATTCCTCGGCGTTGTGGCTGTTGCACAACCTCGACAAAGTGCCCGACGAAATCCGCAGCGCGGTTCGCAACAACGCGGGCGGCCACGTCAATCACAGCCTGTTCTGGCGGGCCATGAAGCCGGGCGGGTCCGGCGAACCCAAAGGTCTGTTGCGCGAGGCGATCGAGCGCGACTTCGGCAGCGTCGCGGCTTTCAAGACCCGGTTCGAGGATGCGGGCGCCGGGCTGTTCGGCTCAGGATGGGTCTGGCTGGCGCGAACCCGGCAGGAAGACGGCAGGCTCGAAGTGATCACCACCTTGGGCCACGATCATCCGGCGATGCAGGATCGCTTTCCGCTATTGCTGAACGATGTCTGGGAGCACGCCTACTACCTGCACTATGAAAATCGTCGTGCCGACTATCTGAAGGCCTGGTGGTCGGTGGTCGACTGGCAAGAGGCGGCCCGCCGCTTCGAGCTCGCCGACAACTCCGCAGAAAAACTCTGGGAAGCGGAGGGCGGACAACTGCTCGAGACCTAGGCGCGAGGCTCGCCCCGCTCGTTCACGGTGACTGATGGGTCAGTTCACAGAGCGGATCACTCGCTGCACCACGACTTCCAAGGTCTCGCGCTCATCGTCGTAATCGAACAGGTTGTCGCCAATGCGATCCTCGAAGCTGTCGGCGAAATCACTTTTCAGCCTGGCGTTCCGGAGATTGCGCGGGAGAACCCGAACCTTGCGTGTACGAAGTGCGGTGCGTTTCATGATCGCCTCTCGTTCTGGACGCGTGGTAGTGGGGCCAATCTTAGGCACTGAAACGTCGTTGGCGTATAGGCGCTCCGCACCGACGGTGTCGGCATTTGTCCGACACGATCTCGATATCCATCAGCATGCGCTCGAGAGCCCGCTCACATCGCCGTCATTGCAGGTCCGTTGCCCTGCTTTCTCAGCTGCAGCCGGTACCTGTAGGACAGATACCCACAATCACGGCTCCCGGCGTCCGACATACCCGGGTGCCGCGCCCGCGTACGATCAGCCTGCGTTCGACCTGGATCCCGTTCAGACTCGACCCGCGCGATTTCCGACTCTCATGGAGGAAAAAATGAAATCTGGAAAACTGGCTCTGATGTCCCTGGCCTGCTCTGCGGCCATTCCTGCGTTCGCGCAGAACACGACGGACTCGCAATGCGGGACGACGAATTTCGACAGATCTCGTGGCGTGTACACGATCGTCAATCCCGCGCTCGACACACCCAATCAGCAATGCTTCATCAGCGTGGTGCCAAAGGCGTCATGGCCTGGCGGTGCTCCCGACCTGGCCAGCTCGCAACTGGTTGAGGGCAACTACGACGTCGTGCTGTCCGGCGGCGGCGGCGGCGCCGGCGGGAGCGCAATTCGCGCCGGCCTGGGGTTCGACGGTGCCGACGCGGTTGCGTTCAAAGGCACGCGTTACCTCGCGCCTGGCGTCTACAGGCTGACGATGGGTTCCGGCGGTAAAGGTGGACAGCCGTGTCTCTCAGAGGACCTGGGCGGACGCGGGGCCGATGGCGCACCGACAGCTCTGTCCGAAGCCTATACGGGGCAGACCGTCGCGGGGTTTCCGCGCGCCGAATCCTGGGATGGCCGCTACGCTCAGAGTTACCCGGTCGCTTCAGCCGGACGTGTTACCGGTCCAGCCGTGGACGGAAACATGACTCCGGCAGCCAGAGCGGGTGATCTGGGCGGCGGTGGCCACAGTGTCGGCGCGAGCGGCGGTTGCCAGGTCGGCGCCCAAGGCGGCCCAGGCTTCATCAGATTGGCGCTCGCCGACACCCCGCCGCAACCGCAGGCCGCGCCGGCGCCCTCGACGGCAGCTCCGACGCCAGCGCCCACGGAGATCATCCGTCCGGCCAGAAGGGACCGCAACTAAGCACGCCTTGTGCGTCAATGCCTGCTGCAGGGGCGCCCGAAACAGAGGTGCCCTTGCAGCCGGCGGCGCAGTCCCGCATATGGCGACGCATCGCATCGGAATCGTCGCCCTGACTCTGAGTTTGCTGCCTCTTGGTGCGGCAGCGTCGGACGACGCGAAGTGGATCCTAACGCCGCAGTCGAACGTCGCAACCGACGTCAAGCGCGCTGACTTCGCGCGCATCCGGGCGTCCCGCGATGTGCGCCAACTCGCCCACTGGGTCGTCGATTCGGGCAACAATGCCGGCCTGCCGTTCGTGATCGTCGACAAATCGGACGCCCGGGTTTTCGTATTCGATGCCGGCGGGCGGATCCAGGGCGCGGCCCCCGCATTGCTCGGCGTGGCACGCGGTGATCACACGGTCCCGGGGATCGGCGACCGGGAGTACTCCGACATGCCCCCCGAAACCCGCACCACCCCGGCCGGCCGATTCGTGGCGCGACGCGGCATGAGCACACGCGGCGAGGACGTCGTGTGGGTCGATTACGACGCGGGCGTATCGCTTCACCGGGTCGTCACGACCCGGCCGCAGGAACGTCGCCTCGAGCGTCTCGCGACCCCGACGCCTCTCGACAACCGCATTTCCTATGGCTGCATCAATGTGCCGGCGCGATTCTACGAGCACGTCGTCAGACCCGTGTTTTCCGGTACCGACGGAATCGTCTACGTGCTGCCGGAAACCCTGCCAGCGCGTGTGGTCTTCGGTTTCCACGACCTCGAGGAACGGGGACAAAAGCCATCCGCCGTTCAGGTGCGCGCACCATTTGCGCCGAGCCAGCCAATAGTGCCTGACTGATCCGACCTGTCGTCGAGGCGGCCATAATGCATAGTGGCGCGCACACGAACGGGACATACTGCCTTCGCAGCAGTTTCCGGTTGATCAACGCGGGAGCCTGCGGATACGCGGGGGGGAGCCTTGAGGACTGGCGTCGCAGCGATGCTGTTGCTTTTCGGCGGAGCTTGCCTCGCCGAGCTGCCGCCGGATGGCAGGTCGCAAGGCGCGGCCGCCTACCCGGAAGCGGAGGCCGCGGCGGCCTGGAAGGGGCTTGCCGCGGGCTATGTGCGCCAGGCGCTGAAGGACCGGACGCTTGAAAAGGACCCGGTGTTGAACGCACGCGTCGACACCGTCATGGACGCGGTTGGCGCTGCCGCGGCCGCCATCGATTCGCGTTTTGCCAAGTCCTCCTGGAGCGCCATCCTGATCGACGACTTCGGCCTCGGCGCCGCGGCGTTCCCGGGAGCCGTGATCCTCGTGGACGCGAAGTTCGTTCGCCGGCTGCAACTCAACGACGACGAGCTCGCCCTGATCCTTTCCCACGAGGCGGCTCATGTCATCGCCGGGCACGCCGCGGCGAAGCTCTCGTTCATGGCGGAGTTTGTCGGCAAGGAAAAGCTGCCCACCGCGAGCGCGGCCCTGGTCGAGTTTCTGGCCAAGGATTCCTACTTCGCCGTGTTTCAACCCGAGGCGCGGCAGCAGGAGCGCGAGGCAGACCGGGTCGGGGCGGCTATTTTCCTTGCCTCCGGCTACGATGCGCCGAAGGCTCTGGGACTATTCGACAAGCTGGCGAAACTCGAAACCCCGGAGGACGGGCAGGCGGCAGACTCCCACGATGCGGCTCAGGTGCGCAAGCAGGTCATCGCGGGAGTGATCGCAGCACTGCAGCACAATCAGGCGCGCCGCGCCCCGCAACCGCGACCCCGATGACGGTCCATGCATTGCCGCGCACGTAATCGTCTGCGGCGCCGGCCCTATGGCCGGACGTACGCCGGCGTCCTGCTGGGGATCGCGATCGTGGTCGTACGGCTCAGAGTGATCAGCGGGCGAAAACCCTGCTGACCCGCGGGCAGCGCCCGCGTAGCGCTTCAGCCGTGCAGGCTCTGATACTTCTCCTGCAGCTGCTCGGGCGTTTCCTCGAAGTCCGGATTGACCACGATGCAGTCGGCGGGACAGACCAGCTTGCACTGCGGCTCGTCATGCGCGCCGACGCACTCGGTGCAGCGCAATGCATCGATGACGTAGATCGGATCGCCGACCGCAATCGCCTCGTTCGGGCAGGCCGGCTTGCAGGCGTCGCAGGCCGTGCAGTTGTCGTTGATCATCAGAGCCATGGGGTTCTCCTTACGCTGCCGCGCGCTGCTGCAGTTCGTTCAGTCTACCGTGCCGGAACCCGCCCCACAGCGCCGCGCCGATCGCCCCGGCGTAGATCGATTCCGGGTGGTTGGTCGCGGTGAGGCCGGTGATCTTCTCGTTCACCAGCTCCTCGCGCAGTGCGGCCAGCAGGCCCTCGTCGAGTGCCAGCCCGCCGGTGAGAAGCGCCAGGCCCTTGGTGATACCCGTGACCTTGAGCAGCTTCGCCAGGCGCGAAGCCATCGAAAGGTGGATGCCCTTGAGGATGTCGGCCGTGGGGATGCCGCGCGAAACCATGTTGATGACGTCGGTCTCGGCGAGCACGGCGCAGATCGAGCTCACCTTCTCGGGGTTCTGCGAAGTGCAGGACAGCGGTCCGATCTCCTCGACCGCCACGCCCAGATAGCGCGCGATGTTCTCGAGGAACTGCCCCGAGCCGGAAGCGCACTGGCTGGTCATCTTGTAGGACAGCACCTTGCCGCGCTCGTCGACGTAGATCGCGCGCCCGTTGAGCGCGCCGATGTCCACCACGGCGCGCGCCTCGGGGTTGAGGAAAATGCCGCCGCGCGCATGCGTGGTCATCGAGTAGAAATGGCCGGTGGCGAACTTGACGTTTTCGCCCTCGCCCGTGGTCGCGGTGTAGGCGACGTCCGCGGCTTTGAGCTTCGCCTCCTCGAGCACCTCGTCGAAACCGAGCCTGGCCAGCTCCATGGGGTCGCGCCGCCGGATGCGCTCGCTGCGCTTCGCGACCCAGGTGTTGTCGCGGAACAGCACGGTCTTCACCACCCCCGAGCCGATGTCGATGCCGATGGTATGGATCATGTGCGTGCCTCCACGACCTTGCCTTCCTCGATCACCGCGCGCCAGGCGAAAGTTGCGCCGCCGAGCGCCCCGGTATAGATCGAGTCGGGGTCGATGTTGATGGTCATTTCGCCGTAGTTGTCGAAGATCAGATCGCGCAGCGACTTCACCGCGGCCTCGTTTTTCGCCACGCCGCCGGTGAAGGTGAATTCGTTGCGGATGCCGCCCGAGCGCGCCAGGATCGACATCGCGCGCAGGATGATGGCGCGGTGCAGCCCGGCCATGATGTCCTCGCGCTTCTCGCCGAGCGCGAGGCGGTCCCGCAGCTCCGCCCCGGCGAACACGGTGCAGGTCGAGTTGATGCGCACGGTCTTGGTGGCCTTCATGGCCAGGGGCCCGAGCTCGTGCAGCCCCATGTTCATCTCGTCGGCGATGTAGCCGAGGTAGCGTCCGCAGCCGGCGGCGCAGCGGTCGTTCATCTGGAACGACTCGACGATACCCGCGCGGTCGACCTGGATCGCTTTCGTGTCCTGACCGCCGATGTCGAGCACCGTAGCGGTGTTCGGATACATGACATGCGCGCCCAGCCCGTGGCACAGGATCTCGGAGCGCACGTGTTCCTTGGAAAACGGCAGGCGCGCGCGGCCGTAGCCGGTGCCAACCACGTAAGTCTCCTCCAGCACCGTGTCGAGCACGCCCTGGATCGGCGCGCGGATCTGGTCGCCGCGCGCCGCGGCCTCCGGCATCGCCTTGAAGGTGCGCTCCATCCCCGCCATCAGATTGCGGCTGATCGCATCGCCGTACTCGCGGTTCTCGACCTCGATGATCGAGCGGTCATAGACGTTCAACAGCAGGTCGTAGCGCACGCCGGCGTCCTTCGCCACCGCCTCGCCGAGCGCCAGGTACTGCGCGCCCGCGATGTCGCGGAAAAAATCGCTCTTGCGCTTGGCGTTGGGGATGAACAGCGCCGGCGAGTCCTCGCGCAGGCGCCGGAACAGCTCGCCGAGCGCCCGCGTCACGCCGGCGGCGTGTTCGCCGAAGCGCGTGCCCTCTGCATTGCGGCCGCAGACCTCCTCGAGATCGGCCAGCTGGATCAGGAACTGCTCGAGGCGGAAGTCGCGCTCGAGCTGGCCGATGAATTCGTCGAGCTTGCCGTTCAGCGCGCCGCTCTTGGCGAGCGCCTGCCGGAACAGTTCGAACCTCGCCGACACCAGCGCCTCCTGCTTGGCGACCGTGGCGGCGGTGTCGTAGTTGGAGCGCGAGTTGGTGATGCCGCGGCCGAGCACCTTGCGGTCCTCACCCATCACCACCGCCTTGGTGGTGGTCGATCCGAGATCGATGCCGATGAAGCAGCGCATGCGGGCCTCCTCAGTGCGCCGCCGCGGCGGCGGTGCGTTTCTGCTTGATCATCTGGAAGTAGCTCTCCAACCGGTTCTTGATGTTGGCCGCCGAGAAGTAGCGCGGGTCGACGAGATCCGACTCGATGAACGCGGCCGGCTTGCCGGTGCGCTTCTCGATCTCGCGCAGCATGAGCAGCTGCCCGGCGGAGAAGCTGTTGCAGCTCTTGATCGAGTTGATCAGCAGGCCGTCGGCCTGGTACTCGTCCATGTACTTGCAGATCATGTCGATGCGCTGCGGGAAGTTGAGGTTGGTATAGCAGCCGAGGCAGTACTCGGCGAGCGACTCGAGCGGCCGCTCGGCGTCGTGCCGGAAGCCGAAGTCGTAGACGCCGCCCACCTTGGCGTAGGTCGAGGCGACGATCACCGCGCCCTCGTCGTAGAACATCTTCCAGAAGTCGCGGAAGCTGGTCCAGTTGGGCGGTCCC
>Ga0155955_1088_pt5 | contig 12261 bp, 14 predicted proteins | sample RifCSPlowO2_02_FD_107609 | JGI IMG/M metagenome (GOLD analysis project Ga0155955, IMG submission 107609) | Betaproteobacteria bacterium RIFCSPLOWO2_02_FULL_67_19
CACCAGCAGCAGCGCCAGGACGGCCGCGCGTGCGATCACTCGAGCCGCGTGCCGGCGAGTAGCTCGCAGGCCTCGGCCGCGCCGCACAGCGCGACGGCGGCGATCAGCGCCTGAGCATGCCGCCGAACAGGTCTTCGCCGTTTTTCCATGCGATGCGCTCCGCGACTGCCGCGGGCAGATCGGCGAGCCATCGCCGCGACCATTGCGCGTGCTCGACGATGTAGTGCCAGCGCTCCGGGGTGAAGGTGTCGGTGCCGACCATGAAGCGGTCGGGAAACTCCAGAAACGCCGCGCGCCACTCCGCGGGCACCTTGCCGCCGGCGCCATGTTCGCTGCGAAACGCGAGGTCGCACCACAGGTTGCGATGCTTGCGCAGCATCTCGCGCACCTTCTCCGGGCGCTCGAAGCCGGAATGTGCCCAGAGCACGCGCGCGCCGGGGTCCTGCCGGAAGATGCGTTCCACCGCGTCGACATCGGAATGGGCATGAAGGAACAGGGCGTGCTGTTTCGCCAGCTGCACCAGCCGCCGGGGTACCGCGAGATCGGCATCGGCGCCGTAGAGGTGAAACTCGCCGAGCGCGACGTAGCGGAATTTCTTCAGCCGCTCTTCGAGGTAAGACGGCACGGAATCGTCGCGTACCCAGGTCGAGATTTCGCCGCGCGTGCGATACGGGCGCAGCGACGGCAGCACGAGCTCGGGGGCCTCGGCGTAGAGCCGCTGCTGGCCGTCGTCGCCCGAGCTGGAAACGAGCGCGCGCTTCAGGCCTGCCTTGCGCAACAGCGCGATCGCGTCCCGCGGCGGCAGCGACTCCCAGGCGTCGTGCGAGTAGTGGACGTGGGCGTCGAACACGGGCAGATCCGCGGCGCGCGCCGTGCCAAGCACCGCCAACGCAATCAGGACCGCTGCCGCGCGCACGCCAATCTCCCGGTCGCAAGACGCGCGCATTCTAGCGCGCACACGCCTTCCCCGAGCGAGGCTCTAATCGAGGTGAAACCGACCCCAGACGAACAGCACGTTGCCGGCGCCGCCCGCGCCGGGAACAAAGGTCGCTTCGAGGGCGAAGTTGCGGTAGGCGACCGAGCCGATCGGCAGCAAGACGGGAAACGGCGTGTAATGAAGAATGTCGGGGCGCGTCATGAGAAACACCGTGGCGCCGCCGCCGATGCGCCAATCGCGCGCCGGGCGCCAGAAGCTCTGGTACGCGTATCCGGCCGCGTAATTCGGCTTGAAGTGCGAATCCTGATAGACCATCGCATACAGACCTTGCCAGTCGCCGTCGCCATCGAACTTGCTGCGGCCGTAGCCGAAGCCAAGTGGCGCTTCCTGATAGTGGTCGATCTGTTCCCGCGAATAGGCCGAGCGCAGGTGATGGGTGCGAAACGGCACGTAGATGTCGCCCGAACCGGTCTGCCAGACGTCCGCGAGATGGTCGCGCGTGCGCTGCCACCACCCGGGCGCGTCGGCAAACGCCGGCGGCGCCACCAGCGCTGCGGCACTCAGCAACGTCGCAATCCATCGACTCTCGCTTTGCATATCCAAGCCGCCCTCAGCCAGGCTCGCGAGCGCCCATTATTTCAGACGTTGAAGCGAAAGTGCATGACATCGCCGTCGCGCACCACATAGTCGCGGCCTTCGACGCGCAGCTTGCCGGCCTCTTTCGCACCCGCTTCGCCGCCGCACGCGATGTAATCGTCGTAGGCGGTGACTTCGGCGCGGATGAAGCCGCGCTCGAAATCGGTATGGATCACGCCCGCGGCCTGGGGCGCGGTGGCGCCCACCGTGACAGTCCAGGCGCGCACCTCCTTGGGTCCGGCGGTGAAATAGGTCAGCAGTCCCAGCAGGCGGTAGCCGGCGCGGATCACGCGGTTCAGGCCCGGCTCCTCCATGCCCATGTCTGCGAGGAAGATGCCCTTGTCCTCGTCCGGCAGATCGGCGATCTGCGCTTCGAGCGCGGCGCTGAGAGCGACCACCGGCGCGCCTTCCTTCTTCACATGCGCCTCGACCGCTTCGAGCAGCGGATTGTCGCTGAAACCGTGCTCGGCGACGTTGGCGACGTACAGCGTCGGCTTCATGGTCAGGAGAAACAGCGGCCGCACCACCGCCAATTCCTCCTTGGACCAATCGAGCGCGCGCGCCGGTTGCCCGCGGTCGAGACCCGCCTGCACTTTCTCCAGCACCGCGACGAGCCGTTGCGCTTCCTTGTCGCCGGCCACCCGGGCCACTTTCGCATAACGTGTCAGTTGCTTTTCCACGCTCTGCAGGTCGGCGAGGGCGAGCTCGGTGTTGATGGTCTCGATATCGGACACCGGATCGATCTTGCCCGCGACGTGCACCACGTTCGGATCCTCGAAGCAGCGCACCACGTGCGCGATGGCGTCGGTCTCGCGGATATTGGCGAGGAACTGGTTGCCCAGGCCTTCGCCCTTGGAGGCGCCCGCCACCAGGCCCGCGATGTCGACGAATTCGACCGCCGCGGGGATCACCTTCTGCGGTTTCTCGATCGCGGCCAGTCCCGCCAGGCGCGGGTCAGGCACCGCGACAATGCCGACGTTGGGTTCGATCGTGCAGAACGGATAATTCTCGGCAGCGATTCCGGCCTTGGTGAGCGCATTGAATAGCGTCGACTTGCCGACGTTCGGCAGGCCGACGATGCCGCAGCGCAGGCTCAAGCCTTGTCCTTGGTGTGGAGCTTCAGCATCGCGCCCTGCAGGTCGCCGGCGAGGCAAAGCGGCAACACCGCGAGCGCGGCCTCGAGCGCGCTTTCGATGGCGGCGCGCTCCTCCTGCGGCGGTTTCTGCAGCACGTAGTCGTGCACCTGGTCCTTGTCGCCCGGATGACCGATGCCCAGGCGCAGGCGCCAGTAGTCGTGCGATCCCAGCCGCTGCGAGATGTCGCGCAGGCCGTTATGCCCGGCGATGCCGCCGCCCAGCTTCAGCTTCGCGACGCCGGGCGCGAAATCGAGCTCGTCGTGCGCGACCAGGATCTCGGCCGGCGTGATCTTGAAGAACCCCGCCAGCATGATCACCGCGCGGCCGCTCGCGTTCATGTAAGTCTGCGGCAGCAGCAGCCAGGCGCCGCTCGACGCGTGACGGCCGACGAGCGCCTGGTACTTGGCCTCCTTGCGCAGCACCACGCCCGAGGCCTGCGCAAAGCGCTCGAGCAGCCAGAAACCCGCGTTGTGCCGCGTGCGTTCGTGCTCTTTGCCCGGATTGCCCAGGCCGACGATCAATCGGATTGTCATGGGTAGCGCGCCGCCGGGCGCAGCGCCCGTGGCGCCGCGCCCGCAAGGGCGATGGCAGTTGGCCGCTTACTTCTTCTCTTTCTTCTCGGCCTTCTCGCCGGCCTTCTCCTTCTCCGCAGCGCCCTCCTCCGCCTTCTCGGCAGGTGCCGCCTGCTCGGTGGTCGGAATTTCGGACGGCGCGGGCACGGCCTCGGCGGCGGCCGCTTCCTCTTCCTCGGTCACCAGCGCGGGCACGATGATCGTCGCCACCACCGGGTTTTCGTTCCGGTGCAGCACGGGGTCTACGCCCTTGGGATACTTGAGGTCCTTGATGTGGATCGAGTCGCCCACCTTCATGCTGCCCATGTCGACCTCGATGAATTCCGGCAGGTCGTCGGGCAGGCAGGAAATGTCGATTTCGTTGACGACGTGGTTGGCGACGCCGCCCTGTTCCTTGACGCCGGGCGAGACCTCGCTGTTGACGAAGTGCAGCGGCACCTTCATGTGGATCTTGCGGTCGCGCATCACGCGCTGGAAATCGACGTGCTGCACCTGGGCCTTGAACGGGTGCATGTTGTAGGCGCGCAGCAGCACCGACTCCGCGACCCCGTCCAGCGTGACGGTGAGGATCGAGGCGTGAAACTTCTCGTTGCCGAGGTGCCGGTAGAGCGCCTTGTGGTCGAGCGCGATGTTGACCGGGTCCGACGCGCCCCCGTAGATGATGCCCGGCACCTTGCCGGTGCGGCGCAGACGGCGGCTCGCACCCGTGCCTTGCGCTGCGCGCTTTTGCGCGTGGATCTCGAATTTCATGGTTGCACTCCTGTCAGAAGATACCGCGGCGACCGCGACCAGTCGTCCGCGGGGTTGGAAAAATTGTCCTATTCGATGAAAAGCGAACTCACCGAGTCCTCGGTGTAGATCCTGAGAATCGTTTCCGCCAGCAGCGCGGCCACCGAAAGCTGGCGGATCTTGCCGCAGGCGCGCGCATCGACGCGCAACGGAATCGTGTCGGTGACCACCAGCTCGTCGAGATCGGAGGCGGCGATGCGCTCGACCGCGCCGCCGGAGAGCACCGGATGGGTGCAATACGCCACCACCTTGATGGCGCCCTCTTCCTTCAGCACCTGCGCCGCCTTGCACAGCGTGCCGGCGGTGTCCACCATGTCGTCCATGATGACGCAGGTTCGCCCCTGCACCTCGCCGATCACGTTCATCACCTCGGTGACGTTGGCCTTGGGGCGGCGCTTGTCGATGATCGCGAGATCGGACTCCATGCGCTTGGCGAGGGCCCGCGCGCGCACCACGCCGCCGACATCGGGCGAGACCACGATCAGGTCTTCGTAGCGCTGCTTCCAGACGTCTCCCAGCAGCACCGGCGCGGCGTAGATGTTGTCGACCGGGATGTCGAAAAAGCCCTGGATCTGGTCCGCGTGCAGATCCATCGTCAGCACGCGCGCCACGCCCACCGAGGCGAGCATGTTGGCGACCACCTTGGCGCTGATCGCGACGCGCGCCGAGCGCGGCCGCCGGTCCTGGCGGGCATAGCCGAAATACGGGATCGCGGCGCTGATGCGTGCGGCCGAGGAGCGCTTGAGCGCGTCGACCATCACCATCAGCTCCATCAGGTTGTCGTTGGTCGGGCTGCACGTCGACTGCAGCACGAACACGTCCTTGCCGCGAACGTTCTCCAGGATCTCGATCAGCACTTCGCCGTCGGAGAACTTGTCCACGATCGCCCGCCCGATCGACAGATTGAGGTGCTTCGCCACCTCCTGCGCAAGGCGCGGATTGGCGTTCCCGGTAAACACCATCAGGCGCTCAAGCGGCATCGCGGCCATGTTCGTATGCTTCCTGTTCGCGTAGTCAGGTGGCTGGGGAGCCAGGATTCGAACCTGGGAATGCCGGAATCAAAATCCGGTGCCTTAGACCAGCTTGGCGACTCCCCACCCGTCAAACATTTCAGTTCGCCCAGTCGTGCAGCGGGTGATGCTCCAGGCCGCGCGCCACAAAGCCGCGCATGCCGCCCGGCAATTCCGCGAGCAGCGCGCGCGCTTCCACGTCGCTGTCGAATTCCGCGAACACGCAGGCACCCGAACCCGTCATGCGCGCGTCGCGCCGGCGCCTCCGCAGCCAATCCAGATGAACCCCGATCTCGGGATGCCGGCGCACCGCTACGGCCTCGAGGTCGTTGCTGCCAAGGCCGCGGAAAAAGGGCGGTATTCTGATTTCTTTCGTGTTACGTGTCAATGCGTTATCGGCGAAAATCGACGCCGTGGACACGCTCACGGGCGGGACCAGCACGAGGTACCACGCACCCGGCAGCGGCAGCAGCGTGAGCCGCTCGCCGATGCCTTCGCCCAACGCGTTGCTGCCAAAGAGAAATAGCGGCACGTCGGCGCCGAGCCGGGCGCCCAGGCGCATCAGCGCAGCGCGCGAAAGTCCTGTGCGCCACAGCCAATTGAGAACCAGTAGCACCGTGGCGGCATCCGAGGAGCCGCCGCCGAGACCGCCGCCCAGCGGCAGGTTCTTTTCCACCGCGAGGTCGACGCCGAGCGCAGCGCCGCTTGCCGCCTGGAGCAAGCGCGCGGCGCGCACGCACAGATCGTCCTCCGGCGCGATCCCCGGCAGGGGCGCATCGCGGCGAATCTCGCGGTCCGCGCGCACGCGAATTCCGACGCGGTCCTGGCGGTCGATCAGCCGGTACACGGTCTGCAAATGGTGGAAACCGTCGTCGCGGCGACCGAGTACGTGCAGCAGGAGGTTGAGCTTGCCCGGGGCGGGAAACCACTCGTACGCCGGCGTCATTTCCATGCGCCGATGGCGAGCCGCAATTCGATGCCGGGATAGCTCAGCTTCAGGCGTGCAGGGCGTGCGCCATCGGCGTCCCACTCGAGGTACTCGATTTTCCAACCGGATTGCTGCAGTTCGACGAACCGGCCGCCGGAATCGCGCCGCGCCTCGTGCGGTCCGGGTCCCGGGCGCGCACGCACCCAATCGGCCAATCCCTCCAGCGGCAGGCGAAAACCCAGCACCCGCTCGGTGAGCGTCTCGGCGTCCGGGGCCCGATGCTCGCGGCCATCGGGCGTCGTCAGTGCGACGCTGTCGCCGGCGCGCACGATGCGTGCGACGCCCTGCCCGAGCGGATTCGTGATCAGGACCTCGTCGTCCGAGCGGCCGTGGCGCCAGGCGATGTTGCCGGACGAAGCCTCGTCCCCATAGCGCACCGCGATGCGGCCGGCGAGCTCGAACTGCAGCTCTTCCGCGGGCAGCCGCAATTGCAGTTCGGCGCACGCAGCCGCGAGGAACGCGGCGGCAAGCGCCAGCGCGCGGACCGCGGTGTGCAGCCTCACTGCCTGAGACGCTTGATGGTCCTTTGCAGCGTCTCGTTCTCCGGACTGGCTTCGGTCGCCTCCTTCCAGACGCGCTCGGCCTCGCCCTGCTCGCCCATCACCCAGAGGACCTCGCCGAGGTGCGCGCCGATTTCGCCATCCGTGCGGCCGTTCCAGGCGCGGCGCAGGTGCTCGACGGCCCCTTTCAGGTCTCCCAGGCGGTACAGCACCCAGCCCATCGAGTCGATGATGAAGGAATCGTCGGGCGCGATCTCGAGCGCGCGCTCGATCAGCTTGCGCGCTTCCGGCAGCCGCTCGTTGCGCTCGGCGAGCGAGTAGCCGAGCGCGTTGTAGGCGTGCGCGTGGTCCGGCCGCGCCTGGATCAGCTTGCGCAGGTTCGACTCGAGCACGTCCACGCGCGCCAGTTTCTCCGCGGTCAGCGCGTGGTCGTAGAGCAGGTCCGGCTGATCGGGATGCTTCTCGAGCGCGCCGCCGAGCAGCTCGAAGGCTTCGCCGTGGCGGCTCGCTTCGCGCAGCAGCTGCGCCTCGGCGATCACCAGCTGCACCTGCTGCTGGCTGCCGGTGGCGGCTGCACTGCGCAGGTACGCGCGCCCCTCGTCGAGCTTTCCCTGTCGGGCCAGCACGTTGGCAACGCGCAGCCGCGCGGTGAACGCCTGCTCGCCGGGCTGGATCGCCTTGTACCACTCGATCGCGCGCGGCCAGTCCTTCTGCTCTTCCGCCAGCTGGCCGAGGGTCAGGCGCACGCCGTCGGCGTCGCGATAGCCGAGTTCGAGCAGCCGCTTCAGGTTCGCTTCCGCGATGCCGTACTCTTTCGCCTGCATCGCGAGCAGGCCGACCCCGTACATGGCGTCCAGGTCGTCCTTGTGATTCGCGAGCAGCGCCTGGAACTGGGCGCGCGCTTCCGGATAGCGCTTTTCGCCGATCAGCAGGCGCGCGAAACCGAGGCGCACGTCGCGCGATTTCGGAAATTTTTCCAGGTATCCGGCCAGGCGCCGGATCGCCTCCTCTGCAGACCGGCGCCGCAGCACTTGCGCCTCGTAGATCGCCGCATGCTCCCACTCGGGACGCAGCTCCGCCGCGCGCCGGATCTCGCTCAGCGCCAGCGCTTCGTCGTTGGCGGCGACCGCCGCCTGCGCCACCGCGAAATGCGCTTCTGGAAGATTCGCGTGGCGCTGCGCCACGCGCTGCACCACGCGCAGATTGGCGGCCTTGTCGGGATTCTGCGCCAGCAGCTGGCCAAGCTGCATCAGGCCGTCGGCGGCGGTATCGCCGTTGGCGGCCAGCAGCTTCGCGATGTAGGGCTCGGCCTCATCGACACGGTGGGCGCCGACCAGCAGTGCCGTGAGCACGCGCAGCGCCCGCGGCGACTGGGGATCGGCCTCGTGCCAGATGCGCGCCGCCTCGAGCGCGACCTCGGGCGCGCGCGCAAAGTTCGCGATCTCCACCGCGCGGCGCGCCACGCGCGGATCGCGCGTGCGCTTGGCCAGTTCCAGGTAGGTTTTCGCCGCCAGCGGCGCGCTGCCGCGCTGCGCCGCGATTTCGCCGAGCAGCAACTCGTACAGCATCGGTTCGCTGAGGTCCTGCAGCGGCAGACTTTCCGGCCGCTCGGGCACCACCGGCGCAGCAACGGCCGGCGCCTCGTCGTCGTCGTCGCCCGGCCCCTGAGCCTGCGCCTGGACGTTCGATGCAGCGAGCGCCGCCAGCAGCGCGATCAGGAAACGAAACAGCATGGGCCGTTGAGTGTAGGTATATTTGGTGCCCTGCACAAGCCGAGGGAACCCGTGCCGGAACTGCCTGAAGTCGAAGTCACGCGCCGCGGCATCGCGCCGCATCTGGTGGGCCGCCGGATCGAGGCCGTCACGGTGCGCGAGCCGCGCCTGCGCTGGCGCGTACCGCAGTCGGTGGCGCGGTTATCCGGCCCTACTGTGCGTGCGGTCAAGCGCCGCGGCAAGTACCTGCTCATCGATTGCGGCTCGGGACATCTGATCGTGCATCTCGGCATGTCCGGAAGCCTGCGCCTGGTCGATGCGTGCACGCCTCCGGGCAAGCACGATCACGTCGATCTCGCGCTCGCCCCGGACGGCGACGCGGGGCGCGGACGTTTGCTGCGACTGCGCGACCCGCGGCGCTTCGGCGCCGTGCTCTGGACCGAAGCGCCGCCCGAATTGCACCCGCTGCTGCGGCACCTGGGCATCGAACCCCTGTCGCGCGCCTTCGATGCGCGGCGCCTGCATGCGCTCACGCGCGCGCACCGCACTTCGATCAAGCAGTTTCTGATGGACGCGCGGCGGATCGTCGGCGTCGGCAACATCTATGCGTCGGAAAGCCTGTTCCTCGCGGGCATCCGCCCGCAAACGGCGGCGCGGCGCCTGTCGCCCGCGCGCTGTGCGCGGCTCGCCGCCGCGATCCGGCAGACGCTGCGCGCCGCGGTGCGCGCCGGCGGCTCTTCGCTGCGCGACTACGTCGGCAGCGAAGGCGAACTGGGGTGTTTCCAGATGCGCCATTGGGTCTACGACCGCGCCGGCGAGCCTTGCCGGCGCTGCGGAGCACCGGTGCGGCGCCTGGTCCAGGGCCAGCGCGCGACGTATTACTGCGCGCGCTGCCAGCGCTAGGCAGGCCGCTAGCCCCCCAGCGATTTCACCTTCTCGGCGAGCTTGGCGCAGACGTAGGGGTGCACGAACTTGCTGACATCGCCGCCGAGGGTGGCGATTTCGCGCACCAGCGTCGCCGAGATGAACATGTGCTGCTCCGAGGGCGTGAGAAACACCGTTTCCACGTCCGGGTTGAGATTGCGGTTCATCCCGGCGAGCTGGAACTCGTACTCGAAATCGGACACCGCGCGCAGGCCGCGCACGATCGCGCGCGCACCCTGCTTGCGCGCGAAATCGATCAGCAGCCCGCTGAAGCCGACCACCGTGACGTTCGGGCAGTTCTCGAGGGCCGCGTTCGCCATGTCGATGCGCTCGTGCAGGGTGAAGAACGGTCGCTTGGTGCGGCTGTCGGCGACGCCGAGGACGATGCTCTCGAACAGCCTCGAGGCGCGCCGCACCAGTTCCTCGTGCCCGCGCGTCAGCGGATCAAACGTTCCCGGATACACGGCTCGGATCATGTCCGTCCCAATTCAACAGTTGATAGCTCACTTCGCCGGCGCGCCCGTTGCGCAGCTCGCGCCACGGCGCCGCCACCACCACCGGCTGCGGTCCCTCGACATAGACGCGCGCACCCGGCGCGAGGCACGGCGGCAGGCGAGCAGCCAGATCCGGCCACGCATTCTGCCTGAAGGGCGGATCAAGGAAAACCACGTCGAAGCGCCCAGCCGTGTGCTCGAGGTAGCGCAGGGCGTCCCCGGCGACGATCTCGACCTGCGCGGCGCCAAGTATCGCCCGGTTGCGCTCGAGCTGCGCCAGCGCGCCGCGATCCTTCTCCACCATGACCACGCGTGCCGCACCGCGCGAGGCCGCTTCGAACCCCAGCGCGCCGCTGCCGGCGTACAGGTCGAGACACTGCAGCCCGTGCAGGTCCTGCCCGAGCCAGTTGAACAGCGTCTCGCGCACGCGGTCCGGCGTCGGCCGCAACTCGGGCCGGGGCGCCACCCCGATCAGCCGGCGGCGATACTCGCCCGCGATGATGCGCACGCGCCCGCGCCCGCGGGACGGCGTGCCGCCTTTGCTAGAATTCACGCATCCATGTTAGCAGCGAGTTCCTGGGCGACGCGGCTCAAGTCCGGCTTGGCGCGCACGCGCCAGGCGCTCGGCGGCAGCCTCGACGTGCTGCTGCGCCGGCGGCCGATCGACGACGCGCTGTTCGAGGAGCTCGAGACCGCCCTCATCACCGCCGACTGCGGCGTCGAGGCCTCGGCCATGCTGGTTGCCCGCCTGCGCGGGCGCGCGCGCCGGGAGCGCATCGAGGAGGCCACCGAGCTGAAGCAGGCGCTGAAAGCGGAGTTGCTCGCCCTCCTCGCGCCGCTCGAACGGCCGCTCGATGCACGGCGCGCGAAACCCTTCGTCATCGTGATCGCCGGCGTCAACGGTTCCGGCAAGACGACCTCCATCGGCAAGCTCGCCAAATGGTTCCAGACGCAGGGCCGCAGCGTGATGCTCGCCGCCGGCGACACGTTTCGCGCCGCGGCGCGCGAGCAGCTCGCGGCCTGGGGCCTGCGCAATGCCGTCCCGGTGATCGGCCAGCAGGGCAACGATCCGGCGGCGCTGATGTTCGACGCCGTGAGCGCGGCGCAGGCGCGCGGCATCGACGTCCTGATCGCCGACACGGCCGGCAGGCTGCCGACGCAGCTGCACCTCATGGAGGAAATCCGCAAGGTCAAGCGCGTGGTAGCGAAGGCGCTCCCCGGTGCGCCGCACGAAGTGCTGCTGGTGCTCGACGCCAACACCGGGCAGAACGCGCTCGCGCAGGTGCAGGCGTTCGACGCGGCGCTCGAGCTCACGGGACTCGTTCTCACCAAGCTCGACGGCACGGCCCGAGGCGGCGTGGTCTGCGCCATCGCCCACGCGCGCGCGGCCGATTCCGAGCGCAGGCCGCTGCCGCTTTATTTCGTCGGTGTCGGCGAGGGCATCGATGACCTGCGCCCGTTCGTGGCGCGCGATTTCGTCGAGGCCCTGATTGATTAGCTTTTCCGCCGTCGCCAAGCGCTATCCCGGCGGGCACGAGGTCCTGACCGATGTGTCGTTCACGCTCGACGCGGGCGAGTTCGTGTTCGTCATCGGGCGCTCGGGGGCAGGAAAGTCGACGCTGCTCAAGCTGATTCCCGCGATCGAGCGGCCGAGTTCGGGGACCGTGCTGGTGAACGGCCAGAACGTCGGCGCGCTGCGCCGCGCCGCGCTGCCCTACCTGCGACGCAGCCTCGGCCTGGTGTTCCAGGACCAGAAGCTGCTTTACGATCGCAGCGTCTACGACAACGTCGCGCTGCCGCTGTCCTTCAGCGACCACTCGCCGCGGGAAGCCGAGCGGCGCGCACACGCGGCGCTCGACAAGGTCGGGCTCCTCGCGCGCGAGCGCGCCAATCCGGTGCAGCTCTCCGGCGGCGAGCAGCAGCGCCTCGCGATCGCGCGTGCCGTCGTGAACCGCCCCGCGATCCTGGTCGCCGACGAGCCGACCGCCAATCTCGACGCCGAGTCGGCACGCGCCATCCTGGAGATCTTTGCGGCGTTCCACCAGGTCGGGGTCACGGTCCTGATCGCCACCCATGACGAAGCGCTCATCGCGGGGCGCGCCGGCCGCACGCTGCGGCTCTCGAACGGGCGCCTGCTGGCCTGATGCGGACCTGGCTCAGGCACCATCGGCAGGCGTTGACGCTCGCGCTGGGCAAACTGCTCGCCCACAAGCCGGCGGCGCTGCTCAACGCACTCGTGATCGGGGTTGCGCTGGCCCTGCCGGCAGGCGGCTATGCACTGCTCGCCAATCTGCTCGCCGTGACGCAGCGTTTCGCGCCGGAGGCGCAGCTGTCGCTGTTCCTGCGAACCGAGGCGACGAAAGCCGACGCCGATGCCATCGCAGGCCGGCTCAAGGCCGATGCTCGCGTCGCCGCTACGCGTTTCGTGTCTCGCGATGAGGCGCTCAAGAGCCTGAGCGCCACCGAAGGACTCGCCGAGGTGGTTGCGGCGCTCGGCAAGAACCCTTTGCCCGATGCGTTTGTCGTCGGTGCCCGGGATTCCAGTCCGGAGGCCCTGGATGCG
>Ga0155955_1065_pt1 | contig 11883 bp, 6 predicted proteins | sample RifCSPlowO2_02_FD_107609 | JGI IMG/M metagenome (GOLD analysis project Ga0155955, IMG submission 107609) | Betaproteobacteria bacterium RIFCSPLOWO2_02_FULL_67_19
CGAGGCCCGCGTACGATTCCTTCAGGTCCGCGGCCATCTTGTTGAACTGCTCGGCCAGGTCCTGCAGTTCGTCGCCGGTGCGCACGTCGATCCTCTGGTCGAGCCGGCCGGAGCCGATCGCAGCCGCGCCGTCCTGCAGCGCCCGGATCGGATCGGTCATGCGCCGCGCAAAAACCAGGCCCGCGAGGACCGACAGCAGCAGTCCGGCCACCAGCAGCACCCCGCTGCGCGCGAGCGAGGCGTACAGCGGCTTGTAGGCTTCTGCCGTCGGCTGCTCGACAAACACGTACCAGTCGAGCGCGTCGATGTGCGCGAACGCCGTCAGCACAGGGTGGCCGTTGCGGTCGCGCGCCTCGGCGATGGCCGGGGGGTCGTCCTGCGGCGCATCGCGTGCGCCTGCCGGGCGCGCCTGCAATGCCGCCCTGACCTGCGGCAGCCCGGAATAGTCGGTTTTTTGCAGGACCAGGCTGATGTCGGGATGCGCTACCAGGCTGCCTTCCCGGTCGACGACATAGGCAAGCCCCGTTTCCCCCACCTTGATGCGCTGGATGATCTCCCAGATGAACTTGAGGTTGACTTCCACCGCGGTGACGCCGGCGCCCTCGCGCCCGGCGCGCATCGCGATCGCCATGTAGGGTTCGGTCTCCTTGCGAAAGTACACCGGCCCGAAGTACGTGCTGCCGCCGCGCGCCGCGAGAAAGCGCGGATCCTTGGACAGGTCCTCGAGGCACTCGCCCTCGCGGTTGATCTTCAGGCGCGAGGTTTCCATCTGCAGGCAGCCGTTGGCGTGGATGTAGATCGACTCGGTAATCGCCTGCACCTGCTTTTCCAGCTTGGCGTAGTCGTTGCGCCGCAGCACCTTCGGATCGGCGTCCTCGACGATCTGCGGCAGCGCGGTCCAGCCGATCTGGTGCTCGATTTCGGTGACGAACTGCTCGATGCGGTTGGCGGCCGAAGCGGCCTTCTCGCGCGCCAGCGCGATGAGCGAATGGCGCGTCTCGAGATAGGAGAAATAGACGCCGATCGCGCCGCTCAGCACCAGCGCGGTCGCCACCAGCGCGATGATAAGCGCGAGATACTTACGGTAGATGCGGCGCCGCGCGGCCATGGCTTTCCCCCGGCGGCGAGGGTCTACCCGTGCCAGCGTCCTGTCAACTGCAGCGCGCGGCGGAACCGCGTCCCGCCGCGCATGCCATGCGCCCCGGCGCGCTTACCGGCTCGCGATCTGGTCGCGCACACGTTTCAGTTCGGCCCACGATCCCGGCGATCCGGAAGTGACCGACGCCAGCTTCTCGTAATGCACGCGCGCCCGGGCCCTGTCGCCGGAACGCTCGGCGGCAAGCGCGGCGCCGTATAGACCGCGGAAACGGTTCGGCTCCTTGCCGATCGAGGCTTCGTACTGCGGCAGCGCCTGGGACGGGCGCCCCGCCTCGATCAGCATGTCGCCGTACAGTTCGCGTGCCGGCATGAGTGGCCCGGGGACGACGGCGTGCTTCTCGGTCTGGTCCTCGCGATCGGCCGCGGCGCGCATCGCCGCAAGCGCTTCATCCTTCCGGCCTTCGGCGTACGAACTCCATGCCGCCACGATCCGCGCCTGAATCTCGGTCTGCTCGGCCCAGTAGCCCAGCTTGCGCTCGACGAGCACCTTGTGCAGCTCGCGCGGTCGCGCAACCTCCCGGCTGGCGGCACGCCGACACCCCAATGTGGTGGCCGTGGCGCTGGCCAACAAGACTGCTCGCATGGCTTGGGCGATGTTGAAGAATGGCACTGATTACCGGCCTGATCCGGTGATGGGCTAACGCGCAGGCCGGCGGCACCAATTACTCAGGCAACAAAAGGAGCATTTCGCTCACGATTGCAAAGCAAACTGAACGATGGCGAACAGGTCGAACCGGCGCCGGCAGAACCCGCGAATGACCCTGTGCGAAAAGCACGGGACAGCGATAGGGAGCTGGCGTGCGAATAGCCCATCATGGCCCGGAATCGGGAGCCCGATCCAGCACTTAGAGGCCGGATATACGTGCGCAGTCGTACCTTACCGCCAGAGAACAGTGTGCTTGCAAACGAGGAGGGGTCCATATACGTCATTCAATGATCTTCGCCGCGCGCACCAGGAGCGTCTGTGGCACCTTGATGCCGAGCGCTTTCGCCGCCTTGAGATTGATCACCAGGTCGTACTGGGTCGGTCGTTCGACCTGCAGCTCGGCGGGTTTCGTTCCCTTCAGGATCCGCGCCACGTACTCTGCCGCGCGCCGCGACGCCCACAGATTGTCCGGTCCGTAGGAAAGCGCCGCGCCTTGCTCGGCCGCCTCGAGCGGCTCGATGAGAGCAGGAATGCGCTGTTCGGCGATGAAGCCCGCGATGCGATGGGCGTAGATGGCGAAGGTGCCCGGGACGGGCGACATGAGCGCCTGCGGCCTTCCCTGGCTCACCTGCCGGAGCGCCGCGTCAAGGGTGGCGCCGCCTTCGAAGGGCACCAGATCGAGACGGATCTTCAATTCCTTCGCCGAATTGCGGATCTGGTCGAGTTCCAGCAGGCACGCGTCGGCGTGGTCCTTGTCGTACTGGATTGCCATCCGCTCGGCCGCGGGCACCAGCTCCTTGAGGAACTGCAGGCGCTTCGCGCCGAGCACGTTGGTATCCATCGCGATGCCGGTCACGTTGCCGCCCGGACGGTTGTAGCTCTCGACCAGCTTGACGATCACCGGATCGTTGACGTTGCTGAAGACGATCGGAATCGTTCGCGTCGCCCCCTTCGCTGCCAGCGCTTCCGGAGTTGCCGGGGCGTAGATCACCGCCACGCCTTCGTCTACGAGATCGCCCGCAAGCCGCCGCAGCTTGTGCGGATCGCTGTCGGCATAGCGCTGCAGATAGCGCACCCCGCGCGGCTCGGCGTAGCCGAGCTCCTGCAGCCGCTTCTGGAACGCTTCGACGTAGGGGCGCGCGGCTTGCTCCCCGGAAATCGCCAGAACACCGATCTTCACCGGCGCGGGCTGCCCTTGCGCCAGCCCGGAAAGCGTCAGTGTGCATAGCGCGGCAACGCGAATCAGTAACCGGACCGAATTCGTGTTGGCCCGGCTAGTGAGTGAGACTCATTCCATGAATTTACACGCGGAAACCGTCACCGCAACCGGATCTTCAGCGCGGCAGTTCGGAGGTCCCGATGAGGAATTCGTCCACCGCGCGGGCGCACTGCCGCCCCTCGCGGATCGCCCACACCACCAGCGACTGGCCGCGGCGCAGGTCACCGGCGGCGAACACTTTCGGCGCGCTGGTGGCGTAGCTGCGAGCGCCCTCGGTGTCCGCCTTGGCATTGCCGCGCGCGTCCTTTTCGACGCCAAAAGCTTCCAGCATCGATGGCCACGGCGAGACGAAGCCCATCGCGAGCAGCACCAGGTCGGCCGGCAGCGTGAACTCCGAGCCCGCGATCTCGACCATCCTGCCGTCCTTCCACTCGAGCCGCACGAGCCTGAGGGCCGTCACCTTGCCGGCCTCGCCGATGAATTCCTTGGTCGCGACCGACCAGTCGCGCTCGCAACCCTCCTCGTGCGATGACGATGTCCGCAGACGCGTCGGCCAGTACGGCCACACCGGGTTGCGCGCGGCATCGGGCGGCATCGGCAGAAGCTCGAGTTGGGTCACGGAAAGCGCGCCGTGGCGGTTCGAGGTGCCGACGCAATCCGAACCGGTGTCGCCGCCGCCGATCACGACGACGTGCTTGCCGCTCGCCCAAAGCGCCCTCACCTGCGGATCGCCCGCGATGCGCCGGTTCTGCAGCGGCAGGAAATCCATGGCGAAGTGCACACCATCGAGCTCGCGTCCCGGCACCGGCAGGTCGCGCGGCCGTTCGGCGCCGCCCGCCAGCACCACCGCGTCGAATTCCGCAAGCAATTGCTGCGGCGCGACCGCCTGGGCCGGTGCATTGCCCGCGCCGACGGGGGCTGCGCCCACGACCTGGTTGACGCGGATCTCGATGCCTTCGGCGCGCAGCTGATCGACGCGCCGGTCGATCAGCCATTTTTCCAGCTTGAAGTCGGGTATGCCGTAGCGCAGCAGCCCGCCGACGCGGTCGTTCTTCTCGAACACCACGACGGCGTGCCCTGCGCGCGCCAGCTGCTGCGCGCAGGCAAGCCCGGCGGGGCCGGAGCCGACCACGGCGATGCGCTTGCCCGTATTGAGGGCCGCCGGCAGCGGCTGCACCCAACCCGCTTCCCAGGCCTTGTCGATGATCGCGTGCTCGATCGACTTGATGCCGACCGGATCGTTGTTGATGCGCAGCGTGCAGGCCTCCTCGCACGGCGCCGGGCACACGCGCCCGGTGAACTCCGGGAAGTTATTGGTCGAATGCAGCACCTCGATGGCGCGTTCCCAGTCCTGCCGGAAGACGAGATCGTTCCAATCCGGGATGATGTTGTTGACCGGACAGCCCGACATGCAGTACGGCGTGCCGCAGTCCATGCAGCGGGCGCCCTGCACGCCGGCTTCGGCGTCGGTCAGGTGGGCGATGAACTCGCGGTAGTGCTTCTTGCGCTGCTCGGGCGCCTCGGCGGCTTCGTGCAGGCGCTGATACTCGAGAAACCCCGTGACTTTTCCCATTCAGGCCGCCGCCTTCCGCTGTGCCGCCGCCAGCTCGCCCAGCGCGCGCCGGTATTCCTTCGGAAAGACCTTCACGAAATGCAGCCGGCGCTCGGACCAGTGCTCCAGGATCGCGTGGGCGCGGCTGCTCCCGGTATGGCGGGCGTGGCGTTCGATGAGCCCCTTCAGGATCGGCTCGTCGCATTGACCCAGGTGCCACAAGTCACGCGACACCTTGGCCTGCTGCTCGCCTTCCATCAGCACCGGCTCGAAATCGATCATCGCCGTATTGCAACGCTTGGCGAACTCGCCGTCGACGTCATAGACGTAGGCGATGCCGCCCGACATGCCGGCGGCGAAATTGCGTCCAGTGAGGCCAAGCACGGCCACGGTGCCGCCCGTCATGTACTCGCAGCCATGGTCGCCGACACCCTCGACGACGGCCTGCGCGCCCGAGTTGCGCACCGCGAAACGCTCGCCCGCGACGCCGCGGAAATACGCTTCGCCTGCGATCGCGCCGTAGAGCACGACGTTGCCCGTGATGATGTTTTCGCCCGGTTCGCCGCGGAACTTCGGCGACGGCTGCACCGAAATACGGCCGCCCGACAGCCCCTTGCCGCAATAGTCGTTGGTCTCGCCGATGAGGTCGAGCGTGACGCCGCGCGCGAGGAAAGCGCCGAAGCTCTGTCCCGCGGAGCCCGCCAGGCGCACGTGGATCGTGTCGTCCGTCAGGCCGTCGTGGCCGTAGCGCCGCGCGATTTCCCACGACAGCATGGTGCCGACGGTGCGATTGCCGTTGCGGATCGTGGTCTCGATGCGCACCTTCTCGCGGCGCTCGAGCGCTGCCCCTGCCAGCTCGATGAGGCGGTGGTCGAGCGCCTTCTCCAGCCCGTGATCCTGGCGCTCGCAGTAATGGCGCGCGACGTCGGCCGGCACTTGGGGGAGCGCGAAAATACGGCTGAAATCCAGACCCCTCGCCTTCCAGTGCTGGATGCCCTTTTTCGCATCGAGCAGGTCGGCACGCCCGATCAGGTCGCTGAAGCGGCGCACGCCGAGCTGCGCCATGAGCTCGCGCACCTCCTCGGCGACGAAGAAGAAATAGTTGACCACGTACTCGGGCTTGCCGGCGAAGCGCTTGCGGAGCACCGGATCCTGCGTCGCCACGCCCACCGGGCAGGTATTGAGGTGGCATTTGCGCATCATGATGCAGCCCTGCACGACGAGCGGCGCCGTGGCGAAGCCGAACTCGTCCGCGCCCAGGATCGCTCCGATCACGACGTCACGCCCGGTCTTGATCTGGCCATCGACCTGCACTGCGATGCGGCCCCGCAGACGGTTGAGGGTGAGGGTCTGCTGCGTTTCGGCAAGCCCCAGTTCCCACGGCGTGCCCGCGTGCTTGATCGACGACCACGGCGAGGCCCCGGTGCCGCCGTCGTGCCCGGAGATCGTCACATGGTCGGCCTTCGCCTTCGACACGCCCGCCGCCACGGTGCCGACGCCGACCTCCGAGACCAGCTTCACCGAGATCGACGCCGTCGGATTTGCGTTTTTCAGGTCGTGAATCAGCTGCGCCAGGTCTTCAATCGAATAGATGTCGTGGTGCGGCGGCGGTGAAATCAATTCCACCCCCGGCGTGGCAAAGCGCAATTCCGCGATGTACTCGGACACCTTGCGCCCGGGCAGCTGCCCGCCCTCGCCGGGCTTGGCCCCTTGCGCCATCTTGATCTGGATCTGCTCCGCGCTCGCGAGGTATTCGGCGGTGACACCGAAGCGCCCCGAAGCGACCTGCTTGATTTTCGACTTGAGGGTGTCGCCCTCGCGCAGCGCAATGTCGGCTTCGACACGACCCGCGCCCAGGCGCGAGCGCAGGGTCTCGCCGGCCTTGACCGGCGCGTAACGCCGCCGGTCCTCCCCGCCCTCACCGGTGTTCGACTTGCCGCCGATGCGGTTCATCGCCACCGCGAGCGTGGTATGCGCTTCGGTCGAGATCGAGCCAAGCGACATGGCGCCGCTCGAAAAGCGCTTCACGATCTCGCTCGCCGGCTCGACCTCCTCGAGCGGGACCGGAGTCACGCGCTCGGTACGGAACTCGAACAGCCCGCGGAACGTCATGTGACGGCGGGACTGATCGTTGATGATCTGCGCGTACTCCTTGTAAGTCGCGTATGACTGCTGGCGCGTGGCGCTCTGCAGCTTGGCGATGGCGTCCGGCGTCCACATGTGCTCTTCGCCACGCACGCGCCAGGCGTACTCGCCGCCCGCGTCGAGCGCGTGCGCGAGCACCGGATCATTGCCGAAGGCCGCGCGGTGCAGGCGGATCGCTTCTTCGGCGACATCGAACAGGCCGATGCCCTCCACCGAGGACGTCGTGCCGGTGAAGTACTTGTCCACCAGGGAGCGCTTCAGCCCCACCGCCTCGAAGATCTGCGCGCCGGTGTAGGACATGTAGGTCGAGATGCCCATCTTCGACATCACCTTGCGCAGCCCCTTGCCGATCGCCTTGACGTAGTTCCTGACCGCCTTGCTCTGCGCCGCGGCATCCTCGGGGCGCATGGCGAGCACCGATTCGAGCGCGACGTAGGGGTGCACCGCTTCGGCGCCGTAAGCGCCGAGCAGCGCGAAATGATGCACTTCGCGCGCCGATCCGGTCTCGACCACGAGGCCGGCGCTGGTGCGCAGGCCCTTGCCGACCAGGTGCTGGTGGATCGCCGACAGCGCGAGCAATGCCGGAATCGCGACGCGCTCTGCGCTCAGGTTCCGATCGGACACGATCAGGATCGAATAGCCGCCGCGCACCGCGTCCTCGGCCTGGGCAGCGAGCGACGCGAGCCGCGCCTCGATCGCCTCCTTGTCCCAGGCCACCGGGTAGGTGATGTCGAGTTCGAGCGCCCGGAACTTGCCGCCGGTATAGCGCTCGATGTTGCGGATCTTCTCCATCTCGAAGAAATCGAGCACCGGCTGGCTCACTTCGAGTCGCAGCGGCGGGTTCATCTCGTCGATGCCGAGCAGGTTCGGCTTCGGCCCGATGAAAGACACCAGCGACATCACCAGCTCTTCGCGGGTCGAATCGATCGGCGGGTTGGTGACCTGCGCAAAGAGCTGCTTGAAGTAGTGATAGAGGGTGCGGTTCTTGTCCGAGAGCACCGCGAGCGGCGAATCGTTGCCCATCGAGCCGACCGGCTCCTCGCCGTTGTCGGCCATCGGCGTCATGATGAATTTCAGGTCTTCCTGCGTGTAGCCGAAGGCCTGCTGGCGGTCGAGGAGCGCGACGGGCGAGCGCAACGGCGGCGTCTTCTCGCTCTCCACTTCGTCGAGCTTGACCCGGATGCGCTCGATCCATTCGGCGTACGGCTTCGCCCCGGCAAGCGACTCCTTCAGCTCGCGGTCGTCGACGATGCGGCCCTTTTCCAGGTCGACGAGGAACATTTTGCCCGGCTGCAGGCGCCACTTCTTGATGATGCGCTCCTCGGGGATCGGCAGGCAGCCGCACTCGGAACCCATGATCACCAGATCGTCGTCGGTGACGATATAGCGCGAAGGCCGCAAGCCGTTGCGATCGAGCGTAGCGCCGATCTGCCGGCCATCGGTGAAGGCGATCGACGCCGGACCGTCCCAGGGCTCCATCATCGCGGCGTGGTATTCGTAGAACGCGCGCCGCGACGCATCCATGAGCGCATGGTTCTCCCACGCCTCCGGAATCATCATCATCATGGCGTGCGCCACCGAGTAGCCGCCCATCACCAGGAGTTCAAGCGCGTTGTCGAAGGACGCCGAATCCGATTGCCCGTCGTAGATCAGCGGCCAGATCTTTTTCAGGTCGTCGCCGAGCACCGGGCTCGAGATCGCCCCCTGGCGGGCGCGGATCCAGTTGACGTTGCCGCGCAGCGTGTTGATTTCGCCGTTATGGCAGATCAGGCGGAACGGATGCGCCAGGTCCCAGGACGGAAAGGTATTGGTGGAAAAGCGCTGGTGCACCATGGCCAGAGCGGACTCCAGCCGCGGATCCTTCAGGTCGAGGTAGTACTCGCCGACCTGATAGGCCAACAGCATGCCCTTGTAGACGAGCGTCCGCGCCGACATGGACGGGACGTAGAACTCCTTGCCGTGCGCCAGGCGCAACGCCTGGATCGCATGCCCGGCGCTCTTGCGGATGATGTAGAGCTTGCGCTCGAGGCCGTCGGTCACGGTGACGCTCTTGCCGCGGCCGATGAACACCATGCGGATCACCGGTTCCAGCTTCCGTGCCGGCTCGGCCAAATCCGAGTTGTCCACCGGAACGTCGCGCCAGCCAAGCAGAACCTGGCCTTCGTCCTTGATCGCACGCTCGAGTTCGTACTCGCAGGCGAATCTCGAGGCGGGCTCGCGCGGCAGGAACACGATGCCGACGCCATATTGGCCAACAGGCGGCAACGCCACTCCCTGCGCCGCCATTTCCGCGCGCAGAAACCGGTCGGGAATCTGGATCAGCAGGCCAGCGCCGTCGGAGAGCTTCGGATCCCAGCCCACGGCGCCACGGTGGGTAAGGTTCTTCAGGACAGTGAGTCCTTGCTCAATAATTACGTGGGACTTTTTGCCCTTGATGTGCGCAACGAAGCCGACGCCGCAGGCGTCGTGCTCATGCTGTGGGTGGTACAACCCCTGAGCACCAGGCAAAGTATGCAATTCCACCAGCAACCCCTTGATCCGGTTATAAATTCTCCGCATTCTGCCGCTACGCACAAAAACTGCGGACGAACTTGGAAATATACCTACCGACGCCTAACGAAACAAGGGGTTTGCCAAGGGCGAGCGCTTCCGCGGTGCTGCAATAATGATTACGTCGAGGTACAAGCGGTGATCGCGCCGATCACCTGATCGTCGTTTACGTCGGCAACCACTTGCGCTTTCCCGGTTGCTGACAGCAGGACGAAACGAAGTCGGCCACGCTCGGTCTTCTTGTCGCTGCGCATCAGCTCCAGCAGGCGGTCTGGCGCAATGCGCGGATTCGCGACCGGCAATCCAGCGCGCTTGAGAATCGCCGTCAGGCGCCTCGCCTCGCCATGTTGCAGCAGACCGAGACGCACCGAAAGCGCCGCAGCGATCGCCATGCCGGCGGCGACTGCCTCGCCATGCAGCCAAACGCCGTAGCCTTGCGCAGCCTCGATGGCGTGCCCGAAGGTATGACCGAAATTGAGCAATGCACGCAGCCCGGACTCGCGCTCGTCCCGCGCCACGATGGCCGCTTTGAGTTCGCACGAGCGGCGTACCGCATGCATCAGCGCCGCCTCGTCGCGCTGCTGCAGGCGCTCCAGGTTGGCCTCGAGCCACACGGCAAACTCGGCGTCCAGCGCAAAGCCGTGTTTGATCACTTCGGCAAGTCCGGCCCGCAATTCGCGTTCGGGCAGGCTGTTCAGCGCCCCGATGTCGGAGATCACGGCAAGCGGCTGGTGAAAGGCGCCGATCATGTTCTTGCCGCGCGGGTGGTTGATCCCGGTCTTGCCGCCGACCGAAGAGTCGACTTGCGCGAGCAGCGTCGTGGGAACCTGCAGGAACGGCACGCCGCGCTGGTAGGTCGCCGCGGCGAACCCGGCGAGATCCCCGATGACCCCGCCACCGAGCGCCACCACGATGGCGTCGCGCCCGAAACCCTCCTGCAGCAACCGGTCGAAAATGCGCGCCAGGCTCGCCCAGTCCTTGGTCTGCTCGCCGTCGGGCAGAACGACGGTCGTGACCTGCGCGCCCGCTGCGGCGAGGGCGCGCCCCAGCCGCTCGAGGTAAAGCGGAGCGACGATCTCGTTCGTGATCACTGCAGCGCGCCGCCCCGCAACATGCGGTGCGTACAGCGGCGCGTCGTCCAGCACGCCGGCGCCGACGTAAATCGGATAGCCGCGGCTGCCGAGCCCTACGCGGACCGTTTCCATCCGTTCTCCAGGCGTCCCAACAGTTGCCGTGCCAGCACCGACGCACTCTGCCGCGCCGTGTCGATGACGCAATCGGCGATCTCGCGGTACAGCGGGTCACGCTGCGCGTAGAGCTGCTCGAGCCTGAGGCGGGGATCAGGCGTTGCGAGCAGCGGCCGCTTGCGGTCGTGGCGAATGCGGGGATAGAGATCGGCGGGCAGCGCATGGAGATACACGACGGTGCCGCGGGCCGCGAGCCGCCGCCGGTTCGCCGGGTCGAGCACGGCGCCGCCTCCGGTTGCGAGCACCACGCCATCCAGGGCGCTCAGCTCGTCGATCACCTGGGTCTCACGGGCCCGAAATCCGGCTTCGCCCTCGATATCGAAGATGACCGCGATCTCGACGCCGCAGCGGTGCTCGACCTCGTGGTCGGAGTCGTAGAAGTGGCGCCGCAGGCGCCGCGCCAGCAGCCGTCCTACGGTCGTCTTGCCCGCACCCATCAGTCCGACCAGGAACAGGTTTGCGGCGCGCTTCATGCGGCTATTCTAAGCAGCTGCGGGAAACAGAAACGGCCGGGTATTCCCGGCCGTTCGGCAGGCAGGAATGCCGGCGCGGATCAGCGCACCGTCAGGCGCTCGTTCACGATGCGCGGCGTGATGAACACCAGCAGCTCCGTCTTCTGCGTGTTCGTCTGCCGGTTGCGGAACAGGAACCCGACGTAGGGGAGGTCGCCAAGGAAAGGTACCTGTGTGACATCGGCACGCTCGGTCTGCTCGTAGATGCCGCCGATCACTACCGTGCCGCCGTTCTCGATCAGCACCTCGGTCTTGACGTGCTTGGTGTTGATCTGCACGCCCTGTGCCGTGACTGCGCCAGGCTGGTCCTTGTTGACATCCAGCGTCATGATGATGTTGCCGTCCGGCGTGATCTGCGGCTTCACCTTGAGCGCCAGATTCGCCTTGCGGAAGGCGACGCTGGTGGCGCCGGACGAGGTTGCCTGCTGGTAGGGAATCTCCGTGCCCTGCTCGATCAAAGCCTCCACCTGATCCGCGGTCAGCACCCGCGGGCTGGAAATGATCTTGCCCTTGCCATCGGCCTCGAGCGCCGACAGCTCAACGTTGAGGAATCGCGTCATCGAATTCGAGAACAGGGTGAACGCGAACTGCCCGACGTTGAAGCCGCCCAGGCCGGACGCCGGCAGGATCACGTTGTATGAGTTCGGGAAATAGCCGCCGCCGGTATCGGGCGTTTGGCCGGTGCGAAGGCCGATTCCCGTCGTGTCGCCGCTGATGAGGAAACGCCCGCTCTGGGTGAGGGGGATGCGCGAGGCCTCGCCGGTCGCGAGCAGGCGGGAATCGTTCCATCCCAAGCGCACGCCCAGATTGCGGCTGAACGCGTCGTTGGCCTCGACGATGCGCGCCTCGATCAT
>Ga0155955_1114_pt1 | contig 11736 bp, 12 predicted proteins | sample RifCSPlowO2_02_FD_107609 | JGI IMG/M metagenome (GOLD analysis project Ga0155955, IMG submission 107609) | Betaproteobacteria bacterium RIFCSPLOWO2_02_FULL_67_19
AGTTCGCCCTGCAAAGACCTGTGGCTCCCCGCAGCGCGAGCGCGCAGACGCGCGGCAATCCGCTCCGGAACCTGCTTGATTGTGAGGGTGACAGGCATCGCGATGACCTCTCAAACCGAGGCATCCATTTTGCATCCATTACGGATGTTGCGCAACGCCTCGGGGAATCAGCGGTTGCTGGCTTTGCTACCCCTGCAGCAGCCGGATTTCAGCCGCCGCGAGCAGCTCCGGCACCCCCAGCAGCACCACGGTATCGCCCTGCTCGAGCGTCTCGACCTCGTGCGGCGCGAGGCGCCGCGCGACGCTCGGCCGCCGCACCATCTTCACTTCGACGCCGATGTCCTCCAGTCCGAGCTCGGCGAGCGGCTTGCCGATCGCCTGCGCGCCGCCCGAGAGCGTGACGCCATGCAGCCGCGATTGCCCCGCGGCGATCGTGTCCAGTTCGTCGCTCGAGCCGTGAAACAGCCCTTTGAGCAGGCCGTAGTGCTCGTCGCGCACCGCGCGCATGCGCCGCACCACGCGCGAGAACGGCACGCCGACCCAGACCAGCGTGTGCGACGCGAGCATCAGGCCGGATTCGAGCGCCTCGGGCACCACTTCGGAGGCTCCGGCCGCAGTCAGGCGCACCACGTCCGCCTCCTCCCGCGCGCGCACGATCACGGGAACCGCCGGATTGAGTGCGTGAATGTGCGCCAGAACGCGCACCGCCGCCGCGCAATCGTCGAACGTCACCGCGACCGCCGCCGCGCGCGCGAGCCCGGCCGCGATCAGCGCCTCGCGCCGCGAGCTGTCGGCGAACACGACCGTGTCTCCGGCAAGCGCCGCCTCGCGCACGCGCTCCGGATCGAGGTCGAGCGCCACGTAGCGCACGCCCTCGGCTTCGAGCAGGCGCGCCAGGTGCTGGCCGTTGCGGCCGTAGCCGAGGATGATCACGTGGCGCTCGGTGCCGAGCGACTGCACGGCGACACGATGCATCTCGAGCGAGCGCATCAGCCATTCCGAGCGCGCAAAGCGCAGCACGATGCGATCGCTCGCCGCAATCACGAACGGCGTCGCGAGCATCGACAGCACCATCGCCGCGAGCAGCGCCTGCACCAGTCCCGGCGACGCAATGGCGTGCGCACTCGCGAGCGTCAGCAGCACGAAGCCGAACTCGCCGCCCTGCGCGAGGCCCAGTCCGACCCGCAGCGCGGTGCCGGGCGCGGAGCCGAAGGCGCGCGCAAGCCACCCGATCAGCGCCAGCTTGCCGCCGAAGAGCAGCAGCAGGAAAAGCAGCACCAGCCAGAACTGCCGCAACACCTGCAGCGGATCGAGCAGCATGCCCACCGTGACGAAGAACAGGCCCAGCAGCACGTCGCGGAACGGCTTGATGTCCTCCTCGACCTGGTAGCGGTACTCGGTCTCGGCGATCAGCATGCCGGCGAGGAATGCGCCCAGCGCGAGCGACAGCCCCGCCAGACCGGTGAGGTACGCCAGGCCGAGCGTGATCAGCAGCACGTTCAGCACGAAGAGTTCCGTCGACCGGGCGCGCGCGACGACGCCGAACCACGAGCGCATCAGGCGCGGACCGGCGAGGATCAGCACCGCGAGCACCACGGCGGCCTTGCCGAGCGCCGCCGCCACCGCGAGCCCCACGTCCTCGGGCGTGCCGCCGAGCGCAGGCAGCAGGATGATCAGCGGCACGACGGCGAGGTCCTGGAACAGCAGCACGCCCATGATCTCGCGGCCGTGCGGCGTGTCGAGTTCGAGCCGCTCGGCGAGCAGCTTCGAGACCATCGCGGTCGACGACATGGCGGCGGCGCCGCCGAGCGCGAGACCCGTCTGCCAGCCGGCGCCGAGCGCGAGCGCGGCGGCGACGGCGAGCGCGATGCTGAGCGCGACCTGCGCCAGACCGAGGCCGAACACCGCGCGGCGCATGACGCGCAGCTTGGGCAGGCTGAACTCCAGCCCGATCGAGAACATGAGGAACACGATGCCGAACTCGGCGAGATGACGGGTCGCCTCGCGGTCGGGCACGAGGGCGAGCGAGTGCGGTCCGAGCGCGAGACCGATGGCGAGATAGCCGACCATCGGCGGCAGGTGCAGCCTGCGGCAGGCGATCACCGCAAGCACCCCGCTTGCGAGCAGGAGCAGGATCGGCAGCAGCGAAAACCCGGCGTGCTCCATCGAGGACGTGAAGACCCCTGCGCTATACTGACGCTCTATGATAAGGGGTGCGGGTTGCGACGAACAATGAAAGCGCCGCGCTCTTCGGAGAACGCGCTCGAGCTGGCGCGCAACGTGCTCGAGATCGAAGCCGAAGCGGTGCGCGCGCTCGGCGCGCGCCTCGACGCGCGCTTCCTCGCGGCGCTCGCGCTCATCCGCAAGTGCGTGCACGGCGGACACGGCCGCGTCATCGTGAGCGGCATCGGCAAGTCCGGCCACATCGCGCGCAAGATCGCCTCGACCATGGCGAGCACCGGCACGCCGGCCTACTTCGTGCACCCCGCGGAGGCAAGCCATGGCGACCTCGGCATGGTGCGCAAGGAGGACGTGTTCATCGGCATCTCGCATTCGGGCGAAAGCGAGGAGCTGTTGCGCATCGTCCCGCTCATCAAGCGCGAGGGCGCCAAGCTGATCGCCATCACCGGCGGCCTCAAGTCCGCGCTGGCGCGCGACGCGGACGTGCTGCTCGATGCGGGCGTCAGCAGAGAGGCCTGTCCGCTCAATCTGTCGCCGACGGCGAGCACGACCGCCGCGCTCGCGCTCGGTGACGCTCTGGCGGTCGCCCTGCTCGATGCGCGTGGCTTCACGAAGGCAGACTTCGCGCGCTCGCACCCGCGCGGCTCGCTCTACCGCGAGGCCCTGAAGCACGTGGCCGACGTCATGCGGCGCGGCGATCGGATCCCCGTGGTGCGCGAAGGCACCTCGCTCAGGCGCGCGCTCCAGGCCATGACGCGTGGCGGCCTGGGCATGGTCGCCATCGTCGACGCCCGGCGGCGGGTGAAGGGGATCTTCACCGACGGCGACCTGCGGCGCACGCTCGGTGCCCGCACGCGTGCCGCCGCGCCGAGGATCGACCGGGTGATGACGCGTGAGCCGCGCACCATCCGCCCCGAGGCGCTGGCGGCGGAAGCGGTGCAGCTGATGGAGCAGCACAAGATCAGCCAGCTGCTGGTGGTGAATGCGGCGGGCGCGCTGGTCGGCGCGCTCAACCTGCACGACCTGTTCCGCGCCAAAGTCCTCTGACGCCATGCCGGCCGCGCCCACCGAGGCCATCGAGCGCGCGCGCTGCGTGCGGCTGATGCTGTTTGACGTCGACGGCGTGCTCACCGACGGGCGGCTCTGGTACGGCGCGCGGGGCGAAGAGCTGAAGGCGTTCAGCGCGCACGACGGCCACGGCATGAAGCTGCTCGCCGCGGCCGGGGTACGCCTGGCGCTGCTGTCGGGGCGCTCCTCGCCTGCAGTGACGCTGCGCGCCGCGGAACTTGGCATCGACCTGGTGCTGCAGGGCATCGCCGACAAGCGCGCCGCATTCGATGCGCTGCTCGCGCAGCTCGCGCTCGAACCGGGCGTTGCCGGCTTCATGGGCGACGAGCTGGTCGACCTGCCGGTGCTGCGGCGCTGCGGCTTCGCCTGCGCTCCGGGCGAGGCGCCCGAGCTGGTGCGGCAGCACGCGCATTACGTGGCACGCGCCGCGGCCGGCGGCGGCGCGGTGCGCGAGGTGTGCGAGTTCGTGCTGCGCGCGCAGGGCCGGCTCGACGGTGCGCTCGGGGCCTACCTGCAGTGAAGCTCTCGGCGACCCGGCTGTTTCCGCTGCTGCTGGTGCTCGCGCTCGCGCTGCTCAGCTTCTGGCTCGAGCGCACCCTGCGCGAAGAGGAAAAGCATCCGGCGCTGCGGCGGCACGACCCCGATTTCCTGGTGGAGAACTTCAAGCTCACCCGCTTCAACGCCGCGGGCGCGCCCGAAGCTACGCTGGCGGCGTCGAAGATGGTACATTACCCGGACGACGACTCGACCGAGCTGCTGGCTCCGCGAATCGTGCAAAGCAAGGCGAACGAGCCGCGCCTGACGCTGAGCGCCGACCGGGGCGCGCTCTCCCATGATGGTGAAGAGGTATTTCTCTACGGCAACGTGCTGCTGCTGCGTGAAGCCGGCGCGGGCCATTCCGAAGCGCGCATGCGCACCAGCTTCCTGCACCTGGTGAGCGCCCGATCGCTGGTGCGCACCGATCGCGAGGTGACCGTGGCGGAGCCCGAGCGGCTGCTGCAGGCGCGCGGCATGGAGTACCGCAACGACACGCGGCAGCTGTTCCTGCGCGAGCAGGTGCGCGGCCGCTTTGCCCCGAAGGCGAGGAAATCGGACTCCCGGTGACACCCTCGCGCCACCTGCCTGCCGGCGCCGTCCTTGCGGCGCTCGCGCTATGCCTGCCGGCGGCGGTCGCGTTGGCGGAGAAAGCCGACCGCGACAAACCGACGCAGATCGAGGCCGACCGCATGAGCGCCGACGACGCGCGGCGCATCAGCATCTTCGAGGGCAACGTCGTCTTCAGCAAAGGCACCATCAGCCTGCGCGCCGAGCGTATCGTGGTGCGCCAGGACGCCGACGGCTTCCTGCAGGCCAGCGCAAGCGGCAAGCCGGTGCGCTTCCGGCAGCGCAGCGACCCCCGCGGCGCGCGCGAGGGCGTGTGGGCCGAAGGCGAGGCGCTGCGCATCGAGATTGACGACCGCAGCCAGAAGGTCGAGCTCTTCGAGCAGGCGCGCGTGCTGCGCGACCAGGACGAGGTGCGCGGCGAGTACATCGCGCTCGATCAGCGCTCGGAGGTGTTCTCCGCCAGCACCGCCAAGGGCGGTTCGACCGAGGGCCGCGTGCGCGCCGTGATCCAGCCGAAAGCGCCGGCGGACGCGCCCTCGGCGCCGGGCAAGGCCGAAACCGACAAGCCGCCGGCGCGATGAGCGTCCTGCGCGCCGAGAACCTGCGCAAGCGCTACAAGGCGCGCACCGTGGTGCAGGGGGCGTCGCTCGAAGTGGCGAGCGGCGAGGTCGTGGGCCTGCTCGGCCCCAACGGCGCCGGCAAGACCACCTGCTTCTACATGATCGTCGGCCTGGTGCCGGCGGACGACGGCCGCATCAGCCTCGACGGCCGCGACCTCACGCAGCTGCCGATCCATCGCCGCGCGCGGCTCGGCATCTCCTATCTGCCGCAGGAAAACTCGGTGTTCCGCAAGCTCAGCGTGGAGGAAAACGTCCAGGCGGTGCTCGAGCTGCAGGGGCTGCCGCCGGAGCGCATCGAGCCGCGCCTGGTCGAGCTGCTCGCCGAGCTCAACATCTCGCACCTGCGCCGGCACCCGGCGCACGCGCTTTCGGGCGGCGAGCGCCGGCGCCTGGAAATCGCGCGCGCGCTCGGCACCAATCCGCTGTTCATCCTGCTCGATGAGCCCTTTGCCGGCGTCGATCCGATTGCGGTGCTCGACATCCAGCGCATCATCCGCTTCCTCAAGGAGCGCGGCATCGGCGTGCTGATCACCGATCACAACGTGCGCGAAACGCTCGGCATCTGCGACCGCGCCTACATCATCAATGAAGGCGCCGTGCTGGCCTCCGGGCAGCCCGGGGACATCATCTATAATGAGAACGTTCGCCGGGTCTATCTCGGCGAGAACTTCCGCATGTAGGCCGGCATGAAACCCACCCTGCAGTTCCGGCTCTCGCAGCACCTGACGCTGACGCCGCAACTGCAGCAAGCCATCCGCCTGCTGCAGCTCTCCACGGTCGAGCTGAACCAGGAAATCGAGCGCCTGCTGGCCGACAACCCGGCGCTGGAGCGTGCCGACGCCGAAGCCGAGGACGACACGGCCGGCGCGCGCGCGCCGCTGGACGGCGCCGCCCGCGGCGGCGAAGCGCAAGCGCGCAGCGGCACCGAGGAACTGCCGCCCGAGTACGGCGCGGCGTGGCCGCGCCCCGAGGGCGACGAGGACGACGGCCGCGGCTTCTCGCTGCCGGATACGCCGACGCTGCGCGATCACCTGAACGAGCAGCTGCGCCTGACCAACCTGAGCGCGCGCGACCGCGTGCTGGCCGGGCTGCTGATCGACGCGCTCGACGAAGACGGTTACCTGACGCAAAGCCTGGAGGAGATTGCGGCGCTGTTGCCGCCCGAAGCCGAGGTCGGCGTGGACGATCTCGCCATCGCCCTGCGCCACCTGCAGAACCTCGAGCCGGTCGGCGTCGGCGCGCGCACGCCTTCGGAATGCCTCGCGCTGCAATTGCAGGCGCGTGACGTCGACGATGCGACCAGCCGGCTCGCCCTGCTGATTGCCGAGCATCATCTGGAACTGCTCGCCGCGCACGATTACGTGCGGCTGCGCGCCGCCACGGGGGCGCCCGACGACGCGCTGCGCGCCGCGCAGCAGCTCATCCGCAGCCTGAATCCGCGGCCCGGTGCCGAGTTCGCCAGGCTCGAGGCGCGCTATGTCATCCCCGATGTCATCGTGCGCAAGGTGAAGGGCGCGTGGCGCACCGTGCTCAATCCGGAGGCGATGCCGAAGCTGCGCATCCACCGTCTCTACGCCGAGCTCGCCGCGGGCCGCGCCAACGGCGGCGCCGCGCTCGGCGCGCAGCTGCAGGAAGCCCGCTGGCTGATCAAGAACGTGCAGCAGCGCTTCGACACCATCCTGCGGGTGGCGCAGGCGATCGTCGAGCGGCAGCGCCATTTCCTCGAGCACGGCGATGTCGCCATGCGGCCCATGGTGCTGCGCGAGATTGCTGCGGTGCTCGGCCTGCACGAAAGCACCATCTCGCGCGTGACGACGCAGAAGTACATGGCGACGCCGCGCGGCACCTACGAACTGAAATATTTCTTCGGCAGCCACGTCGCCACCGACAGCGGCGGCGCGGCCTCCGGCAAGGCGATCCGCGCGCTGATCCGCCAGCTGGTGGCGGCCGAGAATGCACGGCTGCCGCTGTCGGATGCACGCATCTCGCAAATTCTCGCGCAACAGGGTATCGTGGTGGCGCGACGCACCGTCGCGAAATACCGCGAATCCCTGCAGATCCCGCCCGCCAACCAGCGCAAGAGCCTGTGAGGCGGCGCGGACCATCGTTTCAAACCGCAAGGAGCGAGGCATGAACCTGAACGTCAGCGGCCATCAGCTCGAAGTCACCCCGGCGATCCGCAAGTACGTGAATTCGAAGCTGGAACGCGTGAAGCGGCACTTTGACCACCTGATCGACGCCCACGTGATCCTGTCGGTGGCGAAATTGAAGCAGAAAGCGGAGGTTACGCTGCACGTACGCGGCAAGGATATCCATTGTCAGTGTGAGGATGATGACCTGTACGCCGCCATCGACCTGTTGATCGACAAGCTCGACCGGCAGGTGCTGAAATACAAGAGCAGGCGCTTCGAGGCGCCGCACGACCCGATCAAGCGGCGCTGAGCAGGGGGTCCGCCGGCCCCTGCGTGGGTTCCGCTATAATGCGCGCCCTTTCCGGCCCCCTTCCCACGGCTGCATGAATCTCGTCGCCAAGCTCCTCCCGCCGGGCAACGTCGTCCTCGACCTGCCCGTGTCCAGCAAGAAGCGCCTGTTCGAGCAGATCGGGCTGTTGTTCGAGAACCATCACGGTATCGCCCGCAACCGCGTCTTCGACAGCCTGTTCGACCGCGAGCGGCTCGGCTCGACCGGCCTCGGCCAAGGCGTCGCGATTCCGCACGGCCGCCTGAAGGGTCTCAAGGAAGCGCTCGGCGCGTTCGTGCGCCTGGCGCAGCCCGTGCCCTTCGATGCCCCGGACGGCAAGCCGGTGACGCTCGTGTTCACGCTGCTGGTGCCCGAGCAGGCCACCGAGAAGCACCTGCAGATCCTCTCTGAACTGGCGCAGATGTTCAGCGACCGCGCCCTGCGCGAGGCGCTCGCGGGCGCCCCCGACGCGGGGACGCTCCACCGTCTCATTTCCGCCTGGCAGCCGGATGCGGCAAGTCAGCGTCAAGCAGCTGCATGACGACAACCGCGAGGCGCTAGCCCTCGCCTGGGTCGCGGCGCAGGACAGCGCCGCCGTGGTGCGCCGCGAAGCCGCCGCCTCGGCGGCGCTCATCGGCCACCTCAACCTGACGCACCCGAACACGATCCAGGTGCTGGGCGCGTACGAGACGAGCCTCGCCGCCGGCTACGATCCCGAGCACCATGCGCGCTTCGCCGCGCGGCTGTTCGCCGCCGCGCCTGCGGCCATCATCCTCGCCGACGGCGTCGCGCCGCTGCCCGGGCTGATGGCGGGCGCGGTGAACGCCGGAATCCCGCTGTTTTCCACGCCGCGCTCCGCGGCCGCCGTGATCGAAAAACTCTCGCGCTACCTTGGCAAGGCGCTCGCCGACACCACCGAGCGGCACGGCGTCTTCATGGACGTGCTTGGCGTCGGCGTGCTGATCACCGGCGAATCGGGCGTCGGCAAGAGCGAACTGGGCCTGGAGCTGATCAGCCGCGGCCACGGCCTGGTCGCGGACGACGTCACCGAGATCCGGCGCATCGCCGCCAACACGCTCGAGGGGCGCTGCCCGCCGCTGCTGCGCGATTTCATCGAGGTGCGCGGGCTGGGCCTGCTCAACGTGCGCACCATCTTCGGCCAGACCGCCGTGCGCCCGAAGATGAAGCTGAAGCTCGTCGTGCAGCTGGAAAGGCCCGCGGCCGGCGGCGTGCGCGACGCGGCCGAGCGCCTGCCGCTGTCGGAGCTCTCGGAGGAGATCCTCGGCGTCACGGTGCGCAAGGTGATCGTTCCGGTGGCCGCCGGGCGCAACCTCGCGGTGCTGCTCGAAGCCGCCGTGCGCAACTACATCCTGCAGCTGCGCGGCATCAACTCGATGGCGGAATTCGTGGCGCGCCAGAAGCAGGCCATGGAGCACGAGCCGCTGGCGGACGACGATTAGGACACCGGCCGTGCAGCTGATCCTGGTGAGCGGCCTGTCGGGCTCGGGCAAGAGCATTGCGCTCGACGTCCTGGAGGACGCCGGTTTCTACTGCATCGACAACCTGCCCGCGACGCTGATCGATGACACGCTCGAATTCGTGCGCGGCGTCGGTTACGAGCGCATCGCGCTGAGCGTCGATGCGCGCAGCGCAGCGCTTTCGTCGCTGCCCGAGCGCATCGCCGCGCTGCAGGAGCGCGGCGTCGACTGCCGGTTGCTGTTTCTGGAGGCCTCGGCGCCCGAGCTGCTGAAGCGCTTCTCCGAGACGCGCCGCCGCCACCCGCTGGCGGGCGCGGGACTCACGCTCGGCGAGGCGATCGCGCAGGAGCGCACGCTGCTCGCCGAGGTCGCCGTGCTCGGCCACCGCATCGACACCACCGAGCTGCAACCGAAGGTGCTGCGCAACTGGATCCGCGACCTGCTCGGCCTCGGCGGCGGCGCGCTCACGCTGCTGTTCGAGTCGTTTGCCTACAAGGACGGCCTGCCGCTGGATGCCGACTGGGTGATCGACGCGCGCATGCTGCCCAACCCGCATTACGACCCGGCGCTGCGTCCGCTCACCGGGCGCGACGCCGCGGTGATCGACTTCCTCGAGCGGCAGGAGGAAGTGCAGCAGCTGCTCGAGGACGTGCGCGCCTTTTTCGGCCGCTGGCTGCCCGACGTGGTGCGCGAAAACCGCAGCTACCTGACGGTGGCGATCGGCTGCACGGGCGGCCGGCACCGCTCGGTGTATCTGGCCGAAAAGCTGGCGCAGGCCTTCGGTGCCAAGTGGCGCGTGCTGGTGCGGCATCGCGGCCTCGCCGCCGGGGCTTGAGGCGCGCTCAGGGCCGCGCCGCGAGCTGCGTCAGCAGATTGCGCACCGGGGCCGGCACGGCGCTTCGCGCTGCGTCGGCCACGTCCAGCCAGAGGCGCCCGGCGTGCTCGGCGCGCGCGCTGCTGCGGCGCACTTCGCACAGCAGCGGCCGCACGCGCAGACGAAAATGCGTGAACGCATGCTCCAGCGGCGGCAGGCGGCGCACGGCGGCGATGTCGCAACCGATGGAACGGCCGAACGACGTTGCGTCGCGGCCATTCATTTCCGGGAAGCTCCAGAGGCCGCCCCACAACCCAGAGGACGGGCGCCGCTGCAGCAGCACGCGCCCGTCCTGCAGTGCCACCATCCATTGCGCCCTGCGCAACGGGATCGCCTTGCGCGGACGCGGCGCGGGCAACTCGGCGATGCGGCCCTCGCGCCTGGCCACGCAGAGCGAGGCCACCGGGCAGGCATCGCAAAGCGGTCGCGCCCGCCGGCAGACCGCGGCACCGAGATCCATGAGGCCCTGCGTGTAGGTCCGCAGGGAGCGCGCCGGAAGGAGCTTTCCGGCAAGCGCCCACAACGCGCGCTGTACCGCGGCATCGCCGGGGAATCCGGCGATGCCGAAGCAGCGGGCCAGCACGCGCTTGACGTTGCCGTCGAGGATCGCCGCCTTGCGGCCGAACGCGAACACCGCGATCGCGGCCGCGGTCGAGCGGCCGATCCCGGGCAGCGCCGCGAGTTCCTCCGGCGAGCGCGGGAACCGCCCGCCACGCCGCTCGAGCAGCTCGCGCGCCGCCGCGTGCAGGTTGCGCGCCCGCGCGTAGTAGCCGAGCCCGCTCCAGAGGCGCAACACCTCGTCCTGCGGCGCCTGCGCCAGCGCCTGCACGTCGGGAAAGCGGGCGAGGAAGCGGCGGTAATACCCGGTCACGGCGTCGACCTGAGTCTGCTGCAGCATGACCTCCGACAGCCAGACCCGGTAGGCATCGCGCGTGCCCTGCCACGGCAGGCCATGGCGGCCGTGCCGCGGCTGCCAGCGGATGATGCGGCGCGCGAATGCGTTCATGCGGCGATTCTAGTGGCGCCGGTTTGACGCCCGAAGGGCATTTCGGCAACACTGGGCACCCTTCGCGCCGACCCCATGCTCGCTTTCATCCTGCGCCGGCTTGCGCAAGCCGGGCTCGTCATGCTCACGGTGGGGCTGATCGCGTTCTCGCTGTTTCGCTTCGTCGGCGACCCCGTGCTGTTCATGCTCGGGCAGGAAGCCACCCCCGAGGATCGTACCCGCCTCACGCTGCTGCTCGGCCTCGACCAGCCGTTCTACGTGCAGTACGCCGGTTTCGTCGCGCGCGCCTTCCAAGGGGAGTTCGGCATCTCGCTGCGCCAGGTGCGGCCGGTCTCGAGCATGATCCTCGAACGCCTGCCGGCGACGCTGGAACTTGCGCTGGTGGCCGCCGTGCTGGCGCTGGTGGCGGGAATCGTCATGGGGGTCTATACGGCGCTGCGGCGCAATTCCTGGATTTCCCAGGCGCTGCTCGCGCTGTCGCTCATCGGCGTGTCGCTGCCGACCTTTCTCATCGGCATCCTGCTGATCCTGGTGTTCGCCGTGCTGCTGGGCTGGCTGCCGTCGTTCGGCCGCGGCGAAACGCTCGACCTGGGCTGGTGGTCCACGGGCTTTCTCACCGCTTCCGGTCTGAAGGCGCTGATCCTGCCGTCGATCACCCTCGGGCTGTTCCAGATGACGCTCATCCAGCGGCTGGTGCGCACCGAGATGCTGGAGGTGCTGCGCACCGATTACATCAAGTTCGCGCGGGCGCGGGGCTTGAGCGACCGCGCGGTGCACTTCCGCCACGCGCTCAAGAACACGCTCGTGCCGGTGATCACGATCACGGGGCTGCAGCTCGGCGCCATCATCGCCTTCGCCATCATCACGGAAACCGTGTTCCAGTGGCCCGGCATGGGGCTGCTCTTCATCCAGTCGGTGCAGTTCGCCGATATCCCGGTGATGGCG